>Ga0224501_10002439_pt1 | contig 14616 bp, 14 predicted proteins | sample SF_Oct11_sed_USG_4_FD_169105 | JGI IMG/M metagenome (GOLD analysis project Ga0224501, IMG submission 169105) | Sediment microbial communities from San Francisco Bay, California, United States - SF_Oct11_sed_USGS_8_1 | ecosystem: Environmental > Aquatic > Marine > Sediment | place: USA...
CCTCTGAAGATGTGATTGTTGTGTATGAAGTAAAATTGAGTGGTTCCTATTATGACATGGGGCTGAAAATAGGGAAAATGTTGAAGAAGGACAAGAGACTTCTTCCAAAATTTTCGAAAGAAAACATTGTAAAAAGTATGGAGTATGAAAAAGAAGTGAGAACATATGCTCCTGAACTACTAGAAGAGCTTCAAGGAATTGCTGATGGAAGTGGTGTAGATTACAGTGTTGTTGCAGCACACGAACTCTCTCCTTACAGATTGCAACCTTCCTGTCTGGTCATGGCTATATCTGGTGATTACACTCACAGTAGACTACCAGTTCTTGCAAGAAATCACGAATGGATAGAAGAAGATAGTGAATATCTGACACTTTGCTATACGAAACCAAAAGGAAAGATGTACAGTCTTGGTTTCACATTTCACTGGGCAAACATGTCAAGGTATGGAGGAGTAAATGAAGCAGGACTTGCGATATCTTCAACTTCTACGAGTTTTATGAACTCCGGGCCAGGAGTGATGTTTAACGTTGCAAAGAGGTGGATACTTGACAACTGTAGGACTTTAGAAGAAGCCACTGAACTCCTCGAAAAAATACCGAAAACGTGGGGTACAGCTTATTTGATGATAGACAAAAATAGTACTATTGCAAAAGTCGAGGCACATCGAGAAAAGACAAAGACAACCTACACAGATAACGGATTTGATTTTGTATCACTACGCTTCGATTCTCCTGAAATGGAAAAGCATAACGAACAAGATGAGCGCGGTCAATGGGCCTTTGATACGTATTCTGCTAGGAAACCCTTCCTTTTGAAATGGTTCCGTCAGAATAAGGGAAACATCCACGACGAAATGATAATGGATGCCTTGAAGAATCATGAAAATAAGATGTGTACCCATGATTATGATGGGCGGGTTCACTATGGTATCTGCTGGTCATGGATCCTTTCACCAGGAAGGGATGAAGCTGCTGTTTGTGTTGGTCCTCCTTGCAAAAACAAGTTCAGAAAATTCCGATATTTCGAGTTATTCAACGGTTAGAACCCAAGTCGATTGTGCAGTTCTACCTCAAGTCTAAGAGTTAAGGCGAGGTGGAATTTGAACCCAACCAACCAACGACGGACGAAAAAGCCTAGGTTGCATGCAGGGTATATATTTCCTCTATTCCCTTATTGGTTCATATTATTTTGCAGGCTTCGTCATGGTTTTCTTGGGAACTATTGCCCTATCCATCTCGTGAGGCACGCATGCATAAGGATATAAATTGCTCTCAAATAGATTACAGGAAGATGGTGCTATAGATGAACGCAGATGAAGCGTTTGAGAAGCTTGCTCAGGAAGGCTTGCAGCAGTTTCTAAACAAGAACCCAGAATGGGCTACCTTTCTCGGTTTCCACGAGCCCTACGATAAATTGCTTTCAGACGGGAGCATAGAAGAAGTATACGAAAACCTGAAATTAATGGAACATTGGCTTGCTAAGATGAAGAAAACAATAGACTTTGATGAGCTCAACGATGAACACAAGATGGATTGGAGAATACTTGAAAGAGCCTACGAAAGAGACAAGTTTTTTGCCTACGAGCAACGTGCACATGAGAAAAACCCCGAGGCTCTAGGAAGCATTGGAATGATAATTTTCGTGGTTATGACTAGGGAGTATGCCCCTTTTGAGAAGAGAATTGAAGGCATTGTTTCTCGCTTAGAAAAGTTGCCTTTGCAGCTTGAACAGTTTCGAAACAGTTTTGAAAAATGCGTTCCAGTGAAGTTATGGACCGAAATCGCAGTTGAACAAGGTCAGCAAATGCCTGGCTACTTCCAGTTCCTTATCACTGCGACGAAGGGGAAAGTGCCAGAAGAACTTCATCAACGACTTCGAAAGGCTGTCGCACAACTGTCTAAACCGATTGAGGAGCATCTTGAATGGCTTAAGTCATTGTTGCCAAAGGCGAAGGCAGATTGGGTACTCGGTAGGGCGAAGTTTGAGAGACTACTAAAACTTAGAGAATTAGGGATGGGTGCAGACGAAATTTACGAATTAGGAGTTAAGTATCTTGAAGAATTGAAGGAGGAGAGAATTAGACTGGCTGAAAAGATCTCTCCGGGGGCGACAGTTGAGACGGTAATGGAAGAAATCCGGGCTGACGCTCCTAAAACCTTTGATGAAACCTTAGAATTCACGCGAAAGGAGATGGAACGAGCAAAGAAATTTGTAGTTGAACGTGATCTAGCAACAATTGATGAGGGAGGTAAGCTTTATGTCAGGGAAACACCATCCTTTTTGGCTCCCCTAATTCCCTTTGCAGCTTTAGTTGTGCCTGGCAAATTTGAAAAGACTCAGGAAGGAATCTACATTGTAACCCGTCCAAGAAATACTGAAGACTTGAGCAAACACGCAAATTACGCAAGTATACCGAACACTGCAGTGCATGAAGCTTATCCTGGTCATTTCTTGGCAAACTCGCGTTCAAATCGTCTGAGCTCTTTCGTGCGAGACCTTGCTCAAGGAACAGAAACCTCGGAGGGTTGGGCCCATTACTGTGAAGAGATGATGATGAAACATGGCTTTCAGGGAGGTTTGAAATCTAGGTTCATGCAGGTGAATGCTATGATAACCCGTGCTGTAAGAATAATAGTGGATGTTAAGCTTTCCTGCGGTGAAATGAGCTTCGACGAAGCAGTGAATATGTTAGTGAAAGAGACTGGAATGTCAAAGGATGGCGCAATCGCTGAGGTTCGCAGATACACTCAGAGCCCTGGATACCCGCTTTCATATCTTCTTGGCAAGCATTTGATCTTGAAGTTGCGGGAAGAAGTAAGAGTTAGAATGGGCGACAAATATAGCGAAAAATTCTTCCATGATACCATAACAGCTAACCAGCGTGTCCCAGTCCTAAGACTAAAAGAAATCTTTGAACAGGAACTCGGAAAATTGTAATTTGTGCTGTGTAGATGAGTGCATAGGTGAGTCGTTGCTGTTACCCTCACTATGTTCTCCCTATCGTTACGGTTTATGTGCCTGAAAAGTCAATAGAATATAGGTAACGGGCATGCATACCTCAGTTTTAGATCTTTTGACATTTTCTATCCATTGTAAGAACTGACAGAAGTTCTAGAATTAGAGATGGAAGTTCCTGCACGCGCGCCGAAAGCTTTAAGTATCCTAATTACGTGATACTTATTACACGATACTTATTACATACTGCGAGGCAAAAAGAATGGATCAAAATGTGGAAATAGACGAAGAGATGGAAGCGTGTTGCCCAGACCTTGAGGGACATGAAGGCGAAAAGAAGAAAATGAAATGCCTGATAAAGATGCGTTGCCCCGAAGGTGAAGACGCAGAGAAAATCAAAGAGAAAGTTCTAATGAGGTTAGGCAAAGAGTTGGGTGGTCGGAGTAACGTGGTTATGACAAGATTGAGCGATGATGACTTGAAAAAGATTGATGCCCTTGTCGAGGTAGAAACGTTCAAGAGCCGATCTGAAGCAGCCGCCTTCTTCATCAAAGAAGGAGTCCATGCACGAAAGGACCTGTTTCAGAAAGTCATGCCAACAGTGGACAAGATAAGAGAGCTAAAGGAGCAAGCCAAAAAGTCACTCAGACAAGAAGAAACGCGATAAGTCCATAGACACACAAAAGGGCGTGTTAGTGTGGAAGCGGAAAAGACAAAGAAAAAAGTGCGGATGCCAGAAACTGGAAAACGTGCAATGAAACAAAAAGTACTGCCAAAAAAAATGCCTAAACTAAAAGAATTAATCCCAGAAACTATCAGGGAAACCATTGCAGGGATTCAAAAGGCTATAAGAGAAAACTACGTCTTCCCTGAACAGGTGGAAGACCTCTGTCGCTCTTTGGAAACTCATCACGCGAACGGTGACTATGATCAGATAACTGATCCTAGAACTTTCTGCGAACAGTTAACCCAGCATTTGCGGAATGTTGTTAATGATAGGCATCTACAGGTCATGTTACCTGGAGAAATGCCCAACATTATCTCTCACGCAATGAAAAAGCCTAGTGAAGGGAACAAAAGGGCGCACTCCGATTTGACCAACGTGGAAATCTTACCAGGTAACATCGGCTACATTAACATCACCATGTTCAACCCACTAAGTGATTCGGTAGATGAATTAGAAGGAGCCATGCAGTTAGTTAAGGATTCAAATGCATTAATAATCGATCTGCGGAAATGCCGCGGCGGCAGTGCTGACTCGATAAACTTCCTACTAAGTTATTTCTTTAACTCTGAAGCCCCACTGACCCTTTTGGAAACATACTTCAGACCACAAAACCGGACATTCAAATGTCAGACAACCAAGACCACTTTTAGTTATACTAAACCAGTTTATGTACTTACAAGTGGCTTCACTTTTTCAGGTGGTGAGCATTTTGCCTTTCCCCTGAAAATTCACAAAAGAGCCACAATAGTTGGAGCAAATACAGGCGGTGGGGCCCATCCAATAGCCCTCATAGGTTTAGATACAGGTATATTATTCAAGGTGCCGATTGGCCGTACCTACAACCCCAAAACGAATGAAGACTGGGAAGGAACTGGTGTTACCCCGGATATCAGCTGTTCAGAGGATAATGCCCTCACTGAAGCCCAGAAAGACATACACACTATGCGCGCACACGCATAATTGTCTTTTTATGAAGCCAGCAAAAAAAAGCTTGTACCCTAATTTACGCTCTGGAATGATGTTTAGAGTATAAATTTACAATTTTTAATCTGGAAAACTAGAGAAAATCCAAAATCTATGTGACAAGTTGTGAACACTTCTCTTCAAGCTCTCTTTTAGCTTCTGTGGTCACTCTTTAATATCCATGCATCGAATGTATTAAAATAGAAGTTTTAGCTCGTAACATCCGTGAGTTGATAGTCGATGCCTTACTATGTCTACATCCTTCTTTGCAAAGACGGCAGCTATTACACTGGATACGCCAAGGATTTGAAACACCGGGTTGAACAACACAAGAAGGGCCAAGGTGCCAGATATACAAGAATTCATGAAGCTGAGAAGATGGTATATGTGGAGGAGTTCAGCACTCGCAGTGAGGCTATGAAGAGAGAACGCAGAATCAAATCGCTCAGCCACAACGAGAAACAACGATTGATTAACAGCCGACAATAAAATGCATGCATTGCGCGCCATCGAAATTGTAACTGAAATTACTTGAGGCGTTTAAACTTGGTTGATGCATGCACACGCAATTAAGCTCAACTAAGGGGTATCATGACTCTCGTTGGTGTGAGCGTAGTTCTTTTATCGAGTTTCTCAAAACTCGCTCAATATATTCCATGGTCTTCTCGATTTCTTTAAACATGATCTGCAAATGATTGATTTCGACCTGCTCTTTTCCCTTTGACTTCAGGGCACTCGCTTTTCGCATCAGGTTTCTCATTTCTTCCCTTTGCACCTTGTAAGCTTTCACCATTGTCTCCAAACTGTCGGCCGCGATTTCGAGGAAGTCGACGCTCACGTGGAACACAAAATGTTTTAGGGAGGCGCCCTTGTGTTTGCGGACGATTCCCATTCTAACCATCTGATCTAAGGTTCTGCTCACAGAGGAGATGGAATATCCAGTCAATTCCGAAATTTCTTTGTGGCTTAACTCTCGTCTCTCAAGGAGGAGGTTGGCCATGATTATGCCTAAAATTGGTGGTAGGCCTTTCGCCCGCACAATATCTTCGTAGACCCGAACAAAATCGGCTTTGACTTGCTGAAGTGAGTTCATGTGTTAGTATAGTAAAGGAAACATTTATATTTCTTTCTATACTTATAGTTATTTGCATATTTATGCAAATTACGGGATTTATGATGTGTGTGGTGGGAGGTCGTGGATTGGAGAAAGAAAAGGTGATAGAAATGAAAAATCTGACAAAAATGTACGGAAATTATGTAGGTGTTAAGGACTTGAGTCTCATGGTTTACCAGGGAGAAATAATGGGTTTTCTTGGACCTAATGGAGCAGGTAAGACAACCACGATACGGTGTTGTCTAGATTTGATTGCAAAGACAGCGGGCGAGATAACCATATTCGGACTAGATTCCCACAAAGATGCCGTTACAGTACGGAAAAAGACAGGGTATCTGCCCGGAGATTTTGGTCTTATTCCATCAGTCAGGGTCAGGTCTTATCTCAAGTATCTACTCTCATTATGGGGTTGCAACTCAACGAAAAAAATGGTATCACTGGCTGAGCGGCTTCAGCTTGACCTTGACAGAAAAACAAACGAGCTTTCCAAGGGCAACAAACTGAAGGTGGGGATCGTTCACGCACTGATGGCAGATGAGAACCTTATCATCCTGGACGAGCCATCGGGACTTGACCCGCTCATGCAACAGGAGTTCTATTGCATTCTGCGCGAAGAGAAAAAGCAGGGAAAGACCGTATTCATTTCCTCACATAACTTGGCAGAGGTTGAATCGGTATGTGACAGAGTTGCCATCATCAGAAAGGGACAACTGGTGGTGGTAGAGAACATACAGTTGTTGCAGGAAAAGACAGGGAAGGTGCTTGAGGTTGAATTCAGAGATCCTTTCAAGATTGACGAGTTCAGATTTGAGGGAGTAAGCAGTATACATCGGGATAATGGCAGGCTTGTTTTGACCATACATGAGAATCTTGACAGCGTAATCAAGGTTGTCTCGAGTCATCAGATACTGAACATGAATTTGAAAACCTATAGTCTGGAGCAATTGTTCCTGAAGTATTATGCAGAGGGAGAAGTAGATGAGGGAGGGATGGATGATGTTCGGTAGAATGGTTTATATGGAACTCAGAACTGGGTTGAAGGGGCTCATCATTTTTGGCATACTTGTCTTAATTGTTTCGGCTGGCATGCCACTGATTTTTCCCACCTACCGAGATTCATTAATTGAACAATTGGAAGGGGCAAACAAGGTGGATTTGGAGCTTCCCGATGAGCAGGGAGGCATGATCACCCTTTCATGGGAACCACTGGAGGCCGCAACCAGTTACATGGTGCTGGAGGACAATCGCTTGAGCATGGTGACTGCAAAGCTCAAATGTATGATTAATGAGACAAGCATTACTTTTGAAAAGGATTTTGAGGAAAAAAGGTATTATGCAGTTATGGCTGTGTTGGACGAAACATCGGATCCTGTCCTAATTGGCGTTGCTTCAACAGAAAAAGGCGAAGATCCTTTACAGGAATTATTAAAGAATCCTGCCTATGCGGGCTTTACCGGTGGAAGAAACATCAGCATGATGGAAGTCAAGGGATTTGTAGCCCTAGAATATTACAGCTGGACGTGGATGCTTACAGGGTTGTTTATTGCCTATCTGGCTGTATCTGTCATTGCAGGTGATTTCGAGAACAAACGTATGGATGTGATGTTGTCGGCACCGATATCCCGTAGACGTTATCTCTTGGAAAAGTTCACGGCTATGGGTGTCATCGCCCTGTTCATAGTCTCGGCAGAGATTGCTGGGCTTACCTGGGGACTTGCAAGCATCAATGCGCTCAATGAATTTTCTGCCAATGCAGTGTTGCTCTCACTGATAGGCTGCCTCCCCTTCCTCATGGTCATAGCGGCGGTTGGCGTGTTTACTGCTGTGTTCTCCCAAAAAGTGAGGACTGGAATGGGCATAACGTTTGCTTTTGTCTTTGCGGAATTTTTCCTGTACACTTTTGGGGGCTTCTCCAAAAGCCTTGAGTGGATGAAATCTATTAGTATCTTCAAATATTGGGATTACCTTTCTGTTATCTTCGACGATCTCTTCAAAGCAGGAGATTTCATTTTGTTAGCGATGCTGGCAATTGTGATCCTCATTATCGGCATGTGGGTCTTTGAAAAGAAGGACATACCAACGTGAATGCGCGCGCATGCATTCAAATGATGGCGAAGCGTCTCTCTTCAACCTCGCCTTTAGCTTCAGTGGTTAAACTTCGTCATGGTACACTCGCCACAAAGATTAGCCTCTGGCTTTCTGGAGAGTGCGGGGATCTGTCAAAATTTCCATATACTCTATCGACCCTAAAACCAATGTCTTTCAACGTCTTTTCTATTTCCTTCCTGGAAAATATTCTTGCTTCGCCATACTCGTAGTATCTTTCTTTCAGCTTCCCCTCTTGATAAACTTCAAAAAAGAGATTCACTGACACGATGTTGGTTTGAGGGTTTCGTCTTGAAAAGATTGTTCTAACGACTTCTTCTTTAGAGCTGAGTTCTCTTCGATCAATCCACCCCGAGCTTTCTCGTTTCTTACTAGAAAGTTGTGATACGTCAAATGCCAATATGCCTTTTATTTCCAATGCATTGTACACTTTCGTTAAGCATCTGTTTTGATCTTCTTGTGTTATGCAGTGTTCAAATGTTGCAGATGGAATATAGATAAGGGGGAATTTCTCCTTTAGTTTGAAGTTTCGTATGTCTCCAAGCTTCAATCTTACGCGTTGTCTAATGGAGGCGCTTGACATTTTCAATTTTTGTCTAGCCACATTAAGCATGTATCTGGAGTTGTCAATTCCCCACACGGTAACATCTGCTTTGGCTAGTTCAATCGCTACTCTTCCGGTGCCGACTCCAAGTTCTAAGGCTTTTCTTCCTTGTTTAACAGCCAATTCTTTGTAGAAATCTACGTCATCCTTTGACGCAAACAGATCGTAATATTTTGATGCAGGTCCGTAATTCATTGCAACCGCCCACCAATTATCCTTTTTTTACTGTTCAGTTTCTTGTGGAGACAATGCTTGGCAATACTTACTTTTTCAATGTAAGCTTTGCTTGATCTTCCAACCATCCTGGATTAACTCCTACCGATTTCTTCAATGTGGAACAGGGGAAGTCTCCGCACTCAGTGCAGAAGTGCAGTTTCTTGTCTGTTTTACAGCAATCGAATATCTTGCAACCTTTTCGGTCTTCACTACCACAGCCTTTGCATTCTTCGGTCATGTAATAACGGCAAGACCCGCAGTACAATAGGCAAGGAGTCGCCAAAGGATCGATGCCCATAGTTTCACACCCATTTCTCATTCTAGATTGAACAAAAACAATATATGTTTAATGGGTAAGCGAAGCATAGCTTCACCTGAACGAGCACAGTCTCTTGCGTGCATAAGTGAACTAACATAGATCGTGGACATTTTAACATCATTTCGTGAACATTTCGTGTTCAACTCCAAAAATCGGGGACTTCATGTTTCCGCAAACGTATTCATTGTGCCGCATTCGGACGCTTTTTGTGTTGCAACATGCACGCCGAATCTAACCTTTGAATGATCTGTTACTTTTAAATAGCCTTTCAATCACTACAATTCGTGAGGTTAAAATATGGCGAAAGTAGCTCGAGAAATGGTGGAGAAGGCGGGTATCAATGTTGATCAGCTCGTAGAGTTATTGGTCAAGAATGCCGCAGCCGAGCTTACAACCTACTACTATTATACTATCCTTCGATGTAATCTAATAGGACTTGAGGGAGAAGGGATCAAGGAGATTGCAGAGGTCGCTCGAGTTGAAGATCGTAACCACTTTGAGGCTCTTGTTCCTCGCATATACGAGTTAGGAGGCAAACTCCCAGAGAACATGAAGGCTTTTCATGATATTTCAGCCTGTCCCCCCGCCAGACTGCCAAAAGACCCAACTGATACTATGGCAATGCTGAAGGTGTTGGTGGAAGCTGAACGATGTGCGGTGCGAGGATATACCTACATCTGTAACCTGACCGCTGGCAAAGACCATCGGACCTATGACTTATCTCAAGCCATTCTTAACGAGGAAATTGAGCATGAATCTTGGTTCTCCGAATTCCTAGGTGAGGGCCCATCTGGCCACTTCATGCGTAGAGGTGACACTTCACCATTCGTCTCCAAGTTCCTCAAGTAGAGCCTTTTCTCCCGCTTCCCTCTTTTTTTCGAATCTCACAAATATTGGATATGGGCTTATGTGGTGCGTATGATTGAGGAGATAGTTTGGCTTGGTACGGTAGCCAGCTTAGCTGCGGGTCTAGCTACTGGTGCAGGAGCTTTACCAGTATTATTTGCTAAAAAGATTTCAGATAGGTTGTTGGATGTTCTGCTCGGATTCTCGGCAGGTGTTATGCTGGCGGCAACTTCATTTAGTTTGATAGTTCCAGCTATTGATTTGAGTGGTCCATGGGTTGTAGTTATCGGTCTTGCCCTTGGAGCCGTTGTTTTGCACCTGATCGACCGTTTTATCCCCCATTTCCATCCGATACTTGGCGCTGAAGGACCTCCTTCGAGGCTTTCAAGAGTCTGGTTGTTTGTTCTAGCCATAACCATCCACAACTTTCCAGAGGGCTTGGCGGTGGGAGTCAGCTTCGGTGGTGGAGATGTGGCAGCTGGTCTTACGATAGCTATGGCTATTGGGCTTCAGAATATGCCCGAAGGTCTTGCAGTTGCGTTGCCTTTGGTAAGGGAAGGTTATAGCCGACGTAGGGCTCTATGGTATGGAACACTGACTGGGTTGGTTGAACCGGTTGGGGGTTTGCTGGGTGTTGCTCTCGTCTCCATTTTCCATCCGATTCTGCCTTGGGCACTTGCTTTTGCTGCGGGTGCAATGCTTTTCGTCGTAAGCGATGAGATGATACCAGAGAGCCATAGAAGAGGCTTTGAGAGAGAGGCAACCTTCGGTCTAATAACGGGATTTGTGATCATGATGTTGCTAGACTGCCTATTTACTTGAAAAACTCGCTTTCTCACACACTTGGAGGAATCAGAACATGAAGGAGTTCACTGAGGAAGAGCTTATCCAATACAATGGGAAGAACGGAAATCCAGTATATGTGGTGTACAAGGGAAAGGTGTACGATGTATCAACTAGTTTTCTTTGGAAGGATGGAACCCACCAAGTTCTTCACACCGCTGGCGTGGATCTAACGGAGGCCTTAGAGCAAGCTCCACACGGTGGAGATGCCCTTGAGAAGTTTCCAGTGGTTGGGATCCTACGTGGTTCTGGTGTGTCTAATACGCCACGTAAACCATGAGAATATGTGCATCTGCTTGGTCCCCCTGGGCGGTCAGTACAACCATAGTCAGGACACTATCCAAACATGCACGTATTCAAATGATGGTGAAGCGCCTCTCTTTAGCCTCCCTTCTGCATGCATGGATTAATTTTAGAGATTCGTTAGATTGTGTGCATGCAGTCGACCGATGCGCACGCACATTACTCGCATGATGGCTGTGAAGACTGCGTAGTTGGTAGCACGCATTCGCTTAAGTTTAATAGTGAAAGCTTCCTTTGTTGTTGGCAGGGTGGAAAAACTTGAATGCAGACGAGAAATTCGGTGACCTGAAAAAAGAGATGATAGATAAATTCTTCGAGAGTAACCCCCATTTCGCAAGCTTCTTAGGTCTTCATGATCCGTACGACTATTTGCTTCCAAGAGGGGACACAGCACACATTATTGAAGATTTGAGAATGCTTGAGGATTATGTTAAGCGCATGAAGAAAACGATAGACTTCAATGATTTGGAGGATGCCAATAAAACAGACTGGCAGGTACTAGAACATACCGTCAAAATGAACAAATTCGGTTTTTATGAGCAACGCACGCACGAACTGAACCCAGACGCCTTCGACCAAATCGGCAGTGTCTTCTTTTTGATGATCACTAGAGATTATGCACCCTTAGAAAAGCGAATCGACGCTATTATTGCTAGGCTTGAGAAATTGCCAATGTATTTGGAAGAGTTCCGATCGAGATTCGAAAATTCAAAGCCTGTTAAGCTATGGACTGAAATCGCCATCGAATCAGCAAAACAGATACCTGGATTATTCCAGTTTATTGTTGCAGCGACAAAAGGCAAGATTTCCAAGATCCTTCACAAGAGGCTGGTAAAAGCCACAACCAACCTAACGCAACCACTTCAAGAACACATGCAGTGGCTTCAAAGTCTTATGTCCAAGACAATTGAAAACTGGGCTTTAGGCAGGGAAAAATTCGAGAAACTAATTCAACTACGCGGTCTCGGAATGACTTCGGAAGAAATTTTCCAACTGGGCTCCAAATACCTCAAGGAGTTGAAAGAGGAAAGGGCACGGATAGCGACGCAGATCGCACCTGCAAAAAGCGTCGAGGAAGTTCTAAAGATGATTGAAAGAAAGGCTCCTAAAACTTTTGAAGAGGCCTTAAAAGCGACTAGAGAAGCAATGGAAGAGGCAAAGCAATTCGTCATTGAAAAGAATATCGCTACCGTTTATGAAGAGGACAAGTTGCTTGTTGAGGAAACTCCAGCTTTCTTGGCCCCAGTTATCCCTTACGCAGCCCTGTGGATGCCATCAAGATTTGATAAGCCAATGATAGGCGTTTACATAGTCACTCGCCCTAAAGATGCTGCAAACCTTGGTAGCCACCTAAACTATGCAAGCATTCGAAACACTGCTGTTCACGAAGCTTTTCCAGGACACTTTCTCCAAGGTGCAATCTCAAACAGAAGCTCTCTGATACACATGTTCGCTCAAGGAAACGAGACAACCGAAGGTTGGGCTCATTATTGTGAGCAGATGATGATAGAACACGGATATGTAGCAAGCCTAGAATCTAAGCTAGCACAAATCAACGATGCGATATTGCGTGCCGTAAGGATCATCGTAGACGTTAAATTGTCACGTGGGGAGATGAACTTCGACAAGGCTGTTGACATGTTGGTGAAAGAAGTTGGTATGTCAAGAGAAGGAGCTATCGGAGAGGTGCGATGGTACACGCAACTGCCTAGCTACCCTCTTTCATATCTTCTAGGCAAGCACTTGATTCTACAGTTACGAGAAGAAGTAAAGCAAGAAATGGGGCCGAAATACAACGAGAAGTCTTTTCATGACACGCTCACAGCAAACGGATATTTGCCAATCGTATTGTTAAGAAAGGTGTTCGATGGAGAAATGGCGAAACCTAAGGCTTAGCTGTTCACTTTTCAGCAAACTGCCCACAACCTCTAAAAACAACATTATTCTAAATCCATGCATGCAACCTAGGCTTTTTCGTCCATCGTTGGTTGGTTGGATTAAAATTTAATCTCACACACACAAGTTGTCAAGTCGAATGCAACTCTTATCTCTGACCAAAATTTTCACGATAACAGGCGAAACTTCCAAATGTTTGAGAAATGAATGGAGAAAATGGAAACCTCGAGGTCTTAGTCTAACGGTATGACATTATTGCGTCTCCGGTATGGGAAGAGAGGGCGTTATTTTGGTAACGCACTGAATACTTGTTTTAGATTTTGTTGATATTCCTTGAAGGCACTACGTCCTTTTTTTGTTAGTTTAAGTGCTGTGTGAGGTTTTCGTTCAACAAATTCCTTCACTATCTCCACATAACCTGCTTCTTCGAGCTTACTCAAATGAGATGATAGATTACCGGGAGTCATCTGAAGTTGATGTTGGAGGAAGAGGAAGTCTGCGCTTTCTACGACGTAGAGTTGGGTTATAATCATCAATCTAGTGGGTTCGTGGATCAATCGATCGATGTTCTTTAGGTTAGAGGGATTTTTCGGCATTTTTCTTATCACCCTGAGTTATTGGATATTTTCGAATGAACCGCATCAAAAGAACAAATCCAGTGATAATAATAACAAGTCCTATGGTTACTAGGAAATATCCAAATGGAATAGTTATGAAATGACCTATTAAAAATAGCACTAGGGTTAATAGTCCATATGCGTAAAGCCGCTTTAGACCCATGGTGTATGCGAAGAGGCTGGATATAGTAGCCGCTGCAACACCGATGATGATCATGCCGTTTAAAACAACCAGATTCCTCAGCGTTAATGCCCAGCCTTGACTTGATGCGAAAGTAAAAGCCATGAATGTTCCCAGACCAAACACCATAAGCCCTAAAAAGACAGCCATTAACCTGTATGCTCCTCTGCTTCTAAATTTTACATAACCAATCCTTGGCATTGTTATTCGCTTCTTAGCTGAAATCCAAACAGGTATCATAATCGCAGGAAAAATTGCTGGAATAACAACAAACAATGTGCTAAAGTCTGTGAGCGTCAAAAACAAAATGCCTGAACCAAACATCAAAACATAGATGCCGACAAGTATGTCAATCAAACCGTCTTGATGATAGGACATGTAAGTCTTTTTCTCGACTTCCTTCAAATTTGTTTCTTTCATCGATTAATCACCATTATCCTATAAACTACTTGCCAATATAAAAAGGTTTGCATTGTAAAGTAATTTACGTAATACTGAACGTTGACGAAAAACACCCATGCATGCATTGTACTGTGTTTACTTGATTTCGATAATATCTATCTCTAATCGTTTCTGACACTACATACCTTCCTATTCCATTAATAACCACTGGGTGTATGCCAAATCGGGTATACAGTTTTTAGCCGTCCATTAGAAAGCCTATAACTGGTTGTCCATTAACCGTTGGTCGTCGTCGTCCCCGTCGTCCGTCGTCGTCTCCGTTTGGTTGGTCGTTTCCCCCGTTTATCCCCACCCGTCGTCGTCGTCCCAAGTTGGTTGGTTGGTTGGGATTAAATTTTAATCAACCAACCAACCAACCAACCGGGTAGAATTTCACTCCAGTGTAACCCCATAAGAGTACACCAGAGTAATCCCAACAGAGTACTCAACTCTCTCTCGACTCTCGGAAATAAGTCATTATGTA
>Ga0224501_10002442_pt1 | contig 14603 bp, 10 predicted proteins | sample SF_Oct11_sed_USG_4_FD_169105 | JGI IMG/M metagenome (GOLD analysis project Ga0224501, IMG submission 169105) | Sediment microbial communities from San Francisco Bay, California, United States - SF_Oct11_sed_USGS_8_1 | ecosystem: Environmental > Aquatic > Marine > Sediment | place: USA...
CATACCAATATCTGGTCCGGTATAATAACCAGGCATTGATTATGTATGTGAATAGCCATGGCCAGAGGATTATAAAGAAAAAGCCATCTCCGAAATGATAAAATGGGTTTCCACTAGCCTCCGGGTATACTGATAACATGATAAGCCCTCCGGCCAAACTATTAAAATATTATTTAGCATCACTAGTAGTAGCAGCTGCCCTATCAGCATGACTCAACAATCAAGCCCAAGAGGTATGCAAAATGCATGGCTTTGAACCGTTTGGAATTCGTCCAGGCTTTGAGTTCGAAAGGTTGACAGACTTCATGATTGATGGCTGTAGATAAGTAACCTAGCGTAGGTTATGTCAGATAAGTCCAAAGCACAACATGATGTGTGTGTGTGTCACCTTTATCAATGAACTAGTATGACTCACAATACAATTAAGGGGTTGTAAACTACGGAAAGCAAACACTAAGCACAGACAACATCACTGCCCGATGATATGATGGAGTCAAAAAGCAAACAAAAAGTTTGAACAATTTTCAACCTATATTAGTCCGGCCAAACACTAGTACCTCGTCGAGTCCAATCTGGTGAATAATCCTCTTATTACAATATTATATATTCAATAAGATTTAATTAAGGCCCCCTGTTTCCAAAACTACCTGTTGCAATAATACCCAACATAAGACTGGGTGGGTATTCTCACTATTGTTAGATAGCCATCGGTATGATTTCATATCTTCTGATGACAGAAGACCACTTGAAAAGAAGAGGTAAACAACTCGCGACCAGAGTGGAGAAGGGAACGCTCCGCTGTCAACAAAAGCGAACAATCACATACAAAAGAACATCTTAAATCCAATTCAATGACTTTTAGGTATCAGATTTCCTATCTATGTAGGATGAACGTTCGCATGGAAAAGCAGTCACATCTCAAGGCACCGCTCAATTTCATTGGATTACAAATAGGTGCTAAGTGGAATAAACAAGGGGAGAGAAGAGACAGGTTGATGTAATAGGATGAGTCACCAGAGCCCATCCCAAGAGCTGAGCGAGTGACTCCCTCACAAACTACCTGGTGCAGCACAGAACATTTCCGGGTACTGTCTACAAGCCGGGTCTTCAACCACCCAGGACAACAGCAGCAACAACTGATGTCTGAAACCAACCTCAGGTGGTTAGTCAATGGCACAGTGGTCTACCTGCTTTGAGCTGCTAGGAAAAGTAAAATAAACTGAACTGACCTAGTGGGGGCAACAGGAGGCATTCCCGACTCCAGTGGCCACCCTAGGTCTGGAAAAACACTGTTGACAGCAACATCAAAGCAGTCAGCGCTTGGCCTTCAAAGCCACAAACCCCCAATATCCTTCTCAGTTCATTCTCTACCGACAGCAGAATCAGCCTCTCTTCCATTTTCTGATGGCAACAGGACCAAGCACGAACGCAATATAATTTATGGGAACTACTAATATGAAATGAGATGACCCGGTTGGTGGATGGTGGGAGCGCTTACCTTTCCTGCAGCCTTCTTGTATCTGATGACCGCTTTCTCTATAAGATGGCTGACAAGGAATTCACCCTGGCCACACGGCACTACGACACGGGTCTCGCCAAAGCAAACTGTCACCTTCATTGTGCGCTTGTCATTTCCAACTGAGTTCTGCAAACAGAGAGGCGTGAACATTTCACACCCACAGTGTCAGTACTGTCAGTCAACTGAGAATCAAAACGCACCACCCAGCCAAAATCGGGGAAGCCCGCTCAATGCGGGTACCACAATCAAGCGAAATATTGAAAGAGGTTGTTCAACCGTTTGCTAGGCGACCGACGAGCCTAGTAACCCCTTACTGGTGGTGTTATCTGTGTCAGGAGACCTGTCATTCAATCTGATGACAAGATGAATAATGTGACCATTAGGACCATAGGTCTAGAAGGAATTCCTGTTATCATACAAAAAGGCTAGGGGCACCTTATTACGCCCCAGATTTCAGCTAAGGTCATCTGAATTGACTCTATATGTGGGGGAAACAAATTGTGGTGTGCTACGGCTGAACGAATCGTGCTACGCGCTGCGTTCAAACATTCAGCGCTCTTACTAGATGAAAAAGATTATAGCAGCGGATTTCTCTAATCACATCCAGCAAACTACCTGTGGGGATGTAAGCGTCAATGCTAACTAAATGGGACTGCTGTTGATTAATATGATACTGGTTAGGTGTAAAGACCTGGGGTGGACCTGCAATGAACCCCCAACGACGAATTAGTAGGCCTCCGGGCAGAATATTAAGTTACCTAAATACATGGCTTGCAAATTACACCCTTCAATCCATTAGATTATGATTTCCTTCAAAACGTAACCAGCACAATGAGTGTGCTACATCAACAGGTGGTAATTTACTCCAGAAGAATAGAGACACGAGATCAATAGTTTTACGACATGTGGCTCACTGAACTGTTGGAGCTAGCCACTAGTAGCAAGGGTAGTAAGATTGTAAACGAGCAAAAATTGAGAGAAAAACACTGAAGTTCACATCAATAAGTGGGAAGACGAATGATATACCGTTGGCACATAACCCACCTGTTGTTTACAATGTCACATAACTTCAGGATGTATTTCGCTGGTGGAACCTGCCAAAATAAATGCTATTCAGTTGATGTCAAGAACACCGAGAAAGGGCAATCGTCTAGCTGCGTAACTAGATTTCATGCATGACTAGTTCAGTAAGCCATCGCTAGTAATGTCAATCCATCTCGCCTGAAGGTCTGCGATGGCGAAAAACCGCTAGAAATGGTGCCTTTCTAAATTAGGCTACTAGAATCTAGTGTATTGAACACGGCAACTAGCACCAAAGTCAAAAAAGTCCAGCTCATCCTAATCAGATACAGAGCACTTTTTCGCAAGCTCAAACCATTTCAGCAAATGATGGCCTTATCCTGAACAAGCCGCAGTGTGGGAAGTGAAATCCTAAGAAACGCGCACATTCACTGACACATTTCCAGCTTTTAAAGAATTGAAAATTATGCATATTCAACTCAATGCCTGGGCCTGATTGTTGTGCAATTGAGAGGCTGCTTATGTTTAGTGCACAAACCCAAATCATTGGTTTGTAACTTTGTTGGTGAGGTAGAAGGTTATTCACGGACTCGGTGACCCGAGTTAGTGACATTCAATGACTGACATGTATCACGCTCCCAGTGACACTCTGTGACAAGACTCAGGAGCTCCCACTACACATAATCATGACATTTGAATTTGATTTGTTACCTTAATTTGTAGCAACAAATAAGTTTACCACTTTCACGCTGGATTGGAACAAAACCAAGTAAAAAGAGATACATTCTAATTAGTCTGGTAAGTAACAGTTACTATTAGTACTAGACTAAGTTAGAGTAGCACTAGCAGTAGTACTAGTAGCGCAAGTCAATTGACTTGTCCAACTCGGTCGGTGCCATGTGATGTGTATACTCACTGTATAGTAATACTAATAGTTTGACTTTGAATGTTAATTTAGTCACCTACCTTGCCCTTTTAACGAGTCCTTCGCAGCCTAGCTTGGTGACCACTCACTCAGAGTTTCGGCTCAGTATAACAATCACTAGTAGTAGCACTTTTGCCGGTAAATCACAATGCGGGACTGTGAAATGACTAAATCTGAGTGAATGATTGATTGAAAATGAATGTCGCTCACGTTGTCGGAATCGAGTCCTACCGCTAGCGGCTATCCAATCCCTGTTTTCCGTGTCAAGTGTGGCAACAGCGTTGTCACTTTGCAAGGAGTCTTTTTATGAACAATCCGAACCAACCGCGTAAACAGGTAAATACACGCGATCTTGTCGAGGTGCAAACGAGCACGGGTTGTTCCCCACTAGCAGTCCAGGCAACTACAACAATATGACTTGGTCATCAGATCTGGTTTTCCATCGAAATGTTACATGATTACGATACTACAGCCAATCAGACCATCCCCATGGATAACGCCGTCTATCGGCGAGGCCCGGGCTCTTGCGGCGGAGATCGTAAAGCTATCGTATCCTTGAAGGCGTGGTAATTAGGTCAACCTCGGGTGGTTTTTGACGCCGGTTCTCGCAGTTTTTGCACCATTCTTCCTAATTTCCAGGGTTATTTGTCAACTTTTCATCATGTCAGGCGTAAGCATTCGTTTATTGTTTTATTTAACGTTTGTCGAATTTCACATGGCGCAATACAGGATTTTCACGGGCTGATTGAGCGAGTATAGTTCAAGACCAATAAGTTATGAAGTCTAGTCTATGACTTAGTTATTGACTATGACTATGAGTATGACTGTATGTGTATGACTATGAGTATGACTATCACTCAGTATCATCTATGAGTATGACTGCAGTGTATGAGTATGACTATCACTCAGTATCATCTATGAGTATGACTATGAGTATGAGTATGACGGAAAATAAGAGTCAAACTCGGAGTGGTTTTGTTTTGATGGGACTGGGAAGTGGGCTAGTGGTTAGACTTAAACCTGTTTATGATTGGCTGAGTAAGTGAGTTTAACTTTAACTTTAAGTCAAAATGACTCACTTTCAGTTAGTTGATGTAACTCACTAACAGTAACTGAGTAACTGGTAGATTTTCAAACCACAGAATATTGCTGAACGCAAACATGGGAAGTGTCTTAGTCTTACTTAATACTCATAGTGAAGCTTTACTTCAACTGTGATCTTATCTTTATCATACAGTCATTGACGAATGTAATTTCCCCAATAGGAATTCACCAAAGCTGCTGAGGATATGAAAAATTTGAAAACTAAGCCTTCGAATGAAGACCTGCTAGAGCTATACAAACTCTACAAGCAGGCCACAGTTGGGGACTGCAACACTGGTGAGTATTAGCGTTTTGCAGTCAGGAAATACGACCATGACATCAAATAAGTGACCAATTATTGAAGATTATACTAGTGATTTCTGTATCATATCATTTTGGTGCAGCTTACTAAACGGTCTGGATTTAAACCAATGAGTATAGGCATTGTGCCTTGTGCTCTAATTCACGCATTGGGGCAAAACCAACTTGTTACTTTCTCTCTTTGGACACATTCGACTTCTAGCCTGGGTATTCACTCAGCTAGGGACCATAATTTCATTAGCATTGATTCTGAGCGTCATAGATCACCCGCCCAAGTGAGATAAATGCCAGCTACATTGAGAGCCTCATGAAGGTGGCTTGATAAGAGACAAATGCCATTATTGTACTGGGATTTAGACAGACCACACCAATCTACTGACAGTTGGCTCATATATAATCAGCGAGACCCAGATCAGTGCGCGTTCAGTATCAGCGCGTTCCATCTAGATTTCACCAGTCCATGGGCGTTATCTTAACCTCGCTGACCAACCTTATCACCAGCTTTGTTTGCATTTTAGCCCGACCTGGCATGCTTGACTTCCAAGGAAAGGCCAAGTGGGATGCTTGGGACAGCTGCAAAGGTAAATGGTGTAAATTGAGAGTTGTCAATCCTTGTGCCCAATAGAGTAAGAATGGACAACTCCAAAATTAAGCTCATAGTGTGAACCTTCGTAGCAAGATCTTTTGTTGTCATTTCCTTTTTACAGAATTTTGTTTGACTTCCTTCCTTGGTGGTTATGAATACCAAAGTACACATATCAGACTGTACGTTTGATTTCTATCATGGGATGCGTTACCAATTTGGCTCCTTCAGTCAATATTATAATGTTACAAAGATTTGCTGTTACAGCCTAGTTTATAGACTGTGGGGAACCTAGTGTTTCACTAGGTTATGCTTCGTAGATAATGCAATCGTTGTAGTTACTTAGATTTGAATGTTTGTTACAGGAATGTCCAAAGAGGATGCCGAGTCTGCATATATTACCAAAGCCGATCAAATGAAGAGTCAGTATGGATTCTAGTCAAACCATTCTCTTTATATTCAGTTCATACATGACCTAGCGACGTTATCACTGGTGCTTTGTCGAGTCTAATCATTATTTTGTTCCATGAAAAATTCTGGTCACAATATGTATAGCCATGTCAATAATCGCAACCTAATGCGCCTTATGTGCCTAATAAACATTGCCTCACAGTGATGCCATCTTCTCCCACCGTACAGATACAGCTGGATGGAGTTGTGCTACCTTTGTACTGTGGTTACTATAGAATTTATTGTTGGACACCAAACAAAAATGGACTGATACACTAGTAACCATGTTGGTGCTTTCTCGCACCTTTTCAGACAAAAGCTGTAAGATTTCTTAGAGAAAATTTATTCACTTGCCAAAATTGAGAGAATTATGATTTACAATGGTCTATAGGTTTGCCATCAAAGAGGATAATCAATGGGCACTAATACCCTAGCAACAGGACACAAATGAGCTGAGGTCTTGGTACAGCCCTGAAAATCAAAGCAAACATAGGATGCCATTAAGACGCTAAAAATTGCCTCGATGAACCCAGTAAAAACACGATGCCAGTGGTAGTACATAAGGTAACATAAAGGCGTCTACACAAGTAAGAAATATAGTAATAATGGCATAAGCCGTAATGGTGGCATAAACTATAACAGCATTCTATCCGGTATTACTTATTTCCTGTCTGTAAAATTACCCTTGGGTAACTTTAATATTTGAGAACAGCATACCACACGCTCCAAAAGCAGGTCCGACACAGCATTCGCAGAGCATATTAAGTAACTTGGTACCTAGACCCAGGATCATTTGAATGCAATGCTGGAATGGTGTCAGGTACCAAATATGGCAGAATGTGAGGCAAGCGAACTCGCATCCCCAACACAGAGCAAATAGCCACGCGCAGCAATAAGCCAAGCATTTGTAGCAGCCATTCCTGCCTCCTTCGTAACATTTATAGGCCCATTTCCACGCGCAGTCAGGTGAGTGGGCCCCTTCCGGCTCTCCAAATACATCCTCAAACTGAACCTGTAAAAGTTACTTTGTATGTGTACCTTCTCTATTGCCTGCATGGTTGCCATGCACAGCCATTTCTCGCAAAAACTCTATCACAGGTTCAAATCTTGGTATAATTTTTGTCTTTCTTTATGGCCTCTGCAATATGAAAACCTAAGCTATGTAGAATATAAATCTATAAATTAAAATTTCTTCTGGGAATATTACAAACATTATAAATTATAAAATTTCAATGTATAGCGCGGCATTGTGTTTTCTGAATATCTGTGTTGATAGTAACATGCAGATTTGCACAGATTTCATTGTCCACCTACCAACAAACTTTCGTTGAGACTGTTCGGATCCCGGTTCACCATATCTGGTTTACTATCATCACCCATGATGCGTCAAATTTGCTCTAGTTTCCTCTTGAAGTGTACAATTTTTTGCCAATAGTGAGGACACAGGGATGTGGCTTTGACTTTTATATTGCCTCCCGGTAACTAGGCAAGTTGTTGGAGCGTTGCGATGGGTGATCTAATTGTAAATTAATGATTTCGTGAGAGGAGCGTTAATGACCGAAACTGTCTCTGCTCATATTATAGGCTGCACAAATTATTATACCAGCTACTGCGGTTATCATGGCATATTTTATTGAAATGTTATTACGTTGACAACTCATCCCAGTTATTAAAATGAAACATACCAAAATATGTCCCGTAAAAAAACAATTTATTGTCCATTTTCTATATCACAGAGGCATTAATCACTAGATGTCGGAGTCCATGATGATCATCCTTGCGTGACCTTTATTTGGCTGAAGAACATGCCACATGTACTACAGCACGGTCCGATAATGCATTCGAGGGCTTGGGTGAACAGCTTCTGGCCGGTTCCGCAGACAAGGTCAGAACATTTCAGGCACGGTGTGAACTCCCAGATGTAGCAGAAAGTGAGACAGGCGAAGTTGCATCCCCAGCAGAGACCATGAGCCCAAGCGCAGAGAATGCCTAGGAGTTTGTAGCATATGTTCTTTCCACCCTCATAGCATTTGTAACCACATTTATAGGCACATTCAGTAGAATGGGCTCCATCTGGCTCACCAATAATATCTACGAAGGCAACCTATTAAAAAAGCGAGAAAATAATGTGATAACTCCCCTTGCTTTCAAAAAACTCCCCTCACTCATGCATTGAATAATTTACAAAAAACTAACAATTGTCGCTTGAAAATGGTGTTTTCCACATGAGTCAACAGGCTTTACGAGCGTTAAAGTTTGATGAAAATAGATCGTTCATTTGTATAGTGATTAACACACTGGTAAACCAAGATGGAAGTTATATCACTCTAATATGTACGATGTCAATACTTACCATAAGGTTTCCATTCAGGCTGTTTGGGTCACGGTTGACGAAATCAATTTCCATTTCACCCATGTTGAATTTTATCTGGCAAACTAACAATTTATAAAGTTCTCCTTCCTGCTGTAACGACCAGTACTGAGTGATGTTTGGGTGAGCGGGCTACACGGTTTTGTACCTACATCGAAACTATGTTGAGGCTTCTATACCTTGTTACCTGGTAACACTATGCTCGATTCATTGTCGTTATGTAATACCAAGAATAGAATTATGTAGCACTGAAAAACATCAATGATTTTAAGACATTTAGGTTTCCTACAAGCGTTGAATAGATATAGACCATAGAAATCAATAAAACTATTGGTGCAACAAGGTGCTAAACCTGTAGTGAACATTGAATGGGTATTGCGTGTAGCATTCACCAATATACTTTAAGGGTATTACCAACTGAGTCAATGAAATTACACGCTGTCTTTTGTCCTTGTGAAAGATGATCAACTTGCCTGTAGCATGTTTCTAGATTCTTGACTCTAATCAGCTACTGCATTTTGAAGAATTTTATAAACATTATTGGCATTCATAATATTTAAAAAATATATTGCTTATTTTTATGTATATTAAAAAATAAATTGTAATATAAATACAAATAGAAATTAATTTGATTTTACACTTAAATGTAGATTAATGATAATAAAAGTACAATTTAACATGGGAAGTCAATGACGGTCATATAAATCAGTATGAATATAGCTGCGTGAAAGCTGCAATTAGTAGGGTTCCAGTCACTCATCTTTACAATGCAAGCGAGAGAGGGTGTTCTTCACCGCACCTAACCTTGGGTAACCTTTATGTTTGAAAACAGCATCCCGCATGCGGCGAATGCAGGGCCTACTACACACTCAAAGTAAAGGTTAGCTAACTTAGTGGCCACAGTGCATATAATGGTTAGGCATTTATAAAATGGCGTTATATACCAAATATGGCAGAATGTGAGGCAAGCGAACTCACATCCCCAACACAATGCAAAAAACCATGCACAGCAGATAGCCAAGCATTTGTAGCAGCAGTTTTTCCCTCCTTCATAGCATTTATAAGCCCATTTCCATGCACAGTCAGGTGAGTGGGCCCCTTCCGGCTCTCCAAATACATCCTCAAACTGAACCTGTAAAAGCATTACGCATCTTAGTATGGGCCTCTTCTCTTCACTAAACTGTATCCATCCCATGACACCAAACACACTGTATACACCTGGGTCCAGTGCGACATGCGTGCTGAGCGGACCATTGATACCTCAGTCGAGACAATTAGAAAACATGCTTTAGCAGTTAGGCACTATACAATATATTGTGCTAATTTGTCAGTACTTAGATTTTTTTACTATAGTAAATAGTGGAACATGTGCCATTTTCCATTTTCCATTTGCGCATGATGTATCTTCCCAAATCACGTAGAGGTGTGACAGTGATATAGTGAAGTGGATATTAATCTGAGCTTTGAGTTTAATTCCAGATGTACTGACCTTTCAGCAGTAGGATATTTAAATTTTATGTAGACACAGCCTTACAGTTCCTTCTCAATTGACATATTGCACTTGGAGATTCAGCATGGTAAAACCATTATAATATTTAAATTCAGAATTCAAAACACTAAATTGATAAACTTACAAGATAATTGTAAAAATACTTACCAACAGACTCTCATTGAGACTATTCGGGTCTCTGTTGACCATATCCGGCTTTCCATCTTCATCACCCATGGTCACCACTGGATTTCTAGATAGAGCAGCACACTACGTAGTCCACAAGACGTCTTCACCCGGGTACTTCACGAGATAAACCAACTGGTAACTGAGCCCGGGTTTTATTTGTAGCTATAGTTTGTTGATACGTTACTAAGGTGATAGGATCTAAAATTAATGGTTTGGCGTGACGAGATGGGTAAATGAGCAGAATGTGCATACTAGATGTCTCTTGATTGTGGAAGCTTGTATTGGAAATATGCCATTACACGATGAGCATCACTATAGAATCTACGAATTTATCGGCTGCTTTTATCTATTCAGGGTTCTCAACTTCCTAACAGAAAATACACTGCAGTACCCTTACCCTCATACATTCTGAGCACAATGGTGGGACGGAGGCTACATATGGTTACTGCCATAAATTCCGGCCAGTCTGACGATTACCCAAGTATAACGACAACATCTTTGAGCAGATTTATTATGGCTCTCATTGAATATGATGAGTGGTTCCCATTTTAGCATACATCATAACCATTACAGATGGATGACTTCATACTGCAGCATATGGTCAGTGTTGCACACCAAGCATCCAAACAAAGTATAGTTGAATGGTCCTTCAACTAGGGATCTCAATTTCCCGATATTGGTTGTGTATATACATATAGAAATTTCATTTTGGATATGTTTTCTCATGTTTCTCACCTTAGGAGTCTCTACATGAGCATGCCTTCATGTGTTTTGAATTACATTGATGTTATGGTTGAAGAGAACGTGTAGCCCACAGAGCCTCTGCATGGATGTCAGAAATTGCTGTTTTTATTAAGCTCAATCATGAATATTACAGAATGAACAGATTTCTTATAACCCGAATTGGAAGTTCTTTTAATTGAGATTGCTAGAAGACATTCAGCAGTGTACCTCATCCCCTAGTAGGTCATTTCCTTGCTCGCTCCTTTGCAGTTGTGCTCACTGTCGTGTCTGCTGAATTGTTCACCTGGGCTGAGATTAAAAAGCCACAAGTTCTTCCCATTCTTGTGAGGGGACCTGTTGCATTATTTTATTCTTTTAGGTCCCATAGAACTACTCATTTATCAGGCCCTGATAAAAAATTGATGTATTGAGGATAATTTTTTGCATGATTCAACATAAGAGTGGCAGAGCATCTCACCCTTACCCAACACTGTGAGAGGTTGCGCGAGGTAACTTTATAGATGAGTTAAAGCAAAATGGTTTATTATTTCGAAGATATGAATACACTGCTGCCATCAAACATCAATGATGGAGGCTGCCTGTGTATACAAAAATCCGCAAATAAAAAGTAATAAATATATGCATTAGCCGAATTACATTTCTATAAAAAGCACCTCTCTTTGACACTATCCACAACCCAAGAGTCATATCCATCTTTCACCCACTTAAGCTCATTTTCCGTCCTCTCATTAAATGTTTTGCACCTTGATCTTACTGAAGATCATACCATAAGACTCGCAAATCGGAGATAGGCAGCAGCTGACACAAGTACCGAAGAATCTCTGGAAGCAACCGAACCAAATGCTGAACACACGATGAGCTGGAGTGATATACCAAATATGGGCAAATGTGATGCAGGCGAACTCGCAGCCCCAGAACAGAGCGAGTGGGGTGGCACAGACATATGCCAGGCATTTGTAGCAGCAGGATTTGCCTCCCTCATAGCATTTATAGGAAAGCTTCCAGACGCAATCGGGAGAGTGAGCACCATCTGGTTCACCGATAACCTCCTCGAAGCGAACCTGCGAACGAAAAAAACAGGAAGTTATACACATGTGATACCAGGCTGCCATCAAGGATTTATATAGCCTTATGTAACCTTAAAAATGTACCAGAGGCTACCTTGCTATAAAAATATTTTGTGCTTAAAATAGCGTCAATGGCTCTGTATAATATACCTGAAGCTGCAAAAACTTGAGAGTATACCTGTATGACCATAAGTTTCACTAAAACGAAGCATATAGTGAGCGGCAAAAGAGTGTTCCATATCAAGCTCTAAAGCAATAAAATAAAAACTGCCTGCAGAGCATGACATTGTCTCAATGAATGATGCACGCCCAGCTGAAAGGAGTGTCTATAGTAATTATAGTAAGGACATACCTGTAAGCTTTCATTGAGCTCATTTGGATCTCTGTTGATCATATCAGGTCTCAAGCTATCTATATCAGACATCGACATGGTGAATGAGTTATGGTCAGCGTCCACAGATCGGCAGCGAAATCAAAACTGAGTTCCATCCTCCGGATTCTTAGCTTTATAAGAGTATAGCGTATGGTAACCATAGCAGAGACAGGGATGAGACATAGGTATGATAACTTGACTAATTATAATGGTGGGGTATAGGACCAACGAGGTAATAAAATAAGATGAATGTGGTGGATTATGTAACACCTGACACATTCAAAGGTAAGCTGGCTAATTAGAAATGTTACAATACCCATCTGCTGTTTTTTAATGCCTCACCTATATGAACGATAGGCTATCATAAAGTTCTCATGATATACGATGATCTTTACGGGAACTGGTGTAGCTATTCCACCTTTTGCTTTTTCTATTGCTCTGGTGTAACGAAAGAGCATAGCACTCACCATATTCCATACACCCCACATTTTTACAGTCGATTGGTTTTGTTTGATTGGATTGAAGAGCATTGATTTTATTTTTTACAACTCAGACATATTGTACACCATTTACATGTACTCATATAGGATGGAGAGCGTGACATAATTAATTGGTTGAGATTATTCTAGATTAGCGCATCATTCATAATAGAGTAGAAAATTTATACCACGTTTATACTTAAAAAAGATACAATAAGAGATAGAATAATCACAATTACATTTATTCATCAGCAATAGTCCTATAGGTGCGTGTCCATTTAAGTATGTTGAAAAACTATACGCCGCCATTGCTTCACAGGGCAGCTCATTCCACTACCCGTGGTAGGTTTAGCTAAACGTTCTCCACTCTTATCTTACTGAAGATAAGACCATATGTTTCCATAATTGGAGCGCAGAAGCAGGAAATGGTTGTGCCGAAGAATCGCTGGCATGTTCCACACCAGATACCAAACACTCGGTAAGCGGGAGTGATATACCAAATATGGGCGAAAGTGACGCAAGCGAATTTACATCCCCAGCAGAGAGCGAGTGGAGCGGCGCAGATGTAGGTCAGACATTTATAGCAGCAGGATTTTCCTCCCTCGTAGCATTTATAAGAGAGTTTCCAAGCACAATCAGCAGAATGAGCGCCATCTGGTTCACCAATGACCTCCTCAAAAGCTACCTAGTGGGGCGAGAGAGTCAGATATGATGATAAACTGATCATTCTTAGAGAACATCCTATCACCTTTAATGAATTTCCAATTCGTTGCAACATTACTTTTGTTAGGATGCCGCATTAGGATTCAACATTTCATGGCATTGTTTGACTCAAGCAGTGCAATATAGGTAATGACCCTTTGATTTTTATGCAAGCAAGCTGCATCATATACTAGATGGTATATATGGATGGTTAAATACACCCTGTTATCTTTCACACCTTTTTCAAGGAGAACACTAAAGAGCAACAGATAGTACTCGTGTCTTCCGTTTATCGTTCGCTCGGTCACCAGCATGCTCAACGTAACGACCTACCTGAATGCTCTCATTCAGACTGTTAGGATCTCTGTTAACCATATGAGGCTTGCCAGGAGCAGTGTCAATGCTATCGTCTCCCATTTTTCCCGGTCGTAGATTCACACACGCGATCGCTTCCAGACGAGTGAAGGTTGTGTCGCATCCCCAGCCATGGTAGGCTAGTTAAGTGGCTATTAGGCTAATTCCTAACTCTCCAGCGACGAGGATGAGTAGGTGATCTGACTCAGTCTCTTGTTCCGGTGGTGTTTGCATCACAGCAGGCTAATTTATCGTCATTGATGCTATAGTTGATGTCATTTTGTTTGTTAGCTAGATGTAAACCATTTTACATAGTAACATCTCAATTTAGAGGAGATATTACTAGAAAATTATTCCTCTGCTGTCAACTAATTTGCTTTGACTTACAAATAGCACTGGACATCTCTGCTCATCTAATTCCTAACATAAAAAGACTAGCCTGTGTTTGGTATTACGCATATATGTATGTACATTGATAATAAAATCATTTGCATGGTCTTATCATTTGTGAGAGCAGCTGCCTGATAAAGGCAATATACTAGAAAACCACAGTCAAAAGTCATTCGTTTTCACAACATAGTTGTATTAGATAGTCAATAATTAGTTTGTAATAGTTACAATTTTGATTTGGGTATCAGTTAAGGGCACAACGGCCCTACGAATTGTAGCATTATTCACTCATTGCTGTGTATATACGCAAACTGCTATCATGAGGTTTCAAAGCTGAGTACATGGGACAAAACATCAAGAGAAGCTCAATAAAACGCTAACGGAGTATTAACAGAAAATAAAATCTTTGGACAGCTCGCCAATAAATGTCATCAAATACAACGTAGATAAAGCGACGGTATATCTCCAACATGATTCCGAGATTCGAGACTAAAACTTGTTAAACTTGACTAGGTGGGTAAAGCAGAGGAGGTAACTCGGTACG
>Ga0224501_10002443_pt1 | contig 14603 bp, 11 predicted proteins | sample SF_Oct11_sed_USG_4_FD_169105 | JGI IMG/M metagenome (GOLD analysis project Ga0224501, IMG submission 169105) | Sediment microbial communities from San Francisco Bay, California, United States - SF_Oct11_sed_USGS_8_1 | ecosystem: Environmental > Aquatic > Marine > Sediment | place: USA...
TTTGAAAAGTTAGTTTTCAAAATTTGGATTGAATCCAAGAAAAGTTGCCCATATCACAGCGAAACAGGCTTATCTTTTGAACGACCTTCGTACAACTGAGAACACGGGGTCTAAGTTATAAAAAAACAAGGAATGCCAGTCTGATCAGGGAGATGATTAGGTAAGGTAGATTTCTATGTCTCGGGGCATGATGTTTTAAGGCCAGAGCATAGATAACTGCTGTTTGATCGTCTTTCAAAGGGTCTTTTGAACCATTTCCTACATAAAACTGGATAGTTTGTAATATGAATAGCTGCGCCAAAAGAATGTTCATTTCCAACAGATATTGGTCCAGTACTCACCAGACTCATTGATGTCTGTATGAGGCCATTGCTTCTCTCGGCTGAGTTAAATCCATAGGAGATGACATAGGCAGTGAGTATGAATAATGGAATGTACAGTAATAGGAAAAGCACTATACAGATCATAGCTCCGGGTGACATTAAAGCCCTCAACTGCAATAGATACAATGCAACTGTGAGAACATATAATCATGATGCTGGCAGAGTGATCGCGAGGCAAAAGAGTAATGCCTATGCTCCGTGGTTACAGTTTAATAAGTTGAAACTGTCACATTCTACAGATGGTAAGTTCGCTATCACGTAGCAGGTTCTTTACCATAATGCATCTAAAGGTGACAGGATTGCTTTCAACTTTCCAGACAAGAGAATTTGCTGGCCGATTAATCCCCATTTACAAATTCATCGGTCAAACCGTTCAACAAGCCAGGGGGTCGGACTTGCCAATTTGATGGTGACAGCAGATTCCTAGGGCAAATATTTGGTATTTGTTTGCCGATGTCAGTACCAACTTTTGCTATGATCTCAACTGGGTTCTTGGAGGATTTCAGAAGAACTGGTGAAAATAAGCCAAAACCGTGATCATTGGGTAATTCCAATTTAGAACCCTGAACTCCCATTATTTCAGGCATTCGAAAAAAAGAAGAGAAGACAAATTCGTGGCTGAATACAAACATAATAATGGACCCATGGAATCATGACTTTCGGCCGTAACATCAAACGAGACATCGTCCACCATCTAGTTGGGCACAAACTCACTTTCTCTTCTTGAAAACATTTATGAAAGCAGTTTTCAGTACGAAATGAGACGAGATGGAACAGACCTGAAACGTTAAGATCGCTACAATTATGCCCAAGCCAACCACCCAATATTGCACACTATCTCTGGCGAACGTAGTCATCCAATACATCGTAGGTGATAGGCCAGCTATTCTTAGTTGACTCTTGGCTTTGCCCTGAAATGAGAAAAATTACCCAAATCAAACAACCCTGGTTGAGGGACTGGTTACCACCTAGAAAGAACTATAGTCAGGAAAGTTGAAAACGGCCGTGGATTTTTTGCTGCTGGTGGTCAAACCAATGAGTTCTACTAGTACAGGTACTAGCTACAAAATAGTCAATCCGGTTAAAAGTTTTAGCTACCAGTTAATCCTGATGGAGGTTTTAGCTACTAATCAGTCAATTCCGATAGAGGTTTTGTTGTGGTGTTTGGAGCAGTAGGAGCTAGGAAATATATGTGAGGAATCTATTCTCCCAGCGGGCGCTCAGTGCCCCTAGTACTTGAATCTGGGTTCTTTTAATCTAGAACCAAGGCCTATAATCATTACCCATCTTTGAGTTTTCTTCTTGTTCCATGTGTGTGGTCAATCAACCCGCTTCAGGCATAATGTGTGTTTGTGGGGGTGGATATTATGTAGGTGAAATAACCCGCTTGCTTGGACACAATGGAGCAGGCAAAACAATGCCGTTGAATATCCTAAAAGGCCTTACACTGTATACCAGTGGCACTGCTCTTATATATGGTATGGTGAGTACAATAAATCTGCCGCTTTCATATACGACCCCCATTTCTAGGTGGGTGAGGTATCAGTTAAGAATCAGCCATAAATCAGGTCACTTACCGTTCGGTCATAGACAACTGATTGGGCAACAGAGGTTGGCAGGAAGATGATAGCAAAGCCAAATATCAGCGGAAACGTGAAGAGCGTGCCATGAAAAACTAGCTGGGCTGTCTGTGATCTCCATGACCTGCTATAGGTTGTTATCATCTGTAAATATGATGAGCAATGTCAGTCATGATAGCTCAGTGGGATAAATAACGTATCTCGCTGTCTCTCCTCAATGGTACCACACAACCTGTGGAAATTGAGGAGGAATGGCAACCACGAACAGACAATGGCCGAGGTAAAAAAGATGCATGGAGTACCCTGGAGTACCCTGGAGTACCCTGGAGTACCCTGGAGTACCCTGGAGTACCCTGGAGTACCCTGGAGTACCCTGGAGTACCAGAGAGGAGAGAAAGATTAGCGAAAAGGTGCGACTAGTGTAAACCAATCTTGTTTTCGAAACCAATGTTTTTTTCCATATTCTGTATTTGAAGGAAGTAGAATTAACTGGTAAAGAAAACTTGAGCTGGGCCACAAGTTAGCTAGGTTGAGACCATAGAGAAACAACAGTTGCGAGTCTTCTCGCTGTTGTGGGACCTGTGCTATGCCGTTTCTCACCTATCCAGAATAATAATCATGTTGCCTAAGCCCTAAAGTCGAGAACAGCACTGATTCAAAAACCATCCTCACCAATCTGTTTGGATTGGAAGATTTTATTTGGTTCGGGTTTGGAGTGGCGGTGTGATAATATCCAGTGCCAAAGTGTTTGTGTGTGGGTTAAGTGCAACTACTTTCCGCAATTTCTCCTTCGCACATATTTTCCTTATGTTTGCAAGATGTAAATTAGGTTAGATCAGTGATATATGTTCACGCATCTCACTGGGATTAACGGACCTGCTCTGGAGAGAAAAAACCCGAAGTTGAAGATGAGTCAGCAGAGCTAGGTGTGGTTGTGGTTGTATTTTTGGTGAAGGCAGCCGGGTCCGCTTTGTACAGAACAGCATTGCTGAGCAGACTGAGCACAGAAGGTAGACCGTGGATCCACGTGTCATTATATAGAATGGTCAGGCTATCATTACCATCCTCCTAAAAAGTGATTGAGTAAAACAATGGCACAACACACAGCATCAGTTACACAGCACATGTGGGAGGCACTGTGACCTGTGGTTAAGTGATTACAGTGTTTGCCACTCGCTGAATCAATTCAAAGGAAATTCAATGTATAAATGGTGTCATCGTCAAATAAGAGACACCATTTAATACTGAGTCTCTTGCCATAAATCATATTCTGCATATACAGAAACAGTGTCACCAGACGATGTTAATCTAGACTGTGGAGGCAATATCAAAGGAAGCCTGGAAACTTTGAGTCAAACTTAACTGCATCAACATTTTGAATGACCTTTTTGACATCTTGAAAATTTTCAATGGAAAAAGAGAATCACACAAGGCTGACCTATACGTTCATAGTTCATATCAGAGAAGGATGGCATTCAGGTAAGTGAATGTACTTACTTACTCTTATGCCAAATATATGAGGATCTAAGCTGAGTAAATCATCAGAAGATATATGGGGAGATAACCCCGAAAAGTTAGCTAGATTTGTGATGAGGGAAGATGTTGGTTCTACAAAATAACGGCCAATCAGATTAGGTTAATTTAAAGCATTATTAAGACAGAAGCCTTGTTTACAAAACTCAGATGAGACTAGTCTTTAAAGAGTGATATTAAACATAACATACCCTGTATGTCAAAAAAAGTAAATTCTTATAGTACTACCCCAAGCTCAATGGAGCTAACTAGACACAGGCCGGTCTCTGTTTCTGCTCTAAGTACTCTGTATTGCTTAATGGCTATCCCGACATACCTCCTGTTGTCGATACTCTGAGTGTTTCGAAGGTTGCCAGGGATAACAGGTTTTTACTAGTTATAGTATTCTCAGCTAGTCCTATACCCCTTCGCTACACCATAGATTGTATAAAAGCTATAAGCGGATCTTCACTTCTGGCCCTGTATTGGTTTTTGAGCTATGCATATTTCTCAGTTAAGTGGTTGGTGATTAGCTCATTTCAGAAGGTAGGGATGTCCTTTTGCCCTTCCTAGATCGTCACACAACTGACCACTACGGCTCTTTTTGCTTGCTATAGGCGATGCTGGCATAGCTGGCAACATTATGTCAGACTTACCAGTGACATTCTGCTGCACAATAAAGTGAGCATCATACGGATATCCTAGGTAGACAATAGAAGACTTGAGTTGGGTGTGCTTCAGGGTTGGATTATACTGAATGTTAGCAGTCTTTAGTATAATAGCACCGATTAGGATAAGTATAGCTGGTAATATCATTGTGGTAAACAGAGCCATTTTATCCCTGAGAGATATTAGAAATCGTATCTTGAGAACAGCCAAGAATACCTACAAATAGGAAATACAAGGATAATTCATATCATCTCTTACCCTGCAGAGCGAGAGTTTAAAGTACCGTACACCGTTAACTCACTGTATTCGCTTGATAGATCACTGATGAGTTTATACCATGGTGATACAAAGCCATACTTGCGAATTAGAGTGAGAGGCTGACTAAAGACCCCTACTAAGAAAAAACTCCACAGGTAGTGGGAAGCAAACTCACAATGTATTGATTTTAATTTACCCCTTAACCGATTTATCTTCCTTGGACCCATGCGCAGGCCACATCATGGCATACAGGTCTAAGCAATGAGAAGTACGATCACTTACGTGCAATGCATTTGACCTAAGTGAAGGATCATATTTGGCCAGAATATCAGACAAATTAGGCAATAGCCTTTTGTTGTGTTTGCCAGGCGCAGGTTTCGGATCTGTAGCGATATTACTGAAGGAACTCCTGCGGCCCAAATCCTCAAGCCTTTCCACCTCTGCCTCTTCGCTTTCAGCAATCTCGGCCAATCGCAGAAAGACTTCTTCCAGTGATGTCATCGAAATACCATAATTGATTATGCCGAATAGAGCGGCGCGGCGTAAATTCGATCCGGGCAAGCACGGTTCTTCTAGTTTCCTGAACAGATCTGTAACACAGAACCACTCAAGTTTTTATGTGCCATTGTCATTGTCACCTGGGGGGCTGTTTTGATACCTGACAGTTTGTTGCAGTTGTTCACCCGATTAAAGCCAGCCCTCTTCGGTTGCATTTAGGGTTCAATATCTTACCTAGATCAAACAGTACCGACACCAGGTCTAGCGTCGGCCAGCAGTTCCCTAAATGCACCTTTACTTAACTTGCATCATTCAGCTTATGGGGGTGATTATACAGTTAGACTTGACTAGCTGATACAATGTCAAGACTGATTAGTAAAATGTTTAGTTCATGGTGCCCTCCACTAAGGCCTAGTAAAAAGGGGAGGATATAGATGTTTTTGAAGTTAGGAGTAGAGGCAAAGCCCATTGGTTAATAGGTTGGTGTGGGATAGGCAATGCTGATCAACTAACTAGCAGGTCTTTCACAACACCCTCATCGGTTTCAAATCTCGGCAGATCCTGGAGAACCCACCTACTGAGTTACCTTCTCTATGGGTTCCCGGGTGCAAGTAGAAAGTTTCCCAACGACGCTCCTGGGAAACAACGAATTAAAAAACTCACACCCCTAACTCTGGTCAGGAGTCGAAAGAAGAAGTTGTTAGTTATCCTTGGAGATATTTGAATGAGAAAAATGCAAATCCAATGATAAAATAAGATAAGCTAGTACAGCTGACTCACCAGTGAACTTGTCCACTTGAGAGAGTGGTAGACTGAAACAGACCTCCATACCATGACTGTGAGCTACCTCAGCACCCGGCACATAATGTCGCACGAGGAGTTCGGTGTCCTCTGCCTTATAGTTTCTATCGTGCACCACCAAGCTGCAAGCAAAAAGAGCAGACTTTGAGACTGACGACTCTGTCCTTCCGATCTTATTTCGTTCGCTTTACGCCAGCACTCGGTTATCCAATTTAGCAGACCTCTTAAGCCTGAGGTTTGTTCTGGAGAGAAAAATGCACACCATTTATACCCCAATAGTCTCCATTTTGTGTCAACGCCCATCGTTTCACTAGAGCTCCAATTGACCACTCACTTTAGGTTGTAACCAATTCCAAATCGTGTTTTCAAATAGAGAGATGAACCGCAGCAGCGAAGTCGTCCCTTGGAAATGATGGCCTTTCTGTCAGCCAGTATGTCTGCCTCATCCATGAAGTGGGTTGTCAGAACTATCACACGACCATGCTTTTTATTTTTTAGCAGAGCCCATAAATGGCGCCGTGATTTGGGATCCATGCCTGCACTTGGTTCATCTAAGAAAATTACCTACAAAACCAAAACCCTGGAAGCAATCAATCTCCGAATGGATGAACACTATGCAGATTTGGCTACACCTTCATTGCACTGGTTATGCCACAAGATTTTTATTTGGGAATGACTGAGGTGTTGTAGAGATCTTTCTATTTTTTGGTTCTACATGGGCATTTGACCCTATGATTTTGTGCACCTTCTAAACCTGAAAGCTGTCCTGGAACTGTAGGGCCAGGAAGGGAGCGGTGGGTCTTTGACAACTGTGGACTGATTTTGACCTTTATCCACTGGTTTGAACGCCTATTATTTTTACCGTGCTATTCCGAAGCCGATGACTTGTAAACAAAGGTCAGATTGTCTGACATTGTCCTTCGACCAACTTGGCCCATGTCTTGCCGTTGATTCAATGCCAACCCTGGTGAGCTAGTAAGGCTGATGCAACTCTCCGCCCCCCCCCACTTTAATTCACGCACAAATCAAGCTTCCTCGTGAAGAACATGGTTCACTTCATGCACAGAGGATGAGCATTATATAGGGCTCACACCCACAATGGAACCCTTGAATGTCCAGGGCTTAAACCCAGAATCCAACAATCTTCAGACAAGCGTTATAGCTACTGAGCTACTACTGAGCTATCCCGTTATTTTGTGTTCAGATCCTCTACCTTGGGACTGCCGATGAAAGCTATGCCAACTGACAGTTTCCTCTTCTGGCCTCCGCTGAGGTTCTTCGTGAGGCAATCAGCTTTATCTACCAGATCAATGTCTCGGAGTATACGAGCTACCTGCAGTGAAAAAAGTTAGTGCAGTCATGGCTTCATACAGCAGGCGCTCTGTCACAATACTCACTAGCCGAGTTCTAGCACATGATGATTCATCTTGTGTGGTAATGCTGTTACACTGAGTGCGGAGTGAGAATACGCCTCTTAAAGTGTCAAATGTGTTTTCATTTGTTTTCAGATTCTGAAGTCTAGCATGAACTGGAAGCTCAGATAGAGTCCTTATCCAATGCGTATATTTAGAGCCCTGCCAACCCACATTCCAGAACATCGATGTAACAGAATTGGCCTCGAGATACAGAATTGACACAGCGCTGTTTGAGTTTGCATGGCTTTCTCGGCTTACGCGCCTTTGTTTGGCACAAATCCGTGTGTGTGTCTTAAAGATTTGTAGTTATAGAGTGTTATAGAGTGGGGTTTCAGAGCGCGATTTTTTACCTCTGTCAGCGAGCATCGGCGCCATTATTGTCGTTATTGCATCAGCCTCTATTTACGGCAAGATAAAACCAAATAACCACTTCTTATAACTTTAGCTTTTGCTGATATTACTTTCAGCATTGAGTTCCATTCTATATTTTCAGGGGGTACACATCATTAAGTCACTAGGTTTTTAGCAAAACTCACTACTTTCTATTTGGGCCATTCGGACCGTAGTTTTTCGAGTCACCGATGTTCAGTTTTGTAAAAAGTTGCACTCCTGATCACCGCAATGACTGTGGAATTGTGTCTCTGTAAGAATGGGTAGCACAATTCTCCTAAAGTGTCTCAACCATTGACAGTGACATAACCCCTTAAGGTGAGAAAAAGGTGTTAGTGACAAGGCTGCACCCAAGATTCATATAAAAGTGACTTACCTCACTGGCCCGACTGCTCAAGGGAATGCCTTTGAGTGATGCGTAGAGAAGGAGATGTTCACTGCATGTCATGTTATCCACTAGCACATCATACTGAGGGCACATGCCAGTCATTGCTCGAATCTTGGCTATCTTACTTGGATCTCGGATATCCTATAAAACAGATACTCCGCCATACCCCTCCGACAGCTTCCATCAACTATATACGTACATCATTGGTCGATTTACATGCGGTCAGTTGGTCAATTAAGTCCCTCTAAGAAATGCGACCGGTGAAAATCACCTGGTTCAGTACGAATCAATTCCTGGTTGAACAGTTTCCAACCAATTTTTTCACATTGTTTTTGTGATTTCCGAGATTCGATCACTCTGATTTCACGGCGAGCCTGTTTGCTAACCAGTAGTTGATCAACACACATCATATATGTCCGAAAGGTGCTCGATGCCTCGTCATCCACTATTTAAGACGCTACACTCACCCTATCTTAATCAACAAAGGGATTATCATAGATTGTCGATGAGAGAATTATTAATAAAAAAACAGCCACATGTAAACCGAACATATACCGGCGGCCCCGCTATGGCATGTCTAGACTAGGTCAAGGTCTATGAAGACAATTATAATTTACCGCAAACTTGCATGGTAACAAGAATGTGCTACACACATAAACCATAGAGTTATCTCCTTTATGTAACTCTTTAATTTGAGGGTAACTCATAAGAGGGTCACTCTATAACATAAACAATTATGACTTGGCTCTTCACTAAATACTATGACAAAAGCAAGTGTTTACGGGTTGCAAATTGTTCCAAAACTAGATTTACTGGACTCACCATGCCGTATATGAGAGCAGTGCCACTGGTAGGCAGTGTAAGGCCTGTAAGGATATTCATCAGCGTTGTTTTGCCTGCTCCATTGTGTCCAAGCAAGCAGGTTATTTCACCTTCATATATATCCAAACTCACCCCTATAAATCAAAACACACATGCACTTGAAGGGGGCTGAGCCTTTGAAATGATGGAACAAGGAGAATCAAAGATGGGATAGCGGGATAGCCTAGAAGCCTATCAGCTAGAGCACATGGCTGAAGATCCTGGGTTCAGGTCCTAGCCATGCTGAGTGCCAACTGTGAGAATAAGCTCCTCACGTAATTACTAGCTCCTTCTGCTCTAACAAACCTCAGGGTTAGGAGATGCATTAAATAGGTCACTGAACACACGAGGTAGGATGAAGCAATAATTTAGTGGATAGTGAGCGTACTGGGCATTGGACCCGGGTCTGTGTTTCGATTTCCAGTTCGGAAAAAGTGCTTGCAACACCCTCGTCAGGTTAGTCGGATCCAAACGTTAAACAAAGGAGACCCACCCATATAGTTAGTTATCTCTATCTACAGATATGCGTGTACAAGCAGAATGTATCCAAATGAGGCACTGGGATACACTGGATAAAAAGACTTGGCAGACCAGTTTCTGCAAACTCCTGACATTGGTTAGTATACAAAAAAAGAAGACCCAGGTTTAACCAAGCCACAGAACACATTTCCGATTATTCAGCGGCCTTATATAATATATAGTAGACAACTCCAATTATAATGGGAGATGACTAACCGGCCGGGCCATACACATACTATAGTCACCTCCCTGATTTCTGGAAATCGAATTCTGGCGACTTTTTGGGTGACTGAGATAGTGTAGCCAGGGTCACCTTTCTATCTCTGAATTTGATATACAAGTGCTTCATAGGCATTTGCCTTAGATACTAACCTTTGACTGCTTCCACTGTTTTGTTGGAAGTGTTGTAGGTTTTTTTAATATCAAATAGTCTAAGCCGATCCAGATCTTTCAGTTCTTCTGGCACTGGCTCAATATGATCACAGATCTGAAAGCGGCAGCGAGTCCACAATGATATCTTCTAGTTTTATAGTGGGGGAGGGGGGCTCTGACCCGAACAAACACACTGATGCTTGGTCTATACATGGGCTTTTGTAGTCTACATCCAACAAGGAAAATGCAATAAATGAAAACTGTTTGATTTTATATGGCTCAACAGTTGCTGCTTGATGACTCGGACATCCGAAGCAGATCGGACTCATTTTGTCTTTGGGAGACAGACATTAGGGCATAGGAGGCAGATCGGACGAGGCTTTTCACTCTATTTCTGGGAGTCGGATGTCTGTCTCAAGTGTCAGATTTGAGGCAAACCGGACGTCCGATGGAGTGACAAAGCGCCTTAAGAGGATTGCTCTTAAAGGGGTTATGTCACGGCTGAGGGTAGACACACCTTCAGAGTTGTGTTCCTCATTCTTAAAGGGAGGCAAGTCCGCATTCATTGAAGCGATAGCGAAAGGTCTTTTTCCACAAAACGAATATCGGTCACTCGAATAACTACAGCTTTACTCCCTCATCACATCGGATAGAACCAAAATTGAACATAATATTGGAAAAAACTGAAGTTATAAGAAGCGCTTTGCCAGTTTTCCCTAGCCCTAAATAGAGGCCGTTGCGATCGGGCCTCTATTATTGCGTAATAATAGTACTAACGCTCATTGACAGAGGTGAAAAACTTCACCCTGAAACCCTATTGCTATATTTTTCTTGAACATTTCTCTATTCAGACTTGTGTAACTACAAGACAGAGAATGGGATTTATGTGAATAGTTCATTGGAATCATAGAATGGAGGCACTGTAGCTGAGTGGTTAGAGCGTCCATGGGTGCTGAAGGCCCAAGTTCAGTACAGGGTGTGCTCCGATTTTTCCAAAAACACTGCTTACCCAGCAAGATTAGGTATCCGGCTCTCTTCAAAGCAGGGTTAGGTAAGCAAGAAAGGTGCCCCAGCGCAGTTACCCTAACAGCCATTTCCCCATACAGCCTTGCAACCAACCTGTGCACCGTCTCCAAATTCATCAATAACCAGCTTCACTTTCTCGGGTTGTACATGCTGGTTACACCAATACCTGGGTAGCAGGCAGAACCATGGCGGCTTATTCTGACCAAACTCACCTAAACAAAAACAGGTCATAACTCATAAGCCAGGTGCAAGCAGAAACCATTCATTTGGTAACAGCTTGATAAAAACAGAATGTACTGTGTATTCTGGGGAAAGAGGTGCAAAAATCTTGTCATTCTCTGCGGGTGACTCTCTCCTAAGCATCCAGAACCAACCCAATCAGGCTTGTAGTTCGTGCTTCACGCTGAATCACCAGGTGCTCTGGTAGAATGAAGCTGGCCCTGGCCATAGTCAGCTTCTATATGCCAACCCTGCCAAGGCAGCAACTTCACTTAGTTGCGGTCTTTGCCACACTGCCATCGACAGCGAATTATTATAAACAAGAAGCATGAGACCTGGTAGATTTTCAAACCTAAAGACTTTCCTGTCAATATCGGAAAAGCACTGGGTTAGGGTATCAAAGACTTGAGCATTTCTGGTTTGACTAGCATAACCTTTCTCCCGGAACTATTTTTACATATGATCTAAAATGATCAAACATTAGCGAATACGCTGAAGCATTGCTTTAATTACTTACCAGGTAAAATGTTATCTAGCCATATGGCCAGAAAAAGATAAAGAACGCTGTCAACGATTAGCATGATGATTGGAGCGTATAAAGGGAAATCCCCAAAGCTGAGAGATGAGAAGGTAACTCCAATCTGTGATACATCGAGATAAATAGCCTGCGGAGAGAGAGAGGATAACTTCGATTACCGATCTACACATTATAGAAAAAGCATGAAACTGCAGTAACATTTAAACTTTTTGTCAACTCATTACAGCAGTGTAAAATATTTGGATAAACCTATAGAACATGTTTTAGATTCTTATCCAATTATATCACTAAGCTAGACCTTGTTTGCAGGATAGTTCGGGGTGTCTCATAGATCAGATAACTCCAAGGTTGCTCTTCCTTATTTTAACACCGTGATCTGAATCTGATGGGGGTGAAATGACAAAGTGGTGCGCAAGCCGGGAATCAAACCTGAGACCTCCAACCCCAAGACCACTGCACTATCCACAAAGCTACAATTTTACACCTAGGACAGAAGACCTGGGTTCATTGACAATTTTGACTTACTCGTTCAATGCCTATACTGAGTGCTGTTGGTGAGAAAAGGCAGAGAAGCCATTGAACGGATAGTGGCAGGGTTGAGATGGGCCGTCCATTGGCATCATACTCTGTGGTGGCGCTGACCACAACGAACAGCGAGCTAATCGCTGTAGTGGCTAAGACGGCAACTGGTCCTGCAACCTACAATATCATAATCACAGAGTGAAGTAGGCCACAGACCAATATACAAACTATGGTACCAGGGTACAGGTTTTAAATTGCCAGGAACATGGGTTGCACAGTGAGCAAATATTATTTTTACTTATTTTTTATTGGTCTACGCTGGCACTTGGCCATCCTTTCTAGCAGATCTGCTAAGCTTGAGGTTTGATCTGGAGCGCTTGGCCCTGCTCATGGGTGAAGCGATAGCCTACTGGATAGCATACTGGGGTTTGGACCCGGAGTCCTGGGTTCGATTCCCAGTGCGGGCAAAAACTTTGTCTTTCGCAACACCCTCTTCGGTTTTGAAATAAAGGAAGCCCACCAGCCCCCCAGAGATCCTGTAAACGGGATAAGGGGGGATATAAGCCGCCTTCACTATTATTAATAATGGGGCAGTATGAATATATATGAATCAGTAATGGCAAATCTCACAATCATACTAAGTTATTCGCTTCTTACGACGTCATCAGGAGAAGCTACAGAACTGCATAATAGAAGTAAACTGTGCAGTGCTTCCATTATATTATGAGTTGTCAAGGGCAAACAACTTCAATTTTATGTGCATCCAATTTGGAGAGTTATCTACCTTTTCCATAAAATTTACAGTGAGTCCTGTTTCGTTCTGATGACGGGGCTACCCGTGTACTCTGAACTGATTGCCAATCTATTCATATCAGCGTGGTAAAGTTTGCCCTGATTGAGAAATGATTTCACAGGTAGACACCTTTCAACCAATTTTCCGCAAAATCAGAAAGATAATTAAACAGCCTTTAGTTGTCACTGCCCCATGGGCCCCCCATAATTAATAAACTCAACTGCTCATGACCAATCACAGACGCAAACCCCATAAAAACATAAACAATACCAGATACAATTACTGACTGTTCAATCGGGATCCACACGGAACTATATCTCCCTTTAAAAGATGCAGTTTCAACTCACCTTAGGGTTGTTGAGGAATGAATTGAATAGAAAAGCCAGGTTTATGATGGAGCATCCATACAGAGCAAGCAGCGTAAAGAAGATAAAAAGATTGCTTGGTGGCCGAAACAGACTCGTCAGGTAAGCTATCAATACAGCGACGATGGTCACGCCAATTATTATACAGAAGTATATGAATGCCCAAGAGATCCTAAAATACAGAAATAACCCTCACATGAGATGGGAGACATCTTGACATCTTGTTTCAAATGGTTGGCATCACTAAAAATGGTTAGTTATGATGCATTATATTATAATCAAGATAAAAGACATGGACTGACCAGTACGCAGCATCTCTCATTCCCATGATTCTCAGCATTTCCTTTGTACGAGATTTCTTCTCGCAGACTAGGGCATAGACAAGGAACTGTATGAAGAAGCTGTAGGCGTAAACGTAGTAGACGGGGGCAAACTGTCGTATGAACTCTGAGTCCGGAATGAATGAGGATTTAGGCATCTGTTCTATACGGATTCGTGGAAGACTGAGATTCTTTGACTAAAACAGAAACCAGTTTGAATTTGAGAGCAGTCACAGATAAGGCTGAGAAATTAGTCCAATAACAACAGTGATGCACTGGCGGAGAATTAAGAATTTCACCTCTAAGATCGCCGAGTCTATCGCGTACTGTATTGAGACAAAGCCACTTTCTATATATAATTTTGCAGGGCAGACAGCCGATTCTGGTCTGCAATCATCTACAAAACAAATAGCAGTGATTGCCAGCTCCATATGAAGAGAGTTAGTCACATGTATGTTCTGGTGAAGCGATGGAAGTAAAAACTGTACTGAACCCTGGCTCGATTCCCGGTTAGGACCAAACGTTGTTCTCTGGAACACCCTCGTGGGGTTCGGATCCCCGAAGAGTTACCCATAGAGTTACACTCTCGATGGGGCACGCAGGTGCAAGCAGAAAGTCTCCAAATGACACATCCTGGGAAACGCTGAAGGAAAGATCAGGATACGAAAGAAAGTAGTAACATGTATGCTACATTGTCACCAGTTATATGCGCATTGACTCGCTTCAAGTTTGTCATGCGTTACGGTGACACTGTTGTTCTGTTATGTGACTCATGGTTCAGATAATATAAAGCAATATGAGAACACTTCGGAATAATTTGATAAGTACGATTAGTTCAAATACCGATAGATACTGACGTAGCCAAGCTGTTATACCTAGTTGGATTTTGAAGTGTGGCATAGTTATAGAAGCATTGATTCTCTGATTGGATGGATATTTAGCATTACATTTGGATAATCCAATCTGCCAGGGTCTTCAAGCGGAGGCTGCTGCACCACCTCCTGGGCAGGGGGGGGTGGTCTTGATTGCTGATGGCCTGCCGCTGGTGGCATCGTCACATCTAGGTTGAGAGTCAACCCGTAGCTATTCAGGATAGATGCCCATTCATCTAACAGTTGCTATCAGGTGCACCCCATTGGCTACATTAATGCTCAAATTCTATCCTTATTATAAT
>Ga0224501_10002444_pt1 | contig 14602 bp, 6 predicted proteins | sample SF_Oct11_sed_USG_4_FD_169105 | JGI IMG/M metagenome (GOLD analysis project Ga0224501, IMG submission 169105) | Sediment microbial communities from San Francisco Bay, California, United States - SF_Oct11_sed_USGS_8_1 | ecosystem: Environmental > Aquatic > Marine > Sediment | place: USA...
AAACGACCATGACACCGTTTGCTACGACTTTGATTACAACTACTAGCAAGCTAATAACTAAGCTTTGTATTGTTGTTGATTGCAGACTTTAGAAATCCGCCATACGATTAACCAATCAGAGTGCGGCATTGAATGACCAATAAGAAAGAAGTCCTGATTCAACTAGTCTCTATTATACATTGGAGTTATGAAAATCTATCCATAGGTACCGCATAAATGTGTACACCGGCACTCTTATCAAATCAGTTCAAGGCCACTGCTGCACAGAGTCCAATCAGTCACAAGGCGAGATTAATCAGCTATGATAAATTATTACATCTGAAAATCCCTAGAGCATTGCATGGGCCTCATTGATGCTGGGGGCTTTCATAGGATTGATTCAGTGATCTACCTGGAGCCTGCTATACATTTAGGGTAGGCATACTATTTGTGAACAAACTAATGGGGTAATATACAATTTACCCTTGGATGAAAGGGTTATGTCACAATGTGATCTCTTTCCCCATACTTTTAGGATTTTGCAGCTTACTACAAATAAATGCTCTAAACCCACCTCAAACAACACCTTGTATAGAGCCCCATCAAGCACAACTATCGATACACTTTTTAGCATACCGTCGCTACCGATTTAGTTCAGCATTGGGAATATAGACAGTGTTGTTTGCGTTCTGATTGATTTGTCAGGTTAGGGGAGGTTGTTTAGAAAGTTCCAGGCAGATTTATTTTTAGAGTTATCCATACACCTATTCAAACTTACGAAAAGAGTAGAACGCAAGTGTACAAACAGGCTTTAAGAGCGCAGTTTTACCACACAAGGCTCAACCCACTTGCCGTATGCATGGTTTGTACCCCAATCACGATGTTTTCTATTGAGGTTTGAACCTATCAGGAAAAACCTATCCTAATAACCCAGTGTAGAGCTTGAAATTGAAAGTCCTACTGCAGAGGAGCAATAACTTTACTTTTCTGCAAATCTGCAATCTAGAGGTCTACACTGTCTGCTAAATGGTCAAAGATTACAAGAACATTGAAGCTATGTTTAGGGTGCCACTGGCCGACCATCGACCTGACCCAATCAGCCCAGATCTGATTGATGATGTCAAACCTCCAATTTGGCATCTCCGATGGTCCATTTATGCAAGAAAGGGCTCGGTGCGATCTGGTACGATCCATTGAATAAATAGGCGCCGTTAGCTTTCATGAGTCTCCGGTTTGAGACAAATGTCCAATCAAGTCTTGTGCTACGAGATCGCGAGAGATCACAAAATGAAAGGCACACCGAAAAGCATATCCGGTTGATCCAAATGGGGTTGAACTCAGTGTTTGATTTTGAGTTCAACTGAGTTGCATGATGGATACCTTGCCTGAGGAAATAGTGATAGAGACAGCGTATGTTATGTGGGGTGGGGGGTTTGGAAATTAAAACAAATGACACGAGGGAAGGATAACTGGGGGTCATTTGAGGCCCATCACCAGTCGTTAGCAAGTGGGTTGCTACGTGTAGGCAAAATAGGTTACAGGATATTATGTACATGTACTCCACAGTGAACAAACTGCGTTGCCCTGATTGGTGCGAACCAGCCGATCGCCAGCCTTTTGTCTTTTGAGACAAAGGTTCTATCGTCGGCTTTCGCAATTGTAACCTATTGAATAATCGATGGAAAGATTGACGACAAATTTCCCATCAGCTCGGATTAAATTGAGCAAAGTAGTGCACCCTAAACGCAGCTTAATTTTTAGTAATTTGGAGTCATTCGTATCCAATTCGCGTCGTTTTCAATTCACACGTTTGTAATATTTATTTCTTAGATTGCGGTAATAGAAGGCACAAACCAAGATGCAACTCCTTATTGGTGGATCAACATGAGCAATGGACTTTGGGCAAAGCTATCTGGCTATTCTACCGGGTGCCTTTAGAAAGGTAATTTTATATAGCAACGACAAACCTGACTAATAAGGTCAAAAGTAGCCACATAGATTCGTTCAGGGTTCTGCAACAACCAAGCGGATCAACTTTCCAGCGCCGCATTTCTGCAAATCTGTATTAAAGTTTTGGCCAGTGGCCCAGAGGCTCCGCTCTTGTGACAGGTTGTTTACAGTTCTGCCTAGTTTAATGCCATGAAACAGTCATCAGTCAACTCATTCAGTAGTCCAATGACTGTAGTTCAAAATTTTGCAATAAAACATCCTTATTTTTCTTGCTATTGACTCACCATTACCACATAGGGAGTTCGCTTCAGAGTTATCTGGTGTGTAGTAGCTTGGTTCTGTTCTAGAAGCATGATTATGATGGTTACGTCCATGGAGTAGGGGCGATGTCTCATTAGCAAATGCCTGCACATTCTCAATAGTCAGCTCACCTACATCATAAAAGCTGAAAATCATCGCCTTATATCATACGGCCTGCGAACATAAGTTAAACACAAATATCAAGAGTATCTCAGCAGCAAGCAAACCCTTTGAAGTTCAAAGGGTGAACCCAGTACAGAAAAATAACACAAGTGTTTACTGTGACATAATTGCCCTTACCTAGCCCTCTCTCGGACGGCAGCACTCGTAAATCCATCAGCCAAGTCTCTACCCAGGATATAGTGACAGAGGAGATTATGATGAGGAAATCTAAAATCTCCAATCCAGCCATACTTCCACTGTCAAACTACAACAACGAGCGAGTGTTGCTAAGGGTAAAGGCACGTTTCAACTTTTTAAAGCTCCACTAATTATACAAAGTAACTGATGCAGATTGACTGGGTGACTGTTGCAGTACAGCTGGGTAACTACATATGTAACGCGTTAACTACTGTGGTACTGTGGTAGATACTGTGCTCAATCTAGGTAACTGATGTGGTGTAGTAGGCAAGCTAACTACAGTGTGGGATAGGTCAATAGTTTTCGCCTGAGACTGTAAGGAGGATATTTATTCACCTGGTAGAGTACAACCTTGGCTATTATACAAGCGCTTGTGACCACTGTGGTGCCCTGCAAACAGATGGATGCCATTGATAACAGGTTTGGATAAGATAGGCCAGAAATCAAGAGGTCGGTGGTTATCAATGCAATGCTTGATACAGCAGCAATGATAATCCAGGACCAAACTCGGTTATGAATGTACTTTCGATCTTCCTACAGACAAGTCTGCTTGGAATACTCGGAACTGGAGACTGTGCGCCCTGTGACTAGGCAGGGTTTGGTGATCTGGTAAGTGGGACGATGGACATTGCATTGTGTAGACAGTTACCAAGCGAGTACTTACAGCAACTGCCCAAGGACTCTTTGATTTAAAGAGCCCATAACAGAGCTCCAGCACAAGAAAGCGGAAGACAGACAGCAACTAAAATAAAGATATGGAAGTATGGATTGATAATTTCATTACATTACTGTTACGGGCCAAACTTGACATGTGCAATGGAACGCTACCGACAAAGCATATTCTTAAAGTCAAAGAGCAACTCCTCACGCGTGTCAAAACCACGAGGTTCAGGAACAACCAAGCGATTGGTTCAGGAGTATAACAATAGTGAAAATGAGATGCCAATGATCTGATCTATAGCTGCTGTGACGTTTAATTAAAAACATAGTTGGATCAAAAGGTATCATAAGCTTAGATTGAAACTTTAAGATGAAACTCACCAAGCACATCTGTGCGCGATGCGTATACGCATGTCGAGTTGTGCACTTTCACATTAAACTCACCAAACGCGATGGACACGTAATTACAAGGGTGCGCAACTCCAAATTCTCACAAAAGGAGACTCAATCCAATACCGCGTACTCGCGCGAGAGATCGGAACCAATTAAAATGAATGAAGATTGCAGGATATGAGAGACTGAGTAGGCCCCATAGGGAAGTTCAGTTTGCTAATGAATTGAACAGAATTGATCACAAACTAATGGATGAGTCGAACACTAGGTCCAAAAAGAGTAATTTCAGTAAACGAAAACACGAAACTTGTCAAAAACTTGTTTAGTTGTTGAGGGAAACCCCTAACTCTTGCAGCTCTTCATGAATAGCTCATCGGTTGTTTTTGGAACGTTAGTAGAGCTGTATAAGGCAAGGTCATAGAGTATTGGCTGACCGTGAGTCTTTTCAATTAGTAACTCTTTCGGCGACATTGCAGTGGGTAAAGTTAAAACTCGACATCGATTGCTGAATTCTCCAAATGCAATGGCGAAAGCTGGCTTCGCTAGATGACCCATAAAATGTCCTCCAATAATCACCGTGCATGTCGTGGTCAAAGTTCAATCTATTGAATCCAATGCGTACTTGCGCGTAGTGATAGGACTCACGGTCATGTGATCGGGAAATACGCGTAGCAGACAAATACGCGCACCTACGCGCTTGGTGAGTTTCATCCTATTGACATCATCTGCTGGCTTGAAGTGACCTTCCACAAAAACACAAGGAAGCAGGATCAGACAAAAGTATTATGCGATGACATCATAATGCACTCATTACCTACCACAGTGTCAAAAAGAGATGTTTTAAAACTGTAGCCAACCACTTGATCGATATAAGCTTCATGTTTTCCATCCAGATTTTTAACCTACAACAATGAAGATGGGATTTAACCTTATTGAGGACAACGAGCAGTTACAATGCAGATGTAAACACACAAAATACCATAATCAATTTTTTACTAGCAAAACAGATTTTCTGGATTTCAAGGTGTTACATTTATAGCAATAGATCAGGCGTCAGGTAAGCAGTGCTCACCTGTGTGTAGATGAGCCATAGGATACAGCTGAGAATGAGATCAAACAGTACTAGAAGACAAAAGGTCCTCCGTAGGGCTGATATCTTGCCTGTCATTGTCGTCCTGTAAAAGTCTCATGGTATAACTTCATGGTTATCTCAATCAACCACCTAGTCGACGTCGGTTATTGAAACTGAGTGATAACAACTATGACATGAGGGCGGATCATAACATTATAGGCCGATGTACTAGTCTACTACTACCTAGCTTTATCATAATGCTCTTATCAGGTAGTGGGATACCATGCATCCCATACTAAGGAACTCCTGAAAACACGCGTGTGTAATCTAGATTTGTGGTTCTTTGTTCCCGGGAGAGGAGCGCGGGGAGTCCCGATGCCCGAAACAAGCCACGACAGTGATGGACATTTAAGAGAAAACGGTGGCTGGCGGTGGCGCGCGAGATTGCGGGGCCGCTAGGCGACTGGACGACTCGTCGAGCGAATCTAGATACATTTCGTATACCATACTTGAACTATGCATCACCTAGGGACAAATACCTCCGGCGCCATTTACCAATACCTGTTTAAGTGCCTACTTTTCCGCAATCTTCAACATCTACTCCATGCCTTTACCACAACAATTGGTGCTAACCTCAAGCCTCTATACATCCTCTGTAAATTTTGTAGTAGAGGGATATGCGGTTACCGAAAACGTGTATAAGGTTCTGAGAGTTGAGGGTGCAATGCATATGATCAAACATTTTGTAAATACTCACCCACGACTCGTGTCACTATTTGTGAGGGGATCATCTGGCTGGTGAATTGCGCCATACAAGATACGACCAGCCTGGTTTGCTTCCAAGTCTCTTCGGCTGGCACCCATTGTCTCAGGCTTTGACTTGCCCAGACCCATAGTCCGCACAAAAATTCACCTGGTAAAACAAAATGGTTTCAGTCATCAGTTCAGTTCTAGCACTCCGCTAGTTTATTTAGCCTAAACGACTTGCTTATTCTTTTGTACGACTGTTTAGAATGTCAAACAGAGAACCAAAAAATGAAACTAACACATTCAATCAAAAGCATAATCCATAGGTATCCAACTCATCATCCAGCCATAGTGCCATACATGCACAATTACGGCCTCAAGCACTTGGGAAGTCTTTTCTAGTAGGCTCAAAAATAACATTCAAATGAATCCAGCCAAAAAGTTGAGTGTCCAAAGCCAGCTTTTACAGCCAGTAGAGTAGGGAGTTTCCGTTTGCGTGACTGGGGGTGAACTACCTGTGATTCAGCAACAATACAAACAGTGGGTGAAAGACCGAAACTAGCAATGGGTTACATGAGATTCCGGCATTCGGCTAAACAATAAATCGCACGAATGATCATGATAACGAATACGAACGACTGTTTAATGGTGATAACTTAACTGCTATGCTGACTCAATCAATCACTGACTAAAAACTTGATATGACTATTTACACTGTCTATTCTATAGTATAGTTAAAACTTAAATTACTATTAGTATTATACTTATAGACTTATAGTTATACTTATAGTGTAATTAAAAATCTGACTGAGAGTATCACGGTGACGGAGTCAGAATCAGAATGATCGTTTATATTGAATATATGGTAATATAACAGTTACTAAGTTAGCTTAGTTACTTACTAGTGTAGTTACTAGTTAACTTAGAAGTTAGTAACGTAAGTTGTAGTTGTACTCCGCTCACTACACTAGGCCTAGCGACGACCTCGCGAACTTACCGGAGATAAAAAGCAAGAGTGAGCCGCGTCAAAGTTCAACATGAACTATGAAGAAATGAACTAGTACTAGATGTGTTCAACCAGATTTACTGTAGCACTAGGCCATAAAACGAGCAAACATAACTTTTTGTCAAACTCAAAGCTCAAGCCTTCAAAGTTCAAACTCAAAGCTTCAAGGCTCGGAATTGTGTTTCTATAGGGCCTTTAAATCGGACCCAGAGACCCTCTATCCAACTTCCGGTTCCGGTGCAGACGAGCTCGATGTCGATCAGTCACTGTCGGTCTCACTCTCAGAGGTGTGCTGAGTCTGAAGTCTAGGTCTACTGCCTAGCTCAACGCTATTGTGTTTGTTTACCAAATAACTATCGTGAAGATGTGCTTTTCTTTAAATTTCACACATATTCTACAACGCCAACAGTCGGTTTCACTGCCAGTCCAGTGAGCCACTGACTGAGTCAGTGAGTGAGAAAAAATTACCCCCCTCACCTCAGGTCTCACCAGTCACGTCACTCGGTCACTGACTCTTTAGAGTCAGTCAGACTCACTCACTCTCAGTCACACCCAGTCACTGAGTGAGTCAGTCCCTAGTCAGTCCTTCTCCCTGACTAAATCAATCAAATAATCAATCACTGATTCGAGTGAATCATGCAAGTCTTAGTAAGTTAGTTAATTAGTCTGCAACTCACTTTCAATTCATAATCATGATAATCATACTGGTAGCGATCGTGATACTGACACCCAGTCATCCAATGATCCACACCACTGTCTGTCTCAAATCTAGTCTAAAAGAAAAGATCACGTAATCTCCCTTTTGATTTGGAGATGTACCACAGATTAGTTGTTAATTGTTATTGAGCACTTTGCTGATGACATTGACGACCTATAACCAGGTTATTTCTTGTCAATGATTGACAAGAAATAACCTGGTTAATGGTCATTTTCCTCACAGCAATACTGACCACTACTGGATCTAATTGGACGGCCTACTTCTCAGTCAAAATCAATCAAAATTTTAGGAACTGACTGAAATTTGATGAGATACAAACTTTTTTGTTCTCTTACTCTTAGGCTTTTGTATTGGATTTGGTACTAAACTACTGAACTAGATTGCCTATTCTCAGGATGTATTATGTAGTGATGAATAACACACCAGTGAGTTACACCCTTGGCTAGAAGCATGACCATTGGTCATTTCGGGTGTTTCTTGGGTGCTCTCAGTCTCACCAGTGATAACATAGAAGGGGTGATATGTTCTAGGAAAGGGTGTAGCAATCAGTCACCGCACCCCGAGATTTGTTTGCGGCCTGCGTATCTGACAACAATGAGCAGACAGGTAAGAGAGCAAAACTATATAAACAGCAAGGTGAACCAAATACACCATGAAATATTTGGCTTCTTGGGGTGATCAATTGGACTCTGCTTCACCCTGCCAACTGCAGATGATTATACACCCCACTTTCCTTTCACATAATATTCTGGGTACCCACCGTGCGATAGAATAAGTAATATTTCTAATTGTTCTGTAACCTTAGAACTTGAAACCTTTATTTTGACAAAAAACCTACGTAGTCTCTTTGAGAGAAAAAAGTGGTTCATGTCTAACCATAGAACTCATCAAACATTTTATTTTATTTTAACATCCATCCATGAGTTTGCAAAGTTGAGGCATACTGACATAGCAATATGTTGTATCAACAGTTGTGAGCACTGTAACAATGCTAAGAGAATCATTCGTAGTTTTGGTGATCTGTGTTATCTATGTGATCTATGCCAAGAAAACACAAACACATTGAACACAAAACCCAATTTATGCACCTCTAACATGTAGTATAGTAAACCGGTATTAGCCTGCCGACTACAATGGGGGCATAGGAAGATCATCATCTAGCTCAATCTTCTGGACCACAGTGCATATATCTTTGTGTGAAATTTGCTGTTGGCAGAATCGAGTGCAAAACAGCTGTGGTGTACAGTTGCAGTATTGTCTGCCTATGTTTCCACATGGGCACAGCATCCAACCGTGTTTCCCCAGTTCTATAATAGATGATGCGCAATTATAGTCATGCAAGTGAGCTGGCTTTTGCATCAGAAACCCTGGTCATCCAATCCCATGCCTTCCAGAAGATTTTTCCCCGCAAATAAAATTTCATTTTTGAGCGGAGAGTTTCTGTTCTTTCAATTATGTCACGATCGAGGGTAGACGCACTTTTGGAATTGTGTTCCCCATTCTTAAAGGGGGCAACTTCGCATTCATTGCAGCGATAGCGAGTGGTGTTTTTCCAGAACACGAATATTGGTCACTCGGATAACTGCGGCCCGAATGGCCCAAATAGAAAGGAAATGGGATCTGCTTACTAAAACTTAGTAACCTAAGAATCTTTACTCCCTCACAACATCGAGTAATATTGGAGAAAACTAAAGTTATAAGAAGTGCTTTGCCGGTTTTCCCTGACCATAAATAGAGGTCGTTGCGTTCGGGCCTCTATCATTGCGCAATAATGGCACTAATGCGCGCTGACAGAGGTGAAAAACTGCACTCGGCCATGCTGACCCCAATTTCTTTTTATATTTTTCATTCTCATCAAAAATTCACGAAAGATGGCTTATATCATGAATACATTGAACCTCGAGTGAATTTTTGAACAAATTGCCAAAACAGCAAAAACGACTTCACTTCTGTTTGCTTGGCTTCAGCTTGGCTACCAAATCCATGTTTAGATAGGGACGAATCCGACGGGAATTGCTAAGCTCCGTCCACCACCAGATTGTGTCATAACTTTCAGGCATTTGAGGCAGCAGGTTTTTGGCAAGATCTTCCAAGACGTGAGATCAAGGGTACAATGTGAGACCTTGTTTTTCAGTACACTAAGACTTTAATTTCCTATCTCGAGGACAATTCTATTGCGTCGGTGGTCTGAAAAGTGCCTCGCCGAGCTCTAAGTATGCACATTGGATAGGGCTATATCTAAGCTGGGTATTGGGCCCATTTGCTCATGGCAGGCTTCGGAAGATAAAAACATGTGAAGACATTTTTGGCCATTATATAACCCCTTTAAATTATACCTCTACAGACCATCAGGTATATCATGAATTACTTAATGGGTGTATATACCACTCAAGATATTTACATACATGTAGCATTATTCTAGCCGCCCTTACCTTCTGCTCTTAGCAACCGCAATAATATAGATGGTGACTTGTAAATGGTGAATATCACATGACTACATTCAGATTGAGGTGTCACTGCTTTCAAGTCCTCGTTTAAGAATAGAAAAAGCGATGTGCCAACTTTCTTCCTAAGTCGTTGTTGTAGCTCACAGCGCAATTTCTGAAGTGTGCCGTTGATATCAACATCAAAAACTAGTAGCTTTCGAAATGATCTGTCATCATCTAATTGGTAAATCCGCCTTTTTAGCCTACACTCCTTCAGTTCTACAAAAGACCATGTGATGATAAGTATATGAGGTCAATAAACCATGGGGTGAAGCGATGGCCTAGTGGTTTGGGTACTGGTCTTTGGACCCAGAGTCCTGGTTCAATTCTTTCACAACACCCTTGTCACTTTCGGATCCCGACCTTAAGTAAAGGGAGCCCTCTTATAGAGTTACCTTCTCTGTGGGGCACACGGGTGCAAGTAAAAACCCTCTTAATAAGGCATCCTGGGAAACGCTGTCATGGAGATAAGAAGAAATAAATCAGCCATGGTAGCCATGCTTACCCAGATTATATGGCTGTCATACCATCCAGACCATTCTAAATAAATTGCTCTCTAGCATCACATGGGTGCATTCGCGTGATTTCGGTCAGATAGGTGCAGTTAAAAAGGCAAGGAGTTTCAGGCGTGGTTTCGGACATATCGGAGTTGTCAATGTCTTGCGTGTCTAAGGACAGAAAAATTGTGCTGTCTATTTCACAACAACGAAGCGACTCGTGAAGCGACCATAGAATAACTAAGCAATCGATATATAGCCTTGATATCTTGATAACCTTGACACTGTATAAACTAGCTTGCCCACTGATCATTTTTTATTATCCATTGGCTCAGTCAAGGCTTAAATAGGCTTGGATATTTTATTATCCTATGCTAGGTATCCAAACGCACCCTATGTCTTACTCCTGCATTAATAATGTTCTATAATTATTTTTGGCGTCGCAACACAGTTCAATACCTTTGATTAGGTTTGACCATTGCTCAAGGTACGCTGCTCCGACTAAGCTGCAAGTGTAAGCTCCATAACAACAAACATCTTGAGAATACCGAAGCACCCGCATAGGCAAGATGCAGGGTATTTTTTACGGGCTACTTTTCGTCCTTTTGTAGCTATAAATTTCACACCGAATCCTCTTGCATACACATACCTTCTGGCTTGGAATCCTCAGAATAAAAATCACATGGCTGCCATTCTGTAATACTTTTGTTGCTGTACAAGCCGATGGTATTTGAGCTCAGTGTGGCTCTGCGAGATCTAAAGAAATCCAACATTTGTGCCGATACATGCAAATTCTGTCCGAAAGCAAGGGCAGGTTTCTCACGGCTTGTTATTGTCATGGTGTTTGGGAGGGGGTGAGGAGGATGGTACTGAGGTGGTGTTTTATTCAGTTCACTGGTTGGGGGTCGGTCAACCAAATCATTTTACTATCAATGTGGATTTGCAAACCCTGGAGCGCTAGGCCCTCAGAGAGTGTTATCCCAGCATTAACCCGAGTCAATTCATAGAGCCAAAATTAGAGTAAGTCCCTACCCCAAATAGCCCTAGTAAAATCTCATCTATGGGTGGTTACTGAAATTTAGGGCCTGCCACACAATGGCGAATTTGCAATTTTGTGATAAGCTAATCGCAAATCGCGGAAAATTCGCAGTTCGCATTCCTAGCCACACGATTGCGATGTACTATTCGCGAACTACTAGGGTTTCCTGCAGTCATATGGCCGAAACCACTGGGACTGCGTAGTTGGTAACGTATCGAGGTTCTATTTCCGATCAATCTGTCGTTAGAAATCGTGCACAGGGATTGTGCTCGTAGTCGGATTCAACTAGCCACTACTCGCAGGTAAATTCGGCCAGATTCCATTTTATAATCACCTCTGATGCTCTGGTTCTCATGGATTTGATTATTTCTTGCTCTACGATGATGACAGCTCCCAAACTGGCTCAAATAAGGTTTCAGGTCATACGTAGTTGGTCTTTCTGACTTCCTACGTTATAGCCTTTGGATTCCTACGGGCTATGGAAGTGATTGAGCCAATCAGCGCGCGCCTTGTAAGCGTGATTAACGATTTTATTTAGCATGCTAGAACTGTGATTTTGCTCTTAACGTTATTGGTGATTTTTCTCCGATTTTTTCACAAATCGCCATCGTGTGGCAGGCCCTTAACACGTTTGTGAGGAGAGGTGATATCATTGTATTGTATTGTCACCTATCAACCCTGGCCCATTGCATCGTGAAATAAAAGTCTTGAATCTATCATCATGGATTGACTGACGATCTTCAAACAATATGTCGTCTAAGCTCTGCATGCCATATAGCAATTTATATGCGGTGTGTATTTGCTGCATTGACCGATTTTATGAATAATATATATGCCAAAGCTCAAAGTAAAATATTGGTGACATTTGGTAAATAATCACGCGGTCACTAGGTTCACAACACGGAAATTCAAACAACAACGCTGCTTGGCAACAATGTCTGTTCCTCCTGGGTGTGGACATTTGGGGTGAACATGTGTGGGTCTGAATGAGGTGTGCATTTTAACAGGACAGGGATGCACATCTAATGGTGTGATCCACTCACTACCATCTTGGCAGCCATGCGATTCGCTCACTAGATATCCCAAGCATACCTCGGCACCACGTCGGCTAATGTCTGCCGCCTTCCTGTAGGTGTATTAGCGGGGATAACTTCGCCATCAAACTCGGACTGGGTGTCCGGGGATTGTCTCCCATCCTCTGGACTTATAGCACCTGCGGATATTACCTAGGGATTAATGGGCTTCACAAAATAAATAGCCTGATACTTGTACGTGCGTCAGCCTCCAAGTAGCTGTTTGTTTTAAATTTGATTTGCATGTTTAATTTTTATCTCATTAATATTTTTAGAAGGTGAGAGTTTCTTTACAGTAAGCCATATAGCAGAGCATAAAATATTCAACTCTAAACTCATAGTGCTAGTAAAACACTGGTGTCATTCTTGCAGGTACTACTGTACCATAGGGCAGTTCTTGACGGAGTGAATAAAGTCATGACCTAAACATGGGGTTTAGAGCATGGCCGTAATTACTATTAGAATAAGATAATTATTATAGCTTTAAGGGTTCCCTATTGACAGATAGATAATTACCCATAAGTCGCGCGCGGTGTGTACAGTATATTTTGATCTCCGTGGGACTATCTCTCCTACTAGCGAAACGGACTTTATACATTCCAAAGTGCTAAGACTGGATATTGGGGGCTTCAAGGGATTTAAGGAAAATCAAACAGATTTTCAATGTTGCAGATCACCTTCAATAAGTGGGCCCCACATATTTTGTTGTCTGGAGTAAAGGTCTTTGCTTGTTTTCACTTTTCAGGTAAAATCCACATGAGAAAGGTACCAAAAGAACAGGATTTTAATGTTGATTGAATTCAGAGACTTTTCTTAATTGAGCTTCTTTAAAATGTGACTTGCGTAAGTCACTGAACTTACCTCTTTTGGAAACAGCAGATTGTTGTATTTTGAGTATAATTAGCATCACTATCAGGAAGAAAAGTACGGACAAGGAGACAGTCACTGCTGTGATTATCACTTCCTGCTTCTACGATGTAATAAATTCAGGCTGAGAGAGTGCATGGTGAGAAAGGGGAATCCTTGTTCGTAAAATAAAACTTGATCATGATTGAGTGACCCTTAAATAAAAAAAGATTTGGGACTAGTATTTTGTTCTATAGGTCAAAACTCTCATAAAATGAATGACTTGTCAGTGCCAAGATTGAATTGGATGGTGGATATAGCTGAAAAACGACTTGTTCATGAGATTTCTCTTGAGTTGGAGGTACCTGTATGTGGATTATAATGGTATACTTACAGTTAGGTCCTCCGGATTAAATGTTTTTCCATTATACCAGAAAGGCACTGTGGATGTAAGCGTGGCATATGGAAGATTGGTGGTCAAACCAGATTCAAGAGCTGTATATAGTCTGTTGTTGGCTCGATCTATGGTTAGCAATGCAATGTTGTGTAGGCAGATTAGACTGAAATTCATCGTAGTCATAGAAGCACCATCTGCAAGCAGAAGAGAACGGTAATTTTTTGTATTTATCAATTTATTCTTTAATAGGATTATGTAACCATTATTACTGCTCCTGATCCATTGCTAACAGGGACCAATGGCACGGTGTCTGATTTATTTCAAAAGACTGTTTATAAAGGAGCTATAAATGCCTGTATAATCTATTTTTCAAAGTAATGAATGGTTTGTTTAAGCTAGTTCTTACTTGCGATTGAATAGGACATTTTGTTGACTGGACACTCGAGTCGCTCATCGCTGTTTCCTATAACTTGCTGACTGACTAATGAAAGCAGTGATGTCATGTTGTCACTAGCGGCACTGGTTTCATTAAGTGATCCCTGATAGAGCACAGCATATGTGAACTGATCTGCCCTTGAATAATCTACAAGATGTACATGACAATGGTGTTCTTTCTTTGGTATAAAAAAACGGAGTTAAATGAGTGGTGCTACCGATTCTATGAACCTTGGACCCTGAAGATTTTTTATCACATATATGGGGCATGAAAATGAGTATTATATTGATGAAGTTATGATGAATAAACTTACCTAACAGACAGAGGATGGTTAAAAACGACATATGCATATCGCATTTGCACCCTACAAAACAGATCATTGCATTTTGCCATAAAAAGAGGACATTGGTGCGTGGCAATGAGCTCCGATAATGAAAGAAGTGGCTCATGAATACCAATTCCCATGTGATAAGCCGTCAAAACCTGAATCTTGATTTACAACTCGAAGTAGAACTCACACCTAATGGTTCACAACTATGCCTTGATCCATCATCAATCCCAATCCCTTCACTATTGCACTAGACACAATGATGATGTTTAGACTTACATTTTGAGAGAGCCATTGTGGCAACTAGAGCAGATT
>Ga0224501_10002445_pt1 | contig 14599 bp, 8 predicted proteins | sample SF_Oct11_sed_USG_4_FD_169105 | JGI IMG/M metagenome (GOLD analysis project Ga0224501, IMG submission 169105) | Sediment microbial communities from San Francisco Bay, California, United States - SF_Oct11_sed_USGS_8_1 | ecosystem: Environmental > Aquatic > Marine > Sediment | place: USA...
TAGTCGGTTGGTCAAAGCAACTCATGAGTAAGAGAATCAAGGATAATATTTTCGCTTGATAAGGTATACTGGATGTTGAACGATACTGAAATCAAATCCACCATCTCGTATGAGTTCATAAAAGACTCCATATATGGTTATGTAAGGCTCTACGAGCATGAAAAAGAGATTGTTGATACTCCAGCATTTCAAAGACTTAGACGAATAAAGCAATTACCAGCAGCTCACTATGTGTATCCTGGTGCAACGCACACTCGCTTTTCACACAGCCTAGGAGTAATGCACCTTTCTGGTATATTTGTGAAACGTCTGCTCGAACCTCACAGAAATGAGATTTCCGATGACGATTTTCTTCACTTCTTCTTTCTGATGAGACTCTGTGGTCTAACCCATGATTTGGGTCATGGTCCTTTCTCTCACGCTTTTGACACAGCAATACTTGAGGAATTGGGACTGAATCATGAGTATATGTCTTCCAAGATCATTCAAGAAGATGTAGATGTAACAAAAGTAATCGACAAGAAATTGAAAGACCTAGATATAACTCCAAAAGCACTAGCGGAGTATCTTGGAAAGAGCAAAGAGGAATGGGCGCGAGCACAAACTTTAGGAAAGACTGAACACACTGAAGCAGCACTTCATTACATATTGAACGGATTCTACAGTACAGATATTATGGACTACTTGCTGAGAGATAATCTTTACACAGGAGCAGGTTATGGAAATTTCGATTGGCAAAGATTGATTCTTTCTTCTCATTTGTACAAAGATGAAATAGCTTTGGAAAAGAAATCTCGCGACACCTTAGACGCATTTCTACTTTCAAGGTTATTCTCCTTCAACACAATTTATTATCATAGATGGTCAAGAGCTTTAGAGCATATAATCAGAAGGTTTCTGACGAAAGCAAAGGAGAAAGTTGACTTCGAGAGCTACACGACCAACGTCGACAGATATAAGAAACTTGATGAGCAAAGCATCTTTCAAATGAGTGAACTAGAGGCAATTCCAGAACGATCAATGCTTTTGAATAGGGTAATACCTTTTAGACAAGTTGATCAAGTTGTGCGTTCTGAACGGGCCATGCCATTTTTGAGCGAAGAAGACATGAGCACCTTACTACATCAAAAAATGAAGGACAAAATCCCTCGAGACGCTTATTTCATAGACACACCGAATTTGACTGTAATTCCCATGATAGGAGAAGATGAGGTGTGTATGATTGATATGTCAACATCACCACCGAAAATATCACGGGAACCAGTCAGAAAAACCTCTTGGGGAGAAGTACCGCATTCTGTTTGGACGATTCGACTATACTTGGACTTAGAATATGCAGAGATTGAAGGTGAAGTTAAAAAGGCTTTTAGAACGGTAGTTACAGGAGGAGCTGAATTAAAGACTCACTATTGAGTTGTATTCTATACAGGTTCAGAGTCTCAAAGGTTTCTCTTTGTCCGCGTGTGTATGTATAAGTATATGCACAAGTTCAAACGTTCAGCAACCGTCTAACTTGAGCTAACCTCGGGACTCGGATACTTCGCTAGGGGAGAGTTCCTGCAGCTGCAGATTTTTGCGAATGTTCTGGTTCACCTAATTCTTCTCTGTGCGCGAACCATTTGCTTTTATAAGGTTATTGAGCTTGTATCTAATAGATGAAAAGCGAAAAATTCTCAGGGTCAATGTATGAGAAGCAGACTAGAGAGAAATATATTGATCCTGAGTTGAAGAGAAGAAAATGGATTCAAAAATATATTAAAGAGGAAGTTAACTCTGTCAAGTCTGATTTTGTCAACAAGAGATTCATCATCTATGATGGTCATCCTGAGAAAGGCGTAGACCGATTTGTAGATTATATGTTGCTTGATGAAGATTACTCTGTTTTAGCCATTGTAGAAGCGAAGCGTTTTTCTAAAGATGAGGAAAAGGGACGAATTCAGGCAAGGACATATGCAAAGGATATTGAGAAACAAGTAAGCAAGAAAGTGCCCATTTTTCTCACTAATGGGAAAATTTGGCGATTTATTGATGAGGATGGAATTGAACGGAAAGTTAGTGGACCTTTTAGCCAAGAGGATCTTAGAAGAAGAGGAGATCTTTATAGTAAGAGAAGAAATCCATCTGACGTCAAAATTGATACACGTATTGTTGATAGATCCAGAAACATTATGATAGTCAAGGAGTTAAGTGAACACTTTTCCAAAGGATATAGAACAGCCCTTGTTCATATGGCAACAGGCACAGGAAAAACCAGAGTTGCCATGGCAGTTATTAATATTCTAATAAATGCCAATTATGTTCGGAATGCTCTATTTATTGCCGATCGTACTGCGTTGGTAAACCAAGCAAAATCTAGTGGATTTCAACAATTCTTCACTGAACCGGTTGGAGATCTTCGAGAGGGATATTCTACAACTGGAAGGCTCTATGTATCAACAGTGCAAACATTGATGAGTGGAAAACCCAAAAGACTAGTTGAACGGTTTAGTCCAGCTTTTTTTGATTTAATAGTTTTCGATGAAGCCCATAGATCATACTATGACAAAAACAATTTCATTGACAAATACTTTGATGCAATCAAAATCGGACTTACTGCCACTCCAAGGGAACATGAAACAAAAAGCACATACAATCTATTCAAGTGTGAACAAGGCAAGCCGACTGTTGAATATTCTTATGATGAGGCAGTCTTAGATAACATTCTGGTACCCTATAGAGCGGAGATCATAGACACCGAGAGACTGCTACTAGGCATCAAGGGGTCAGAATTAACAGAAGCATTGAAGGATCAACTAAGACGCCAAGAAATTAATCCAGAAGCAGCTGAATTCACAGGCTCTCAATTTGATAGAGTGTTCATGGATGACAAGATCAACGAACTAATCGTAAGGGAATTCTTGAACAGTTGCTACAAGTCTGATGAGGGAAAACCTTGCAAGTCAATATTTTTCTGTGCGAGTCAAAGACATGCTAAACATATGAAAAGGATTTTTGGCTTGGTTGCTCCAATGCTCAGCAATGATGTCCAAGTCATCACGTCTGAGATGTACCGATCGAATGATGAAGTAAAGCGATTTGGCCTTCAATCAGAGCCGAGAATTGCTCTATCTGTCGGTATGCTTGATACAGGTGTTGATATTCCAGAGGTTTGCAACTTAGTTTTTGTTAAACCTGTCTTTTCTCACATCAGGTTTTGGCAGATGATAGGAAGAGGCACAAGAAACCTGAATTCTTGTAAACATCTCAAATGGTTACCAAATAGAGATAAGAAAGATTTCCTAATTTTCGATTTTAAGGTAGGGGGTCATTCAAATGTCTACTATCACGAGTTTACCGTATCGAGAGAAAGATCCCCCACTAAAGATGTTATTACCCGAATATTCGAAAATAGAGTGAAACTTCTGAAAAAATCTCTTGATGAAGAACAGAAAAGAATCATAACTGAGAAGGTTATCGCATCTATCGACGAATTGGATAAAGAATCGTTTGTTATACGAGAGAAACTCCCAACTTTAGAGAAAGTAAAGGGTGAAATCTTCAATCTTCAAAACTATGTCAAAGAGCTTCTAGAAGAAATAACTCCACTGATGATTTTCAGCCAAGGTAAAAACGCGAACATCTCTTCGTTCATACTAAAAGTAGAAAAACTGTTTGGCTATGTTTTAGATAACAAAAGGGATCAGATAGAAGACATTAGCCTATATGTCCAAGAGATGTGCAGAAACATTCTCCAGAGAGATAATCTGACCGAAATAAAAGAAAACAGAGATCGCATCATAAGCGTGCTTCAAGAAGATTTCTGGGACGATTTGACTTTCAGCGATATCGAATTCCTAGTATTATATATAGCTCCATTAATGAAGTATTATGAGCCAGACCCAAAGAAGATAGTCCAGATTGATGCTCCTGACATTGTTCTGCTGAGAGAGACGTATGAGAAAGAAGTAAAAGAAGATGAAGAACTAAAGAGTTTTCTCAATGAAAATCCTCTCATTAAGAAGATTCGAGATGGCGAAGGAATAACATCACCAGAACTGATTGAACTGGAGTTACAGTTATCCTCACTGAGACCAGGACTGACCATTGACAACATTCAGAAATATCGGAAGACGGATTTCTTGTTGTTTTTACGCAGAATAATTGGCTTAACACATAGATATGATCCAAAGGAGTTGATTGAATATGAATTTGATAGATATATTGTTGACAAAACTAAGTATAACTCGAAACAACTGGATTTCTTGCTGGTGTTGAAGAAAGTCTTTGCCCAGAGAAAACGTATCGAACTTTCAGATCTAGCCAAACCGCCGTTGTCCAATGAACATCCTCTTGATTTATTCCAAATCGGAAATCTGAAGTTAATAATTGAGAAATGCAACACAATCAAAATGAGATAAAAAACATGTAAACCTTGGTTTACACAAATAGTTAAATACTTATGTGTTAAGATATACTACGATTGTCATGGAATATAGAACGGTCTCAACGAAACTTCCGAGCAATGAATTCACTTTGTACAGAACCCATTGCGAAAAGAAGGGTGTAACTCCAGCTTACTTAATTAGGAAGTTGATCCTCAAAGAAATGAGAATTACAGTTCCACATACTGTTGCTGGCAGAAATATAATTGAATATAACAGAAATAAAGATTCCTTTACGTGGTTCGTCGAACTTGACACAGGAAAAACTGTTGAGGTCTTGAGCAATGTTTCACCAACTTTCATTGAGAATTTATTGGATATTCTCAAACTTGGTTTAGGGGAAAGGAACACTTTCATTCACAAGAGAAACAAGGATTCTGTTTCTATACCAACTAACATTATGAGGAACAAGAAATGAAACGTTCGATGGAATCATGGAAAGACTACACGCTTGGTGAAGTTGCTGATTTCATTAACGGAAGGGCATTCAAAACTGCTGAGTGGGAAGATAATGGTAGATTAATAATTAGAATACAAGATTTGACAGGTAAGATTGAAGACCCACACTTCACTACTAAGACGTTTGAGCCAAAATACCTTGTCAGAAAAGGTGATTTACTGATCTCTTGGTCCGCAACATTAGATGCATTTATCTGGAAAGGCGATGATGCTTGGCTGAATCAACATATCTTCAAAGTAGAAGAAAAACCACAATTGATCAGCAAAAAATTCCTTTATTATTTTGTTAAAAAGGAAATTGATCTAATCAAACAACATATTCATGGTTCCACAATGAAGCATATAACTAAGAAAACATTTTTAACTATTAAAATTCGCCTACCTTCCGTTCAAGTGCAGAATGAAATCGTTGGGATGCTTGAAAAGGCAGAACAATTGAAACAATGGAGAAAAGAAGCAGACAAATTGTCAGAAGATTACATCAATAGTGTTTTTTTGGATATGTTCGGAGATCCCATAAAAAACGAAAGAAATTGGACAATCAAAAATCTCGGAGATTGTTGTAAAGGAAAACCTGAATATGGTTCAGGTTCAAGTTCAGTTGATTTCAATCCTAGTTTGCCAAGATACATTAGGATTACAGATGTTGATGAGTATGGGAACTTGAAGGAGAATTCAAAGGTATCTCCAAGCATGGTTGAAGAGAAATACTTGTTGCATGAAGGCGATGTTCTATTTGCTAGGTCAGGTGCAACAGTGGGTAAGACTTATTTACATAAGAAAAAGAATGACCCAGCACTTTTTGCTGGTTATATGATACGATTCAAACCAAACAAAGAGATACTCAATCCCTTTTACTTATTCTATTTTACGAAAACAGAATATTATCAAGGCTGGATAAGATCCAAGAAAAAGGTTGTCGCTCAACCAAACATTAATGCTAAACAATACTCCAGAGAATTGAAGATCCCAATTCCTTATATTAGACTCCAAAACAGATTTGCTGAAATTGTTGAACAAGTCCAAAAAATAAGAGAATATCAGAGAAAATCCAAAAGCCATATCTATGATTTATTAAATGTTCTGTCAGAAAAAGCCTTTGCTGGTGAGTTAAAATGCTAGATACAGAATTGAAGTCAAAAATCAACCAATTATGGGACAAATTTTGGAGCGGTGGGATCTCGGATCCTCTTGTAGCCATCACTCAGATGTCTTATCTCATTTTCATGAAAAGATTAGAAGATAAGGATATTGCCCTTACACAGGATACTCAATTAAGTGGAGAACATTATGAATCAATCTTCAAAGATGATGAGAATTGTAAATGGTCGGAATGGACAAATCTCCCTGCAGATGAAATTTTGGATCATGTACGAAACAGAGTGTTCCCTTTTTTAAGAGCACTCGGTGGGGAAGACTCTCTTTATGCTCAATATATGAAAGATGCTGTATTTACAATTCCAACGCCTTCCCTCCTCATTGAGGCTGTGAGAATAATAAATGATATGCGCATAAAGGAGCAAAACAGAGATACAAAAGGAGATATGTATGAATACCTACTTTCGGAATTGAAAACTGCCGGAAAGAACGGACAGTTTAGAACACCGAGACACATTATTAAGATGATGGTTTCTTTAGTAGACCCAAAAATAGGTGAGACTATCTGTGACCCTGCCTGTGGAACTGCTGGTTTCTTGATTGTTGCTACTGAACACATCCTAAGAGAGAATACGTCAAGTGAATTTATCGAAACTGATGAACTTGGAAATGAATACGGCTTCAAAGGGGAGAAATTAGACCAAAGACAATGGAACATCCTAAGGGAACACATGTTGTGGGGATATGATTTTGATTCAACAATGGTACGAATATCACTTATGAACATGATGATGCATGGAATTGACAGACCAAACATAAAACAGAAAAATACTCTTTCCACTAGATACAATCAAGAAAAGAACCATTATGATGTTGTTCTAGCGAATCCACCATTCAAGGGAAGTATCAACGAGGCAGAGATTAGCAGAGAGTTCTCAATCACTACTAAGAAGACAGAAATTCTATTCCTTGAACTAATGTATAACATTCTCTCAAGCGGTGGCAGATGTGCAGTGATTGTGCCCGACGGAATATTGTTTGGCAATTCCAGAGCTCACAATAAGATAAAGAAAAAATTGTTAGAGGAATGTCGTATGGACGCAGTAATATCAATGCCCGCTGGCGTATTCAAGCCGTATGCTGGTGTATCTACAGCTGTATTGGTCTTCACAAAAGGAGAACCAACAAAGAAAGTATGGTTCTACGATATGAAATCTGACGGCTATAGTCTTGATGACAAGAGAATTTTCATAGATGGAAAAGGTAACATTCCCAACATAATCATGAATTTCAATAAAAAGGATACCGAACAATTCAAGGATAGAAAATCTGACTGTTTCTTTGTTCCTATTGAAGAGATAAAAGAAAATGATTATGATTTGAGCATTTCAAGATACAAAGAAATTGAGTACGAAGAAGTTGTCTATGAAGAACCAGAAGTAATTAGACAGAAAATTCTGGACTTAGAAGAGAAGATTACTGATACTTTGCAAGGAATCAGCCGCGCGCGCTCCTCTAAACACATGTGACCGCGCGCAGTTTCCATAAACAGTGTTCATGCAGCTGAAAGATTCTGCAAATGGTCAGAACAAATTTTCTTTTGAAAAAATCTTATTTAACCTTTATGTTTATCATAATAAGGAAAAATCAAAAGAAAATCAAGTTAGCTCAAATGTCACTCCACCTTGTTTTCTCAGCATAGTGACTCCGTAATGATCGAGAGTTTCCTTGTATTCTTCAGCCTTCTCGACGATGAGTCGTGTTTCATGTGGTATCACTTCACTAGCTCGAACTGACCTTTTCTCGTATGTACATCTTATGACCCGAGCGATGACAGGAAGATCCTCAACCTGAACGTTTGCTTTCTCCATCCAGAGCCTAGCAGTCCATAAGCCATCCCGCTGTAAACCACCCTTACGTAAAGGTTGAATAACGTGAGGACGAGAGACCGAGAGTTCACCTTTCTCTTTCAGAAGTGCAGTAACATCACGATATGTCATCCCTAGTGTAATAACTAGACTGCGTTCTTTACCTTTCGGATCTTTCACTCGTCCGATAGCGTTCACGAGTTCACTCTTGGTATCATCTATGCGAAGTCTCTTTGAGATCTGAACAAACTGTTCCGAAGCAGACAGATTCTCAAGTTTGTCGCTGAAATCCTTGAAGTTAAATGAATGCGACTCAGGGACATACGCTTTCTTAGGCAGATAAGGCCCACCAATACAAAGCATGATACGTCTATCTTCAACCGGCACGCCACGCATCCAGTCAGAACGATGCCAAGTCAACTTTACATCTTTAGACAAATTCCAAGTATAGATTATGTCTCTCATTGCCTTGTTAGTTGTAACAATGATGAGTTGCTCTGGAGAAAATTGTCGTAGCAGTCCCTTGATAAAGTGGTGAACTCCCTGTCGAATAGCCCAACGGATGCGGAAATTGAACTCGCCCCAGTGTGCCCTATCACACAGAACTAATTGTTGATCATTCGTACGTAAAGGATCACCATTCTCACCCCATAGCCAATGTATAACGTGTCTACCGAAAACTCTATCAAAATTCACTGAAGGTTGATAACTATCGACAGCAAAGATCAACTTATCGTCACTTAAGGTTTGAGTGAACTCGCGAATGTAACCCAGAGCATCTTCAAGTCTAGGAGTAACCTTCACATCTCCATTCTCAAAAGCCAGAACAACTTCTCTTTTCAGAGAAGTGAGGAAAACATCCTGTAGTTTTGAAGTGTCCCTTCCTTCTGCTGTAAGTTCCGTTATCCTCTTCCAACCATACCTGAAGAGATCAGTTAACTTCTCGTCTGAAAAAATCTTGAGTGCTTTATTCTCATAAACTCTGCTTTGACTGATGTTCTCAAATTGACTCAGAAAGCGAAAAACAGTCAACCAGAAATCCAATTCCATCTTATTCTTTGCTTGATGTAGACACTGAACTCTATCAGCAAAATCAGATTGAAGAAGAGTACTCATTTTCACTAAGTTCTTACTCTTGTCAAGTGACATTACTGTGACTGTAGGAATATCTCGGATCACAGCAGTAGTGAACTCATCAAAGATGAAAACAGAGCAACCACGCAGTTTCTCTAGTAATACTTCAGCCTCTTCAGACGCACTTTTCTGTAAAGCTCTCAGTTTGTCATAAGTTAAGCAGTAGATGTCGAACGAATTCGACAGAAGTTTTTGGAAGGCGCACTTGCTCGGGAAGCCTTGAAATCTACAGTTACTACAGTTTTTCTTGAACTGAAACTTCAAATCGAGCTTGGGATCAAGTTTCCTGCAAAGTTCAGTATTCGGCTTGATGATAGCTGTTCTAGGCTGTCGTCCTAAAATTCGAGGTATCTCTCTTTCAATCTCCCGAGCAATTCTTCTGGTCGGATATATCACAGTGATTTTTTTCCCTAATTCATAAGAAGACTTGCATAGCGACATTGTGCAACCTGAACGAGTCGCTTTATGAACAATAATGACACCTTCTTGTTTTAGAAAATCCTTGGCTAAAGAGTCCTGAACGCTGAAATCCGACACTGCAATGCACCGATGTTGAGGAATCTCACCTCCACATCTCTCATCGGGACTTTTCATTTATATAAAATTTCTGTCAAATATTAAATGTTCAATACTTATATTTCATCTTTATGATTAAATGATGTGTTTAGAGACAAATGGTGAAGCTTTAAGGTCACATCTTTCAGCTTCAGCTTCAAGTTGGAGTCTGATACTTCGCTCGATGCGGATTCAAACCTACGGAGATTTTTGCGAATTACACATCAGCTCATGTCAACCTACTGATCATGTCAACTTGTATTTCACATACATTATTTCACATACAATAATCATAGTGCAGCTCATTCGAATTCAGCTCGCAGACTAAAGACGATAATATATTTGGTATGATACATTATATATTATACATAAACATAATACTTACATCATGAATAATGCAACAGAAGTTTTAAATATGTGTAAAATCTACGCATTTTTCAGGGAACTAAATGGATATCGAGGTGAAAGAACCATGAAACAAGAAAGTAATCTTCCCAGTTTGAATGAATTCATACGTTCACACGATGAAGAATGGGAGCTTAGCTATCCAAAAGATCCTAAGAAACGAGAGCATCAAAATCTTATCGTAGGAGCTAGACGAGGCCTTGAAGACCTCGTTGGAAATCTGTTAAGCGTGATAGATGGAGATTCTATTGAATACAAGGAACTCTGCGATTTCGTTCTCAACTACCTGAAACGTTTGGAGAAGTATCATTATCATTTACACGTAAAAACTATGCCGAATGGCACAACTAGAATCTTTAAGGAGATCCATTGTCGTCGTGGGTCTGATATCTGGAGAAAATGTCCTGAATATCAGTGTCCTGGATTATCTGCTGATGAAACTTGGGAATGTCCACACAAATCGTTAAAGTACGTATGGGAAGAAGAAGTTCAACAGCACACACGTAAAATCTGAAGTTATGCAGCATTCCTCCTAACGCCTGTGCACACCTCATCCTGATCTATGTTTCTCCGCGCTTCACGCAACCCATCTTCCGATGTGTTGACGCTCGCGCTCATTGCAGTTTCATTTCAGCTTCCTCCAATAATTCTATTTGATGACGACAAAGATGAGGAAGATTAATTTGAAACTGAAATCTTTGGATTGATCATGATGACCGCTAGAGAAATCTTTCACAAGTATTATTTGCTGATAGAACTATTGCTGTTAGAGGAAGGGAAAGATTGTTGAAGAGAATCGTTACTGCAATCTTGTTTACACTTTTGTTAGTAGGCATGTTCACATTTGCATTTGATATTCAACCTGTTAGATCGGAGCCTAGAACTTGGATTGTTGATGATGATGGACCAGCAGACTTCCCAACAATACAAGAAGCCATAAACAACGCAAACGGTGGAGATACCGTATTTGTTAGAAATGGAACATATTATGAAAATGTGGTAGTGAACAAGTCAATATCACTTGTTGGCGAAAACAAAGAGACGACAATCATTGACGGATGTGGTGCGCGTGCGCATGCGATATTCATTCGGTATATTGAGAATGTTAGGATTACTGGTTTTACTATACAAAACACTTCCTACTATTGCATTAGTTTAGTAGACACTGCTTATACTAACATAAGTCACAATAGAATGAAAAATGCCACCTATGGCATTGGTCTCTATTCGATGCACGACGTGGTTATTGGAAATGAGATCGACGCTACTTGGATAGGTGCAGTGATAGAAGGAGACCAAGGAAACATTACTATGGTTGGAAATAAGTTCACTAACTGTGGCTTGGCCATTGGTTCATGGGCTTCTGGAAATACTATTGAAGACAACACCGTAAATGGCAAACCTTTGGTCTATTTTGAAAATATGTCAGGCTATGATGTGAAGGATGCAGGGCAGGTGATACTTGTTTGCTGCGACAACATAAAAGTTGAAAACTCAAGCTTGTCAAATACAACTATCGGTTTGCAGCTTTGGGGGACAAACAACAGCAAAATACTGGGTAACAGTGTATTGAACAACTATATTGGCTTCGCCTTTAGTTATTCATACAACAACACCTTTCATCATAATAACCTTAGCAACAACACTTGGCTGATTTGTGATTTACCTGGTATTCCAAATTCCTGGGATAATGGTTATCCCTCAGGTGGAAACTACTGGAGTGACTATGAAGCGAGATACCCGAATGCCTCCGAGATAGATGACTCAGGTATATGGGATACACCGTATGCTATTGATGAGAACAATCAGGACAATTATCCGCTTATGAATCCTTGGACTCCTGTTCCACCAAGTATCAACGCTTCTGTAGACATTATTCCAAACACTTTGAACCTGAAAACAAAGCCGAAATATGTCACAGCTTTCATTGAACTCCCAGAAGACTACAATGTTAGCGACATTGATATATCATCAATCTTAATGAACAACACGATTTCAGTATCTCCTGAAGCTCAAATAGTAATTGGAGACTATGACAACGACACAATTCCAGATTTGATGGTGAAGTTCAATGGAACAGAAGTCATCGAGTACATCCTAGACAACATTAACATGACTGAACTGGCTGAGAGAAGGCGTATAGATGTAACATTAACAGTTGCTGGAAGACTCAATGATGGAACAATATTTCAAGGAAGCGATATTGTTAGAGTAATGATGCCTAGAGGCCGAGGTAAGCATTTTCTAGTACCTATGTAATCTCTTTACTTTCTGAATTCATTATGTTGTGCATCAGTACCGACAACATTGAAATACGACGAAATCTATATTATTTATTCAAACGGACAGGTTTAAATCAAGGATGCGAATGAACGATCATGAAGAACGTCACAAAAACTGAAAACATTGATTTTCGAAGAGATTATCAGAAAATCTCTTCAAATTACAAGTTTTCTAACGTGTGGTCTGTGGCGCGGGGTGCGGGATTTGAACCCGCGAGGCCTAAAAGACCACAGGCTTAGCAGGCTTAGGCTGTCCGTCTATCTGCCCCCTACCAGGCTAGGGTAACCCCGCAAACTAACCTCTAACTCTACTCATGCGTTTGTCTTTCAAGACCGCTCAGTAAATGTACAGCAGGTTATTTTTGTTTTATGTAAGATGCACATGCCTCGTCAACTGCGTCGCATACATGAACCCAGATGTAGCCAGCACAGGTCGCAATATCTCACCTGATAAGTGATCACTGCCTATTACGTGCTCGAGTTACTTACTTAAAGAAGTTAATCGCTTTGTAGAATGGAAAAGGAAGGCCATTACCACCATGTCTTACATGTTTATCTGTCCCACGTGCGGTAGAGCACATACCAAAAAAGAATACGACGACAGCAGGTTTTGCCGAGACTGTGGCAAATTCCTTACGTATCGCAACCGAATGACAGTTTCTTCATCAAAGGGACGGAAAACATGGAGCACAGAATGGAGTCTCTTCCCGTACAAACCTTACCCGCAACAAGTGACATTTATGAGAGACATCAAGAATGCAATGAGTAACCAACGTATTTTGGTTGCTGAAGCTTGCAATGGTTTCGGGAAGACCGTGTGCGCTTTAGCCAGCATTCTCCCGTTGGGGCGCAGGATCGTGTACGCGACCCGGACCCACGAGCAAGTCCGCCAAGTTTTGCTGGAAGTCGAACGCATAAACAGAAGTTCTAAACAAACGTTTTCAGCCGTGAACCTAGCCAGCAGACAGCACCTATGCCTGAACGAGACGTGTAGAAAGCTCTCCGCCGTGGACGCGATGGAAGCCTGCCGACGGTTAAAAGAGACTGACAAATGCCCATACCAAACAGAAATCGAAGTGCCCCGTTCAAACCTTCCGTCGGTGTTGTCTATAAGGAGACTGCAAAGACAGGGAAGAGCGAAACGAGTATGCCCCTACTTCTTGGCAAGGAAAGCGGCAGGATACAGCACGGTGATTGTGGCCCCCTATCAATATATCTTCAACGAGCGGATCAGACGACAAGTTAGACTGGAACTGAATAACAGAATTTTAGTCTTCGACGAAGCGCACAACGCCGACCAAATAGGCCAAGAGGTCTTGAGCGACACTCTCTCTGAAAGAACGTTGGACAGTACCAAGCAGGAACTGGAAGCTGTGGGAGCATCAACCGAGACAATCGAAGACCTAGCGACGTACATCGACAAGAAAATCTCAGAGAAGACCGTAGCCAAACCAGGTTTGAAGCTCCACGAAGACTTGGAAGCGGTTTTAGGGATGAAAGAGTTTTCCTCAATCATAACGAAATTCAAAGACCTAGTCGATGAAATTCGAACCCACAAGATGGAGAGAGGCGATTATCCAGTCTGCTATCTGAATGGAATGCTGAACTTTCTGGAACGTGTTGATTCCAGCCCAAGTGAGAGCTACATAGCCGTCTACCGTAAATCTTTCCGAGGCTTCAACCTCATAGAGTATCGATGTTTAGATCCCAGCTTGGCCATAAAACCAGTCGTGGAGGAGGCCCTTGGAACGCTAATCATGTCTGGAACCCTCTCCCCTGTCGAGCTTTTCACTGAGATTCTGGGGCTGGAAAAAGCGGAGACGCGTACCTACTCCGCCATAGCAGACCCGGAGAATGTGCGCACCATAGTAGATCTGTCAGTTACAACAAGGTTCTCAGAAAGGAGCGAGAAGATGACCGAGCGTTATGGAGCAAGACTTTACAAACTGATTGACAAAATCCCCAACGGTGTTCTCATCTTCTTCCCCCAAAGGAAGCTCATGCTGGAAAGCCTAAATCTCTGGAGGAAAGTCGGGATCATAGAACAAGTGAGCGGTCAATCTTTTCTTAATGGAAAGCCCGTATTTGTGGAGGGAGCTCGAGCAGCAGAGAACAGAAGGGTTGTCGAAAAATACAAGAGCGCAGCTAAGCATGGGAAGGGTGCTATGTTGTGCGGTGTCTTTAGAGGAAGAAATGCGGAAGGTTCTAACTTTCCATACGAGGAAGCTAGAGGCGTTGTCTTGATAGGCGTTCCCTACGCTGACTACAGTGATCCAGTAGTGAAGGCTCAAATCGGATACTTCAATAGCAAGAGAACCGGCATGGGAGAGAGATGGTATGTCATGGACGCCCTCAGAGCAGCCAACCAAGCGATAGG
>Ga0224501_10002446_pt1 | contig 14594 bp, 11 predicted proteins | sample SF_Oct11_sed_USG_4_FD_169105 | JGI IMG/M metagenome (GOLD analysis project Ga0224501, IMG submission 169105) | Sediment microbial communities from San Francisco Bay, California, United States - SF_Oct11_sed_USGS_8_1 | ecosystem: Environmental > Aquatic > Marine > Sediment | place: USA...
CGTCCGGAAATTGTGTGGGTGAAGGAGGATACACAGGGATGATGCTTGGAAGCAGACCTCTGTGTATCGATCGATTAGCTTAGCAGTTCTTCTAGATGATAAAAAAGGAGGCGTCCATCGATCGATCGTGCCTTGATCTTGTTTCGGACGTTTCAGTCCTGCCCCATTGCACTTCCTGACTTACTCTTTCATCGCAGGTCGTGATTTGAGCATGAGCAATTGCTGAACATCATTGAGATCCCGCTTCGATCGTACTTTTATGAAGAGCCAACGTCCATCGTGATAGGGGTGTGCATCTTCAAGAGTCCTTCTCACTTTCTTGCCAAGATCCAGACCGAAAGCTTTCTCTGCTTGGGTTGGGCCGATCACAATCTGCGCAATGAAGGTCTCCTTTGCATGATAAAGGGTTGTCAATGCCTTGCCGCCTTTCCGGAATCGCAGCGCCCATCCATAGTTCTTTCCAAGGAATGTGAGATCCCCTTTGATTCGATAATTATCAGCGATGAACTGGATCAGATTCTCCCATAGCGATCGTCTGGAGCCAATTGCAGCGGATATCTCTCGTGCTGTCGGTTGATGCTCTCTGTCAACGAACATACCAGCGCCCATGTCTGCAATATCCTCGCGGAGTTTGCTACTGGATTTTCTTAACGTTTTGAGTATCGCGGACCTATGTCTAGAGACCTAGCTCCCGATAGACCTCTCTCTGGATGAGGAACTTGAGGATCTCCGTGGTGCCGCCGCCGATCTTCATCAGCCTTGAATCTCTGAAGAAGCGCTCAACAGGGTATTCCTTGGTGTAACCGATTCCACCTAGAATCTGGAGGGCGTCGCTCGCCGTCTGAAACGCTGTTTCTGTGGCGAAGTCCTTGGCCATGGCTGCTTCCTTAGTTGCGGGAAGAGCTCTGTCGATCATCCGCGCTGCTTTCAGCGTGAGGAGGCGGGCGGCCTCGAGGCGGGTGGCCATGTCGGCTATTCGAAACGAGATCGCCTCGAACTTGCGTATGGGTCGGTCAAACTGGACACGCTCATCAGAGTACCTGACGGCGATCTCGAAGGGCGTCCGCGCGTACCCCACTGCTTCTGCCGCTATGGCGGTTCTCTCGACGTCCAGCTCATGTGTCACGACTCCCCATCCCTCGTTCTCTCGGCCTATGAGGTTATCCTGGGGCACGATGACATTGCTGAACCTGAGATGTGCAATCCTCGCTCCCCTCATCCCCATGAGGTCGTAGTCCTTGACCACCTCGAAGCCTGGGCTGTCCGTTTCGACGACGAGGGTGCTCATGCCCTTGTGTGGATGGACGTCGGGGTTGGTTACGGCGGCTACGAGGAGAAGGTCCGCTACACTGCCGTTGGTGATGAACCGCTTCTCCCCATTCAGAGTATACTCTTTCCCTGAGTGTGTTGCCCGTGTCTTCATGCCGGCGACGTCTGATCCGACGTCCGGCTCTGTGAGGCAGAAGGCGCCTATCTTCTCTCCTTTCACTATTGGGGTGAGAAACCTCTTCTTCTGCTCGTCCGAGCCGAAAGAGCTGACGGGCGTGGAGTAGAGTACGCTTGAGGAGAGTCTGGACATGTCGATGGCGGGGCTTACAGCGGATATCTCTTCTGCAACTGCTATCTCCTTGACGGCCGATGGGCCGATGCCACCATACTTGGGTTCATGGAGTGTGCCGAGGAAGCCGTGCTTGGCCATCTTGGTGATGAGCTCTCTGTGATACTCGTTCTCCCTTTCTATCGTCTCGGCGATTGGACCGATCTCTTTGTGGGCGAACTGCCTCACCTTGGCTCTGAACTCCTCTTCCTCATCGGTGAAGAAGATGCTGCTCAAGACCTGTCCCTCGAGAAGCCGAAGAAAGCGGACTTGTTAAAAGCGTTTTGAGGTGTCGAGGGGAAGCAATAAATCGACTGTCTCATCGATGTTCATCGAGTTTCTTTGCCAAGGGCTGGGAACTTCTGGGACGCGAAGAGGGAGAGGATGAAGAGAATAGACCTTTCTCTTCTCCAACAGTCTAGGTTGACGAGGTTGCTGAGGTACGTCTACAACAACTCGTCGTTCTACCGCGCGCGACTCAGGAGTGCTGGGGTGAAGCCTGACAACTTCAAGATCGGCGACTTGGATAGCTTGCCGCTGCTCTCAAGGGGGGATCTGGTTGAAGACCAGGCGAAGAACCCCCCGTTCGGCTCCTTCGCCTGCGCACCACGATCCAACGTCGCGCTGGCGGGCATGACCGGCTACATCGGCGTCAGCCGCTCCAATCAATCCCTGAACCTTGCACTCACGGTGCAGGACCTCAGAAGCCTCGCCGAGAGGGTTTCCCGCGGCATGATCTCCGTTGGCGTAAATCCCGGTGATAGGCTGTATGTGATGGACGATCCAAGGCTCAACCCAGTCTTCGTCTGCGTGACGAGAGCGGCGGCGGACGTGGGTGCAGAAGCCATTCAGGTCGGCGTCGGCCGAAGCCTTAGGACGTGTCGCTTCATTATGCCGGCAGTGCCTCCCAACCACGTTTTTGCAAGCCCGAGCTATGCCACCTACCTCGCCGGCCTGCTGAGGAAAGAGCGGAGGCGTTTTCCGGTGAGAACGATCTTTGGGTGGGGTGAACCAGGGTACTCTGTGGCCTCGAAGAGACGGGTGATCAGGGATCTGTGGTCAAGCGTCAGCTCCGAGCACCTGGATGTCTTCGACGTTTATGGACTCATGGAGGCCGGGCTGCTGGGCTTTGATTGCAGGGAGCACCAGGGGCTTCATGGATTCGAGGACAGCGTCATCTATGAGGTGGTCGACCCGAGGTCTGGTGAGGCGAAGAGCGTCGGAGAAGAGGGAGAACTGGTTGTTACAACCCTTGACGTGGAGGGGCAGCCCCTCATCCGCTACAGAACAGGAGACATCACAAGCATGGAGGAGGAAAGGTGTGGCTGCGGCAGGACTCACTTGAGGCTGCGAGGCATCAAGGGAAGGCTGGACGAGAGAGTCATCGTAGAGGAATCAGAGGTCTTCCCTAGCCAGATCGAGGACATTGTGAATGAAGACCGTGAGCTAACCGGCAATTTTCGCGTAATCCAGAAGGGCGGAGTGCGAATGCGTGAACTCGTGATCTGGATCCAGCCCAGGGGGCGTCGCCAATCAGCTGTCCAGAGGTTTCAGAGAGCCGCGACCAAAAGGCTCGGGGTGAAGGTAGTTGCGGAAGCGAGAACGCAGAAAGAGATGCCTGACTTCATCCACCGGGCCTATAGAATTCTCGACCTCGCAAGAAGAGCTCAGCAAGAAAGAGTGATCTGGCTTCAGCAGCACCTAGAAGGCCTACATGTCGATTCATCTCGAGGGGGCCAAGATGAGCGCTAGGTGGCACGGCAGGAAGTACTGGGATGAGAAGATGGAGACCCTTCCCAGACGAGAGCTACTGCTTCTTCAGGACAGAAAGATCAGGAGTACTATCAGGTACGTCTGGAACAACAGTGCTTTCTACAGACGAAGGATGAGGCGGCTTGGACTGCACCCCACCGACTTCAGGGGGCGGGAGGACCTCAGCAAGATCCCGGTTACTCGAAAGGAGGAGCTGAGAAAAAGTCAAGGGAATTGTCTTGCAAAGGAGCTCAGGCCGTATGAGGAGCTTCTCTGCGTTCCTCATCGCCTCGTAGCGACCTCGATCGCGACCAGCGGCACAACAGGAACGCCCCTCGTCGTTCCCTTAACTGAGCATGACTGTGGTATGTATCACGGCGGCGATCTCTGCCAAAGAGGCTTCGTTGCTGCGGGGGTTAGGCCGGGAGAAATCATACAGAACGCGTTCAACTACTCCTTCTGGTTCGTTTGCGGCTCAACTCTTGAGTTCGGCGGCGGGATGCCTTACGCACCGAGCGTGATGTTGATCTCGCATGTGGGGAACACCCCTCTCCAGATTGAGGCCATGAGGCGGCTGGGTGTCACCGTTTTCTCTGCGACGCCGTCATACGCCATCAACCTCATCGAGAGGGCTAGGGAGGATGGCTTTGAGCCGGGAAGAGACCTCAAGGTGAACAAGCTGCTGGTGGCGGGAGAACCCGGAGGCAGCATACCGGCTGTGAGACAACGCATAGAGAGGCTTTGGAGCGCCAGAGCCTACGACATAATGGGCCTGGTGGAGGTGGGGTGGACAGGTGGAGAATGTGTCCGTCAAACCGGCCTTCATCTAGCCGAGGACTTCTACTACTGTGAGTTTCTCGATCCGTCAACGGAGGAGCCGGTCAGCGCGGGAGAAGAGGGGAAGATCGTTATCACTCACTTGGATCGAGAAGCGATGCCCCTACTCAGGTACGACACGTGCGACGTTGCACGTTTGAACGAGGAGATCTGTGTCTGTGGAAGGACCCACGCAAGGATAGGAGGGCTCATCGGCCGCACGGATGAGATGCTCAAGGTCAAGGGACTTGCAATCTACCCTAGCGCGTTGTCTCAGGCCGTGAGCAGGACGCGTGGTTGCACCGGCAGGTTTCTGGTGATCGTTCGGAAGGACCAGAAGGAGATCCTAGACACATGTGTTGTGAAGGTCGAGTACGAAAAGGGCTGGCGTAGTCTGGAGGGGCTGAGAGAAAGCCTTACGAAGGATCTTCAAGCGGTGATGTCGATCACCCCGGAGGTGCAGCTTCTTCCCTCCGGCAGGCTCTCAAAGTTCGCGCTGAAGTCCATCAACGTCCTGGACCTTAGAAAGGCATACGCCTATGAACGCTACAGAGCCGCTGCAGAGATCCAGAAACTCCTGGATTGACCGTCGGTGACGCAAGCCGGTACACGATGAAGTTGAAGAGGTTCGCCGAGGGCCCGTTTTCCGGACAGGAAAACGTTTATGAAGAAACAGGAAGCCTGGGGGCGCCGAGGCTAGGCCTCTGTGATGTGATTTGATGTACAAACGTGTTTCCAGTGAGATCGTATCTCAGCTTGCTGAAATCGTGGGCGACAGGTACGTCGCGAACAGCAAGGCCATACTCGCATCGTATCTCTCTAAGGGCATCATGGGGATAGAAGCGGAGCTGCCCGAGGTGGTGGTTAGGCCCGGAGGCGTTGACGAGGTCAGGAAGGTCCTTCAACTTGCGAACGAGAACAAGATCCCGGTTACTCCGCTTTCGGGGGGACTGAGCGGGGGTTTCTCTCTCCCCGCCGTCAAGCCCGGGGGCATCCTCCTCGACCTAACCAGGATGGACAGCATCCTAGACATCGATCTCGACGCAAGGTACATGGTTGTAGAGCCAGGAGTGACGACCGGCAGGGTGTGGGCCCACTTCAGAAGAAACCACCCCGACTGGGCTCCACCCATACCGGACGGAGCTCCACCCGCTGCGACCGTGGTTGGCGACGCTCTAGAGAGAGGCTTCACGTTGGCAACCAGCCTGTACGGACCGCAGGCGGACCTCGTGCTGGGAATGGAGGTCGTCCTCCCATCGGGCAAAGTTCTGAGAACAGGGTCTTGGGCACTGAAGAAGGCGAAGCCCTTCTACAAGTGGGGGCCAGGCCCGGACATAGGAGGGCTCTTCCTAGGCGCTCAGGGCTCGATGGGCGTCGTCACAAAGATGGCCATCAAGATACTGCCTCACAGCGAGCACAAGGACATCGTGGCCTTTGGCTTCGACTCACCGGAAGACATGGTGAATGCTTCTCTGGAGGTTCTCAAGAAAGAGGTCTCGGTTATGGCTCAGGGTGGGAACTGGTGGCTGGTCCCCACTCGACTCGGCCCTGAAGAAAAGATAGATCTCGAAATGACGAAGAAGTCGGGGGTCCCCGACTGGTTCATGAACTTCGAACTCTGGGGAAGAGATGAAGCTGACCTGAACTACCGAAGAAACCTCGTGAGAGAGGTCATGCGTGAACAGCGGAACTCCGGGGTTAAGTCCGAGGAGTGGGAGCTTCACCCAAGGCAGAAGGCCAGCAGGCTCTTGAAGCCGAACAAGATCGCGATACCCTATGCCTTGTTCAAGGGTTCCTATCTATTCATAACGTGGTACACGCCGTGGAGGGATGCAGCGGAGTTCTGCCGAGTGGCGGAGGAGAAGATGAACGCGTACGGCATACCTCCTGTCCTCTGGGTGGCGGCGATAGACAACGGTAGACAGGCAATCTGCATGCCCATAGTCTGCTACGACCCGACCGACGATTCGTCGGTGGAGAAGATACGGGCCTTTAACGAGGAGACCACCCAGATCTTCTACGACAGCGGCTGGCTGAACTACAGGCCGGACCCAACTGTGCACGCGCCTGCAGCGGCCAGGAACGCTCCCGAGTACTTTGATCTCCTGAGGAGGATAAAGAAACTCTTGGACCCGAACGGCATCATGCATCCGGGGAGGCTGGGGCTGCCCTAGAGGGTGATAGACGTGGCGGGTCTAAAGAACTACAAGAAAGACATCTACCGATGCATTCACTGCAAGGCGTGCAGGTTTGCCTACTCAGGTGAACCCGACAAGAGCGGATATGGCGACTACTGGGGCATGGTGCACGGATGCCCCGCTGGAAACCTGAACGAGTGGGAGGCATACTGGGGTTCAGGCAAGCTCTGGATCATCAGGGCGATCATGGAGAACAACTTGGAGCTGACCGAGGAGGAGAGAGACATCCTCTTCCAGTGCCCCGAATGCGGCAACTGCGAGGTTCAGTGCGACAACCTCATACCGATCACGAAGATAATAGAGGAGGCGAGAGCCGCCTACGTGCAGAAGGGTCTTCCTCTCCAGGAACGGCACAAGGTCTTCTCCGAGTCGATCGAGGAGAACAACAACCCCTACAGAGAGCCTCACAAGGATAGGACAAAGTGGTTTCACGGACAGAAGAACAAGAAGGCCGACGTCGGATACTTTGTCGGCTGCACAGGCTCGTACCGTCTACAGGATACTGCGTCAGCCACCGCAGGCCTGCTCGGAAAGCTCGGGGAGAACTTCGCCATCTTCGAGGACGAGGTGTGCTGCGGCTCGCCTCTCCTGCGGACCGGTCAGACAAAGCCAGTTGAGAGGCTTATCAGAAGCAACGTGAAGCTGTTCAAGGAGGCAGGGATCAAGGAGCTGGTCTTCAGCTGCGCCGGCTGCTACAGAACCTTCAAGGTGGACTACCCACAGTACGTGGGTGAGCTGCCGTTCGCTGTAAAATATGTAACCGAGTACGTCTACGGCAAGATCAAGAAAGGCCATCTGAAGCTCAAGGGCCGCTACGACAAGAAGGTGACGTGGCACGATCCATGTCACAGCGGTCGACACATCACCCTGCACGCGAGGGAGACGATGGATCGAAAACAGTACCGGGAGTTCAGCGAGGAGTGGTACGCAATGCCGAAGAAGGTGTTGACCTCGGTTCCGGGGGTGGAGTACAGGGAGATGTACAGAGTCGGGGAGAACTCTTGGTGCTGCGGCGCAGGCGGCGGAGTCAAATCCGGCTACTCGAATCTGGCGATAGAGACGGCGAAGGAAAGGATCAAGGAAGCCGAGGACGTTGGAGCCGACGCGCTGGTGACCGCCTGTCCCTTCTGCTACTTGAACCTGAGGGATGCGGCGAAAGAAGCGGGTTCCAAGATCGAGGTAGTTGACCTGCTGAAACTGCTGGACTCGGTTACGTGAGAGTATCCATCGAGTTATAGGAGACTAGTCGATCGATCGATCGGTGAATCTGTGTGAAGGAAGTTGTCATAGATGGGCGTAGCCTGGCTGTGGAGGAGTTGGTGTCCGTTGCTCGCAAGGACTTCAAGGTCAGCATGGCGCCCTCGGCATCAAGGGAGGTTGAGAGAGCTAGGTCCTTCGTTGAGAGACTCGTTTCGGAGAGAAGGATCGTCTACGGCATCGACACCGGCTTCGGCCCGTTGTGCAACACGATCATAGCACCCGAGAACATACTCGAGCTGCAGAAGAACCTAGTTCTCAGCCACTCCTCAGGAGTGGGAAGCTTTCTCTCGACCGACGCCGTGAGAGCCACGATGCTTTTGCGAGCGAACGTTCTTGCGAGGGGAAACTCAGGGGTTAGGCCGGAGACCATCAGGATGCTGATCGAGATGGTCAACAGACGGATACACCCCAGGATTCCAGAGATCGGGTCTGTCGGCGCGAGCGGCGACTTGATTCCCCTGGCTCATGTGGCTCTGGCGATGATGGGCGAGGGAGAATCCGAGTTCAACGGACGAGTGAAGAGCTCGTTGTCCGCTCTCAGGAAAGCAGGACTGAGTGCTTGGACCCCCAGCTACAAGGAGGGTCTAGCGATGATAAACGGCACCTCGGCCACGACAGCCCTCGCAGCCCTCGCCGTCCATGACATGGAGAACCTGGTTAGGAGCTACGAGATCGCTGCGGCTCTCTCGATGGAGGCGCTGACAGGAATCGTCGACGCGCTCGACGCTGAACTTCATCGCTTGAAGCCGCATCCGGGCCAGATCAACAGCGCAGCCAACATGAGGAGGATCCTCAGAGGCAGCCGCTTGGTCAAGACCCGAGAGGAGATCGTTAGGGAGAGCGCGGCTGAGCAGAGGAGGATTCAGGATTCCTACTCTCTCCGATGCTCACCTCAGGTGGCTGGGGCGTGCCGCGACGCAGTTCGATTCGTGAAGAAGATCGTTGAGACTGAGATGAATTCGGTAACGGACAACCCTCTGATACTCAAAGACGGAAGAGTCCTTCACGGAGGCAACTTCCTCGGACAGCACGTGGCGCTTGCTATGGACGTGCTCTCCATCGCAGCTACAGAGCTGGGGGTGATATCGGAGAGGAGGCTTGCGAGGATGTTGGATCAGTCGCTGAGTGAAGGGCTCCCGGAGTTTCTCGTGCACGGGCAGCCTGGCGTCAACAGCGGCTTCATGGGTGTGCAGTACGTGGCCACGTCTCTGGTTTCGGAGTGCAAGAACTTGTCGACGCCCGTGAGCATCGATTCCATACCGACGAACGCGAATAACCAAGATGTCGTCAGCATGGGTTGGTACGCAGCCCGTAGAACCAGGTCGGTGATCGAGAACGTGATTCGCATAATTTCGGTGGAGCTACTAAGCGCAGCTCAGGGAGTTGAGTTCAGAGATCCGTCGAAGATGGGCAAGGGAACAGTGGTAGCCTACAGAGAAATCCGGAATGTCGTGCCTTCCTTGCTCCAGGACCGCCCTCTCAGCTCCGACCTGCAGAGGGTCGTGGAACTCGTCTCCGGCGGCCGCCTCCTCCAGGCAGTGGAGAAGGCCCTCGGCCCCCTCCGCTAGGCCTAGGCCAACGCTTCTCGAGGTAGGCCTCGAGACGTCCTTCGTGACAGAGGAAGACACCGTACTCGACGAGGCCGGCCATACCTGCCGCCGCTCTCTCAGGCGATGGATAGGCGGGAACACCGAGTTTTTCGAACCTCCTTCTCAGCTCTCTCGCCATCTCCGTCTCGCCTATGTCGCAGAACACCAGCGGCTTCCGGCTGATCTTCCAGACACTGTAGACGCGGTCGACGAAGTCTTCTCTTACCGCAGGTGCATGATGAAGACCTATGAGTATGACGCCGTGGACCTGGGGGTGGTCGAGGAGGACTCTCACGCTCTTCTCGAACATCTCGGATGTGACTGAGCCTGTCAAGTCGACCGGGTTGACGTTGGTGGCGAAACTGGGGAGCGTTCCATCCCTCTTCATCTCTTCGAACTTCGTGACAAGGTCTTCGGGAAGGTTGGTGATCTCGATTCCGAGGGACTCACACTCATCAACGGTCATGACACCCGCACCGCCTCCGTCGGTCAACACCACAACCCTGCGCCCCGCGGCCGGAGGCTGAAGAGCCAGCGCCTTCGCCATGTCGAAGAAGCTCTCCATGCTCTTGGCTCTGATGACACCTGCCTGACGGAAGGCGGCGTCGTAGATCTTGTCGGAGCCAGCTAAGGCACCGGTGTGGGATACAGCTGCCCTTGCCCCTGAGGCCGTCCTGCCCGACTTGAGGGCGACGATGGGTTTCTCGTGGGAGACCCTCCTGGCGACTTCCAGGAACTCTCTTCCCTTCTCTATGCTCTCTGCGTAAAGAAGGATCACCTTTGTCTCTTTTTCATGGGAGAAGTACTCGAGCATCTCCGGCTCGCTGATGTCCATCTTGTTCCCGAAGCTCGCGAATTTGTCGACTCCGAACTCGTTTCCGGCCATGTAGTCAAGGGCTGCAGCTCCGAAGGCGCCGCTTTGACTTATGAGAGAGATGTTCCCAGGCATCGGCCTGGGGGTTGCCACGACCTCCTCCCCGGAGAGAAGAACCTTTGTCTCTGGGAGGAAGAGCATGTCTACGCCGGTGCGTGCATCATAGACTCCCAGGCAGTTCGGTCCGAGCACCCTAATCCCAGCGTTCAAGGCTATCTCCTTCACCCTCCGCTCGAGCTCGTGGTTCCCTATCTCACCGAACCCTGCGGAGATGATGGTTACAGCCTTCACACCCTTGGCCGCCGCGTCTTCCATTGCTTGGGGAACAGCCGCCGCCGGGATTACGATGACAGCTGCCTCTACTTCTCTAGGAATATCCCTGAGGGTTGGGTAGGATTTCAATCCCAGTATCTCCTCCTCGGAGGGGTTCACCGGGTACAGCTCGCCTTTGAAGAGACTGCGGTTGCGGTTTATGTAGAAGTTCCGGAAGATGACGGCCCCTGCCTTGAAGGTCTTGCGGGAAGCTCCGACCACGGCGACCGACTTCGGATCGAAGAAGCTGTCGATCTGTTTCATCGTCTCATTCTGCAAGGGACTCCGCCTTCTCTGCGACGGACAAGAAACGATTAGATTAAGTTTTGATCGGCAAGAGGGCTGAACAGATTCGAGTTCTCCGGTCACCGCGTGACCGGATCGCTAGTTGAACGAGCGTTCTATGCTATTCGGCCTTCCCTAGGTATATTCCCTGTGGGTCGAGCGATCTTAGAACCGCCAGCTCTTCCTCGGTGGGTGGTGAGGTTGTGGGAACCTGTTCTGGAACCATTAGGTCGAAGCTGACGTTGTCCAAAACCTGCTGCACCGTTGCACCCGGGTGCACGCTCTTCAGCCTTATCCTCTTCGTCTTCTCGTCGAAATCCATTTGGCACAGGTCGGTGATCACGACTGCGGGTCCACCCGCCTTGAGGCCTTCTCTCTCCCTGGCCCCCGGCCCATCTATGAAGCCGGGGCTGGTGAAGTAGTCCAGTTTCTTGACGAATTTTCTCTTGTCATGCGTCATGATCACGACGACGCGCTTTGCGCAGGAAACGATGTCGTTTCCACCGCCGCTTCCAGGCAGCCTGACCGTTGGGCGCTCAAAGTCTCCTATGAGTGTCGTGTTTATGTTGCCGTACTCGTCGATCTGAGCAGCCCCCACGAAGCCGACATCTATTCTTCCGCCCTGAAGGAGCACTCCCAGGGTCTCGATCAGCCCTATCGCCGCCGCCGCCCGGTAGTGCAGTCTGGAGTCTGCGACGGAGAAGGCGAGGTCTACGTTCCGTGGATCGATGAATCCCCCCTCATAGGCTGCCTTGGCACGAGGCGCGTGTGTTTTCTGTGCCAGGGCAGCTGAGAGCATCGGCAGACCTGTGCCCGCGAAGACCATCTCTCCGTCCTTGATGGCTCTCGCTCCGCAGATAGCCATCATCTCCAAGGGAGAATACCTCAGCGAGTTCTTTCTTGCAGATTCCTTGTTCATCCACACCGCCTCCTTAGTAGCCGTAGCCGGGCCTAGCCCTCAGCTTCAGCATTCTATCCACGCCGATCTTCTTCAAGAATCCCTTGTAGTCCACATCAAGGATCCATTCTTGAAGGTACTTCCGCCACCCCTCTTCCGTTTTGCATTGCTGTACGTACATTCTGATGTGTTCGACGTCGTAGTCGTAGCAATTGTATACCATCATAGGGTAGGAACCCCAAGGACACTCCACTACATGGTCTACGTAGATCCCTGGGATTGCCGTGAGGTCAGGGTGGCTGCGGGTCATTTCGCTGTTCACGATCTGCTCTGCCAGCACGATCACCTTCTTCCCTGCTCTTGCTCCCTCAACGTCCTCACCCTTTATTCCGTCTATCTGGCAGTTGCCTTCTCTATCCGCTCTTTGAACGTGGATCACGCTGAACTCCGGGTTCGCTGATGGTACCAGGCATACCTTCTCCCCAGTGAACGGACAATCGATGACTTTCGCCTTGTCCTTTCTGAAGCGATACCTCCTGACCAAGTCTGTCCCCAGCATCGTTCTTATCGGCATGAATGGGACGCCGAGGGCACCACCCAAGAAACGCATTGCCATCGCAAGATTGGAGTAGTCCTCGATCTCCACCAAGCCTTCTTTGGCCCTTCGCCTCAAGTTTGGGGCCAGACCATGGACCTCCAAGGCGAAGTACGCAACCTCGAACCTTGCAGCCACCCCTGCGCCCGCCAGAATGTCGAAGTCTATCTCGGAGCCACACGTGTAGAGGGTGAGATTGCGTTTCCTCTGACGCACCAGCTCGTGGGCAAACGCCATCGGAGGCCGCTGAACCCCGAATCCTCCCCAGAAAAGGTGAGCACCGTCTTGCACCTTTCCAATGGCTTCCTCCAATGTGATGAGCTTGTCTTCTCCTTCGGCCTCGTTCATGAACGCCCCTCGATGACGCCACCCCGTTCGATTATTTCTTCTTTGCGTAAGCAACAAAAGAGCGGTGGGACCAACCAACTATATAGTTGAGAACGTGACTCCACATCGGGTGCCCATGCGACAATACCGTGTCAAGCAGGTCGACGTCTTTACCGACAACCCCCTGGCCGGGAATCCCTTGGCAGTTATCCTCGACGCCGAATCACTGGCGAGGCAGGAGATGCAGATGATCGCAAAGGAGATGAACCTCTCGGAGACCACGTTCGTGCTCTCTCCGTCAAAGCCAAACGCCGACTACAGAGTGAGGATCTTCACACCTTCCATGGAGATACCTTTCGCCGGGCATCCTTGTATCGGAACCGCCTATGTGCTAGCAAAGGAAGGTGTCCTCCCGTTGAAGGGACCGTTGACTACGGTACACCAGCAGCTGGAGATCGGAGTTCTGCCGCTGGAAATTCATCAGAGGAGAGGAAGGATAGAGAAGATAGTGATGGAGCAATCCAAGCCGAGGTTCGGCAGGCTCTTCAAGGACGTTCGAAGGATCTCGGTCGCAGCCGGGGTTAAGGTTCGTGACATCGAGGAGACCGGGCTGCCTCCTCAGATCGTTTCCACAGGGATTAACCAGTTGATGGTTCCCGTGGGGACGCTGAAAGCGGTGCAGCAGTCGCGGCCAGACCTGGGCGAGTTGAACGCTCTTGAGAGGGAGTTTGGGTTCTACGGCTGCTCCCTTTTCACTCAGGAAACTCTAACGGCTGAGGCCTCGGTTCACGTCCGCTTCTACAGTCCTGAGGTGGGAGTTCCCGAAGACCCTGCGACCGGCAGTGCCGCTGGTGGCTTAGGAGCTTACCTTGTGAAGTGGAATGTTCTTTCTCGGGAGCGTGAGGCCACGTTCGTGATCGAGCAGGGATACGAGATTGGGCGTCCGAGCAAGATCCACGTGGAAGTTGAGGTCACGAGGGGAGCTCCCACTAGAGTCAGAGTGGGGGGCGAAGTCGTACCAGTGATAGAGGGTGTCATAGCCCTGCCCAAGTAAACCATGGCTCCATCGATGCGCCGCCTGCTGCTCATCTGCATCCCTTGCCTCCATCGATCGATAGGCTGGAAAACTCTTTAGTCAAACAAGGGTGAGAAAGGCTCGCTGAAGAGACATGAAGTACAATCTGGCCTTCATCGGATTCGGCGTAGTAGGCCAGGGCTTAGCTCACCTGCTTCATTCGAAGAGGAATGAGCTGCGAGCCAGCCAGGCGTTCGAGTACCAGGTAGTGGCGGTTTCCGACCTAAAACTAGGAGCGGCCTACGATCCGGATGGACTCGATCTAGGCGAACTTCTAGGGCTAGCCAAAGAGGAGAAGTCGCTGTCGCGCTATCCGGGGGGCGTCAAGGGGCTTTCCGCGCTGGACTCCATTCTGAAGGCAAATTGCGACGTCGTCGTGGAGGCAACGTGGACGAACCTGAAGGACGGGGAGCCTGGCTTGACCCATATTCGAACCGCGCTGGAGAACGGAAAGCACGTCGTCACGTCCAACAAGGGCCCGATAGCGCTTCGATACCGGGAGCTAGTCGATCTAGCGAAGAAGAAGGGAGTGATGCTGCGCTTCGAAGCCACCGTGCTCAGCGGCACCCCAGCGCTGAACCTAGGGTTTGAGGCTCTCGCAGGAGCGACCTTCACATCCATCAGAGGAATCCTGAACGGCACAACGAACTACATCCTTACTCGCATGGAAGAAGGCGTATCCTATGAAGAGGCCCTAAGGAAAGCGCAGGGGCTGGGGTATGCTGAGGCAGACCCGACGGCCGACGTCGAGGCCTGGGACCCAGCGGCCAAGGTGACAATTCTGGCCAACGTCTTAATGGATGGGCGTCTCGACGTCTCTGAGGTCGAGAGAGAGGGGATAACCAAGGTCTCCTCGAGGGACGTCGATGAAGCGAAGAAGGCAGGGATGAAGATCAAGCTGATAGCGAAAGCTTGGAGAGAAAATGGGAAGGTCCTGGCAAGCGTAGAGCCGGAGAGGATCCCGGTGTCCGACCCCCTGGCAAACGTCGGCGGGGTCCAAAACGCGATCACTTTCT
>Ga0224501_10002447_pt1 | contig 14592 bp, 10 predicted proteins | sample SF_Oct11_sed_USG_4_FD_169105 | JGI IMG/M metagenome (GOLD analysis project Ga0224501, IMG submission 169105) | Sediment microbial communities from San Francisco Bay, California, United States - SF_Oct11_sed_USGS_8_1 | ecosystem: Environmental > Aquatic > Marine > Sediment | place: USA...
GCTCAACAACTCGTCTGACGAAGCGGCTACACCGTCACCTGTCATATCAATATTCACTAGACCATTTGCATCGACATCAAGCACTTCGATGACTAATCCATTATTAGAAGCAATCCAAGTATCATGTTCTGCATCGTAGTAACCAGAAGGCACAATCCCACCTGTCGGAAATCCTAAGAAGTTATCAACGTAATGGAATACGGGTTGATTGAATTTCACTGTTGTTGCTGACGCATTCATTGCTTCATCCAAACTCAATTCAACTGCATAGGTATAACCACTGGAAACCGGGAGCGAGCCTGGCATCGCATACACACCTTTGTCACCGGTAGTGTATTCAGTAGAACGAACATTTATCGTAGAAACCGTTTGTTCTGAGCCATCAGGTAAAACCAGTGTGGCTGAGGTACCAGGTGCGAATAATAGAGTTGACTGACGCGTACCGTCATCGTCGGCCACGACTGTTGCTTGTGCAACTGCAATCTCATTTAAGGTATCTAGTTGGATTTGTGTGACTTTGTGATCGAGCTCTGTCATCACAACTTCAGGCAACCAGTCAAAAGAGAGCATCTCACTATTGATGCGACGTTGTACCGTGAGGTAACCACTCTTCTCATATTTTACGAGAAAGTCTTGTCCGCCATTCACAGCCATGTCAAATTGGCCATCCTCACGTGTAAAGGTGTGACCGAATTCAGGATGGTCTACGATGGAAACTTTGACACCTTGCAATGAATTGTCATCGCGTAGACCAACATATCCTTTTATAACGGAGACCAAATTCGTTTTAATCGTACCTTCTTCTACGCCGATTTGAACAGGACTCTCACCTTCATAAATGAAGTTCACTGTCGACTCAAACCCAGGGTTGCGTGTTTTATCAATCTCTGTTGGTTCAAATGTTGTGTCTTGTACTTGCGGTTTTGTCACCACAAGTGACACGGCAGATTCATTATCAGCAATGTCACTAACATGAACAGCAATTGAATTTTGACCCTCTACAAGGGTGATTGTTGTTTCAAATTCACCACCGGCATTTAAAGCAACCATCTGACTATTGATCTGTAAATGGCCAGGCATGTTGTTTTCTACAATGCGTCCACGCACAACAACTGAATCACCTTCCAAAATTGCGCCTGAGGTCGGTTGAGTGATTTCGATAACTGGGAAGATTTTATCTATATTGACTTGCACATGGGCATCAGATTGATGACCCGCGTAGTCCGTCGCTAAGCCACCAATTACAAACCCCTGACCATTGCTGGTTAGTGTCATAGGCGGCGTGCAATCTTGTACACCCGATAGATAGTCTTCACACTGAAAACTCACGGTGACATCACTTCGATGCCAGCCTGCACTATTTGGTGCCGGATCGATTTGTGAGGTAATGGATGGCGCTGACTTATCAATGTTCACAGTAATTTCAACCTGCGCGATATTACCGGCACGGTCGGATGCGGTACCACTTACGGTTTGATTGGCGCCTTCATGATTGAGTGTTACGTTATCAGGGCAGTGTAAAATTCCAGAGCTATCATCGTTGCATTCAAAACTAATTGTTGTACCGCTATTATGCCATTGAAATGAGTTAGCCTCCGGTGCGGTCAAGGCAATAATATTGGGCGGAGTTGTATCAATGATAAATGTACGTTTCGCTTCATCAGATCGATTATCGGCGAAATCGGACACAGAAACTTCCAAGGTATTCTCGCCTTCAAATAGAGGAATACTCGGGATACATACTGATTGACTCTCAGTGTGAGTACAGTCAAAAACAATCTCTTGGTTGTTAATAAAAAACTGGAGTGAGCTAGGATCTACACCTTGTCCAGAATCATAATGACTCACCACAACAGTGGGTTGTGCATTAGCAATAAATGCATGACTTGATGGAGCGAGGATTTTAGGAACGGGCGCGATACGGTCTGTGTAGAAAACGAAATCATGCAACATTGAATGTTGCTTACCTCTCTCTAATTGAATTTCATCGTGAACTGTGCCATTGAAGTCTACCAGCGCGATTTTATGACTCGTTGCCACCCAAGCCTGCCCTGTTTTTAGATTCAGAGCCAATCCACGAATATGTTTATGGCTATGGTTTTTCTTTCTTGAGAAAACACGAATATTCGAGATGTTATTTGAATGTGCATCGTAGTAAAAAAGCTTCGAGAAACTCCAAAACCAGATATTACCATCTAAGTCGAGTGTGAGATTTCTAACCGCTCGCTTGCGCGTTAGTCGCATAACCGCATCAGCATTATTCAGATCAATAGAAAACAGACCACGATAGCTCGCTACTCGTATCAAGTGACGCTCCGCATCAAAACCAAGGCCGCGAATGAATCCCATACGTTTGTCTTTAATCGTACGTACATAATTTAGGGAATGGTCAAATACGCGTATCTCTTTGTGAAATGCGACAAAAAGAAATCCATTTGTTTTCACTAGATCATAAACATGTGAATCAAAGTGCTGATGAGCGATACGTTCGCCGTTTTGGTTTACAGCGGCAATTTGTTTCCTGCCAATTACCCATAGCACTTCTTTATTTGACTCAAGTTTCATTTTTATGTTGTCGAAGTAGTGATGGCTAGAATGAGATGAATGTCGACGGTGTTTAGAATGACGCGACGCATTGTGATCGAGAATAGTGTCAATTGGCTTGGTAAGGGCTAATGTGCCAGTAAAATCATAAGCAGTTAAATTTTTGTTTGAAAGCACTCAAACTAAAGCGTGTTCATCATCGATTTCTACTTGCTTAGTATTGCCATCAAGATCAAGACTGAATTTTAGCTGCTTAGTTTGAATATCTGTTTTTAACAGTTTATCGTGCTGAACGCTCCACAAAGCATCCTGGAACACAGGATTAGCCGTGAAATTAGCCGCGCTAACTTGATGAAAAACAAATGTTAAAAATAGAATGTTAGTGAAAGCAAAAAGCGAATTGACGATTTTGTTCTTGTTCATGTTGATATGCCCAGAAAATTAACTCACCCGAATCCTTCAAGGTCAGTTAAATAAACCCCGCTACCGCAAGCCCTAGTCGGCAGCACATAAACATACGATACGTGAGGTATATAGCGTGATCTGGTTCCGATAAAAGTTTGAACCCGCTCACATTTCTGATGGTAAGTGTGAAGTTCGTCCGATTTTGGTAACTTACGTGTAAAGTTATTCGAAGTATTAAGGTAAGTGTATAAGACAGTTAGCTTAAAGAATGATGCTCTAGCTTTCGAAACGCTATCGATACGGTAAATCTCAATGCATCCCATATTTGAAAACGTGGACCTTTGAGTCAAGCACCAAATTTTATTTTTTTGTTTAATCAGATAGATTGTTGTCAATGCTACAATTAGAAAAAGACGACAGGATGGTGAAAAATATTGATGAAGACGATTTTGTCACATCCAGCATGGTCAGGAGTTGGGGTAATTGTCACTATACTTGCATTAGTTTGGACAATTTTCGGTAATTCCGTGTCGGACAGCCAGAAAGCCCACACTGAAATCCTAGGGAATTGTACATGGAAGCCAAAATCATCTTTCGATGGTAGAGTAGGCCCTATAGTCGTGGAAAATACATCACTATATACAATTGGAATTACGTTGTGGCATCCTGATTCAAGGAGTGCTTTCAAAAGTTATAGCATTGCGGGTCAAAAAATTGTTCCACTCGATCTAGGAAATCCAAAAGTCGGAATTGGCAGTGATTGGGGCATCCAAATTGGAGAGTCTTTGAATCCTGTCTGCAGTCTATACGAAGTTGCTAAATGGAAAAGTGCTGAAGGGAAAAAATATTGGTATTTTACGCCAGAAACTTTCTTCAAAGAATGACATGCGTGTAAAGCATGTTTGACTCAAAGGATTCAAATGCGAACGGAATTCTAACGGTAGTGAATTCTTGTTTGGGCTATAGGAAAACAATCAATTGTTATAGATTGACTTTTTTATAGATATTACCTTAACTCTGATGAAAAATTCTATAATTGATTACGAAAAACCGCTTTAACTATTTGAAAATGTTACGTTGAGATTATTGCCTAATTTTGAGGGTTGCCAGTAGGTGCATTTCTATCTGCGCTTACATCTTACTGACTCTCCAGTAAGCAAACAAATGCAATCAACGGTAAACAACACATGATCCCAAAAATAATTTGTGTTGTTTTGTTCAAGGTCAATACATTATTGATGCTCAATGGATAATTCAGCATTGCGGATGCGACTAGGTAAATGCCATAAACAGCAAGTCCAGCCAAAATTATAAATGCTGACCACACTCGTCCTTCAATACCAACAACGGAATAATCTAACATTTTTTCCATTATTCACGTTTTGAGCGCATGGCTTTGAGTTGTTGTAGTGAGTTGTTTTGTTGAAATTGTTTGTATTCGTCGGAGTCACAGGCATAAAGCGCGGCTTTGCCGTTTTCATCAAAATGAATACCCCACCCATAACGTTTGCCCAGCCCTGAGGTTCTCAAACAAGGTTGTGGTTTTTCAAAAAATTTCGCTCGTGCATCTTGATCCTTGGGGTTAATCGCTTTACGTTGTGCGTGCACTTGGAATAACACATCTTCTTGGGTATAAACATATGGTTTGCATAACATTTCAAATTGCAATACGGGAATGGTTTTGGTTTTACCTGATTTCACACTGGGGACAACGCCGTTATTAGCTTTGCAATCGTCAGCAATCGAAATAAACGTTTGAGTATAGTTCATCGCTGCATCCTATTATTTTTCTCAATGTAAAAAAAAGGGAAGCACTGCTTCCCTTTTAATTTATTTTTTACGTTTTGCACTCCGCCGTAAGCGGGAGAGTAAACGCCGCGCCATGTCACCAAACATTTCAGTTTGTGTTGGGTGCGGATGAATCGCTTGTGCAACTTGAGTCAGCGTCATATCGCCTGCAACCATCATCACGCCTTCACCAATTAAAGTGTCCGCATGATCAGCAAGATAATGCACACCAATAATCTTTTGTGTGTTCTTGTCGGCAACAATTTTAATCATGCCGTGAACTTCATTGGTGATCATGGCTTTGGCATCGATACTCATGGGTGTTTTCACTTCCGCAGCATCAATGCCTTTCGCTTTGGCTTGATCCATGGTTAAACCAACAAAAGCGGCTTGTGGACGCGTGAAAATCACGCCACTATCTTTGTCTTGGTTATATTGAAAGTCTTCGCCAAGTATGGTCGCAGCAGCAACTCGACCTTGCTGACCTGCGGTATGCGCTAACATTAATCCACCGATAACATCACCAACAGCAAAAATATGTGGCACGCTAGTGCGGCAACGTGAGTCGGCTTTAATCACGCCATTCTCAACTTCGATACCGGCATTTTGTAATTCAAGTGGGCCAAGCACTGGGCGCTTACCTGTTGCCATGACGACATAATCACAAGCAATACCTGCTTTATTGCCTTCACCATCTTCAAAACCAATTTCCATTGCGCCCGGCTTGCCACTAATTCCAGCAACTTTAACACCCGTGCGAATGGTTAAGTTTTTATCTTCGTTTAGCACTGCAGTTAAGTGCTTGGCGATTTCAGGTTCGACCTCTGCCAATACACGATCCTGACCTTCTAACAACGTCACGTCAGTACCGAAGTCCTGAAAGATTTGCGCCATTTCCATACCAATCGCACCACCACCAATAACACCCATGGATTTAGGCACTTGTTTCAATCCCCAAACCGTGTCGGATGTTAAAACTCCACCGGCTGCAACACCATCGTGTGCGCCTGGAATCGGTGGAACAAATGGCGGTGCACCTGTAGCAATAACCGCTGCACCAAAAGTAATTGTTTCACCTTTGGAACGATCACCTTGAGGTGCACGCTCATGGGGATTGTCTGAATTGCCGGTGGTATCGACAAACAAGCGATGATCTGTTTCAAAATGAGCAAAACCCTGAATAACTTTGATCTTCACACCTTGATCGGTTTTCAAGGCCATGGAGCCACGGGTTTCTAAAACACCACGACGGGTTTTTTCCAAAGCATCCCAATTGAGTTTTGCGCTCGTTGTTCCTTCTACACCTAAGTGGGCGTCGTGTTCACGATCACGAATACGATCGGCTGCTGCACGCCAAGCTTTTGATGGAATACAACCACGCCATAAACATTCACCACCGGGGAACGGGGCGTCATTAACCATAGCGACTTTTAATCCATGCTCGGCCAAGTCACGCGCACAATCTTCACCACCGGGACCACCGCCGATAACGACGACATCATAATCCCAATCTCCTTCTGGAATTGCTGGTCCTAAGGGGCCCATCCATGCCTCCGGATTTTCAATCGTTTGTTTCAAAGTACCAAGATACATGGCGACTTCCGCGCCATTGACCACACGATGATCAGCCGTGACCACCAAAGGCATACCTTCAGGGCCAGCAGCGGAAATGGCGAGAATGGCCGCGGTACCGGGTGTTGGAATGGCGTCAAAATAACTCACGCCTAACATGCCCATATTGGAAACCATAAACGTGGGGTTGGCGTATTCTTCCGGTGCTAAACGACGTTTACGCGCACGGTTGACCAAATCACCCCAGCTCTCATTTAATTCTTCCAAACTACGCGATTCACAACCACGAAGCACAGGAACAACCAAACCTCCACCATCGGCAGAAACCGCCATACCAATATCAACATTGGTACGCTCGACAAGTTTGTCTACGGGTTGATAACACCAGTTCATGGTTGGATGTTTTTGCATGGCCACCGCACAGGCTTTAGCAATTGCAACCGTCACCGACACACCAACTTTTTTTGCCGCTTTGATTAAAGCTGCCGGTTGTGCGTTTACTTGTGTACGGAATGTCGGCATGGTGAGTGATGCTGTCATGGAATGACTAACCGCACGTTCCATTGCACTCATGGCACGACCATGTCCAGGCACTTGAATTTCTGGCATCACATGCGCGGGTGTTTGTCGCGCAATTTCACTCGGACGTTCGATGGGCTGCGCATTCATCACATCAGCAGCAGTGATCACGCCTCCAGGGCCAGAACCTTTGACATTATTTAAATTTACATGCAGGCCACCGGCGAGTTTACGCGCGTAAGGTGTTGCCGTGCGATTGTCCGGACGTGGTGCTGGTTTGACATCACCTACATGAGGTGGTGGCGCACGATGACCAGGAGCTGGATGTTTTTCTGCTTCGTGGTGACGTACATGGGCAGTGGTTGTTTCGGCTGCTTTTTTATCGCCGCCACTAATGGCAACACTATCGGAAACTACTTGATTCGCAGTCTCGACTAGGAACGCCATGGGTTCGCCCACAGGTATAACAGAATCAATTTCTGCAATCGGCCCGGAAAGAAATCCATCACGGAACACTTCTACATCCATCACCGCTTTATCGGTTTCAACTGTCGCAACTACATCGCCACGAGAAATTTGATCACCAATATTTTTTTCCCAACTCACCACCACACCTTCAGTCATGGTGTCAGAAAGCTGAGGCATTTTGATAATGTGACTTACACCTTCCGGTGATGCTATCGTGGGTGTGGCTGCAACTGGTTCTTCTACCGGCGCACTAGCCGCTGATGCAACGGATAACTCACCTTCAGTTTGCACTTGATCCGCGCTTTCCACTAAAAACGCCATGGAGCCACCGACGGCAATCACTGCATCGACTTCGGCTATCGGACCAGAAAGATAACCTTCGCGGAATACTTCCACGTCCATCACCGCTTTATCAGTTTCGACCGTCGCGACAATGTCGCCACGCTCGATTTTATCACCGATATTTTTTTCCCAACTCACCACCACGCCTTCGGTCATGGTGTCCGAAAGCTGAGGCATTTTAATTACATAAGGCTCTGACATAAATCTTGAATTCCCGAGATGGTTTGGCGTTTAGGCTTTGCCAAACATTTTCAGTACAGCGTCCACTACGTCTTTCGCAGTTGGAATGACCGCCTTCTCCAAAGTATGGTTGTACGGAATCGGAACATTGACTGCCGATACACGCACAGGAGCAGCGTCTAATTCAAAGAAACATTCTTCATTGATAATCGCCATGACTTCAGAACCTACACCTACTGGTGCTTCGGCTTCTTCTACAATTACGGCACGATGAGTTTTGCTCACTGAAGTTTTAATGCCTTCACGATCCAGCGGTGACAAAGAATATAAGTCAATAACTTCACAATCAATGCCCTGCTTGGCCAAAACATCAGCCGCTTGTTTACACCAGTGCACGGAAATATTGTAACCAAACAATGTCACGTCTTTACCTTGGCGCACCACCTCAGAACCTTCCAATGGTAGGAAAAATTCTTCGTCAGGCACTTCGCCTTTCATGTTGTACATGAGCTCGTGTTCATTAATAAATACAGGGTCGTTACAACGAATAGCAGATTTTAATAAACCATAAGCTTGCTTTGGTGTTGAAGGCGTTACGACACGTAAACCTGCAATACCCATAAATACTTTTTCCATACGCGCTGAGTGTTGCGCGCCTAATTGATGCGCAGTACCACCCGGTGAACGAATGACGACAGGTGATTCCAATTGACCACCGGACATGTAACGCACTTTTGCAGCCGAATTAAAAATCTGATCCATGGCCAACCAAGCAAAGTTCACTGACATAATTTCGATAACAGGACGTACACCGATAAATGAAGCACCAATACCAAGACCGGTAAATCCATTTTCAGAAATTGGCGTGTCGATCACGCGCTCGGGACCGTACTTATCGTATAATCCTTGAGTAGCTTTATACGTACCACCGGCAACACCGATATCCTCACCCATGGCAATCACCAAAGGATCATTTGTCATTTCTTCATCATGGGCGCGACGAATCGCTTCCCAATACATTAATTCAGCCATTATTTCGCGCCTCCTTGAACCCAAGGATCATTTTCTGCCAATACATATTTCTCCAGATCTGCGACTACAGGTTCAGGTGATTCTTCGGCAAATTTAATTACTTCGTTTTCGATTTGATCGATGATTTCTTTGTCCATGGCCTTGTATTCTTCCATGGTCAACTTGCCTGCGTTAATGATTTCATCGCGAACGTGATTAATCGGATCGCGATCACCCCATTCTTTTTCTTCATCTTTCGAACGGTAGGCATTGGAATCGGACATGGAGTGTCCACGGTAACGATAGGTTTTTAGCTCTAGAAAATAAGGGCCCTTACCGGAGCGCACATGATCAACCGCTTTTTTAGCCGCTTTAAATACCGCATCCAAATCTTGTCCATCGGCACATGCAGACGGAATATCGTAACCGGATACACGTTTGTGCTGATCGGTTTCCGCAGTAGAACGATCAATGCGCGTACCGATACCATATAAATTATTTTCACAAATATAGAGCACGGGTAATTTCCAAACCGCAGCCATGTTTAATGACTCATGGAAAGTGCCTTGGTTATTCGCAGCATCGCCTAAAAAGCAAATCGCGATTTCATCGCCGCCTTTCAGTTTGATACCTTTGGCAATACCAGCGGCTAATGGGAAAGGTCCACCGACTAATGCATAACCACCCATGAAGCGATGCTTCACGTCGAAAATATGCATGGAACCACCACGACCTTTACTTGAGCCGGTTTCTTTACCGTATAACTCGGCCATAACTTCTTTGGGGTCGGCGCCGCACTTGATGGCGTGTACATGATCACGATAGCCGGTGATCACATAATCATGACCAGGACGAGCCGCTTCCATTACACCAAAACAACAAGCTTCTTGACCTGGATACAAGTGCAAAAAACCACCAATTTTACGTTCCACGTAAGCTTCATAGCAGCGCTCCTCGAAACGACGAGCATATAACATCTCGCGCAGGAGGCGCTTTTTATCAGCAATATTCATGAGCTACCTATAATAAAGTTTATGAAATAAGGCACTAATGTGTTGAAAATACTCAAACGGGTGCCATATTGAAACGCGCTATAATGGTGGTTTTGAGGCCCGAGGTCAAGTGCTAAATGACTAATTACCATAGCTTTTACTCGGGTATAGTAGTGTTTTCGGACATCCATCGTTCACGCCTAAACACTTACTAACGCACGAAAAATATGAAGAAATCACAAGCTTCCAAATAGTGGTGCGTATCATAGTCCCGCCACCTGACACCTAAATACCCCATCGATTAATCGACCCTACGAATTTCAATTTAGGCGCCAACCATTAACTACATTGTATGGTTGATTATGGTAAATCCTCCACTTCATTAGGTGAAGGCATATTCAATACTACAAAACAATATTATGGCGTATTACGCTACTTGAATGACCAACAAACCAAAACCTGCAGCTCAATTCAATCATACAACTCGATTACCAGCCCAAACCTATTGGCGTTAAAAATTCAACATTTACCCACTCGGTGAACACATGCCATAATAACCCCTGATTTAAGGAGCCCCCGTGAGCAGTGATTCGCTAACTATTATCCAACCCGACGATTGGCATTTACATTTACGCGATGGAGAGATGATGCAACTCGTGGCACCAATGACTGCGAAACAATTTGGTCGCGCCATTGTGATGCCTAATTTAAGACCACCCATTACCACGGCTGATCAAGCTTTAAAATACCGAGAGTCAATTCTTAAAGCGACGTTTGATTCCGAATTTCTGCCGTTAATGACCCTGTATTTAACAGACAATACAGAAGTAGAAGAAATTGATAAAGCCAAGGCCAGTTCATTTATAAAAGCAGTAAAATATTATCCGGCAGGCGCCACCACAAATTCCGACTCGGGTGTCACGCGCATTGATAATGTTTACCCAGTGTTGGAGCGCATGCAAGATCTTGCTATACCACTGTTATTACATGGCGAAGTTACGGACGAGCATGTGGACGTATTTGACCGTGAAGCCGTTTTTATTGATCGCATATTAATTCCACTACGACAGAAATTTCCTGAATTGAAAATGGTATTAGAACACATCACCACCCAACAAGGGGTTGACTATGTGTTAAGTCAAGATAAAAACCTGGGCGCCACGATTACACCCCAACATTTATTACTTAATCGCAATGCCATTTTCAAAGGAGGAATCAATCCACATCACTATTGCCTACCAATCCTAAAACGTGAAATCCATCGTGAAGCATTAGTTAAAGCAGCCACTAGCGGTGACCCACGATTTTTTCTCGGTACTGATAGCGCCCCGCATACACAAATCAACAAAGAAAGCGCTTGCGGTTGTGCAGGAATTTTTTCTGCTCATGCAGCGATTGAGTTCTATGCCCTAGCGTTCGAACGTGCGGGTGCTTTACACCAATTAGAAGCCTTTGCGAGCTTTCATGGCGCTGATTTTTATGGCTTTAGCCGTCATTCAAAAACCATTACCATCAAGAAAGAACCGTGGACCATTCCAAGCGAGATTAACATTGGAAAAGCGAAAATTATTCCATTCATGGCAGGAGAAGAATTATCTTGGAAGATCAGTTAGCGCCTCCCATGAATAAATCCCAACGCACATCAATGGCGGAACGGTTTCGTGGATACTTGCCCGTGGTGGTCGATGTCGAAACCGCCGGATTTAATGCCAAAACCGATGCGCTATTGGAAGTAGCCGCAGTGATTCTCGCCATGGATGAAAAAGGGTTTCTTTATGCACAAGAAACCTTACATGCCCATGTGCAACCTTTTGAAGGGGCTAATCTTGATCAAGCCGCCTTGGATTTTAACGGCATTGACCCTTATCATCCCTTTCGCATCGCCAAAACTGAAAACGAGGCACTGCAGCATATTTACAAACCCATACGCAAAGCCATGAAAGCCCAAGAGTGCAAGCGTGCAATTCTAGTGGCGCATAATGCCAGTTTTGATTTGGGTTTTATCAATGCAGCGACCGAACGTAGCAAAATCAAACGTAATCCGTTTCATCCATTTTCTAGCTTCGACACGGCTACACTTTGTGGCTTAGCCTACGGGCAAACCGTGTTAGCCAAAGCTGCCGAAGCAGCCGGTATGAGCTGGGATGAAAAAGAAGCACATTCTGCTGTATATGACACGGAGCAAACCGCTGAACTTTTTTGCCGCATTGTTAATCGTTGGCGGGAGTTACAGAATTTAGTCTAAAGTGTGCTTGGTTTACACCAATGATTGAACTGCGTTAAGCAATTCAGAAATATTGATCGGTTTTTTAATATAACGCTGAAAACCCGCTGCGATACCGGTCTCCACATCTTTAGTCATGGCATTTGCGCTAATTGCAATAACAGGGGTATTTTTTAAATTTGGGTCCTGTTTAATTTTCTCAAGTAACTTGTATCCATTGAGCCCTGGCAAATTAATATCGAGCATGATCAAATCCGGTTGATGCGCCTTAGCAACTTCCAATCCCAGCGTACCAGTGTGTGCGGATAACAAAGTATACGTGGTGTTTGCAAAAATCTGCGTGACTAGGCGTAAGTTAGCTGGATTATCTTCCACATACAAAACAGTCGCACTTTTTTCACCCTGCGCATTCTCGTTGAATGCACTAAACAAGCCCGAGGTTCGGTTGTTTTGCGCCAGTGAGTCACCACAACGGATGTCGACCCAGAAAGTAGTGCCAACACCTTCTTCACTTTCGACACCAATTTCACCGTCCATAATTTTCATTAAATGTTTACAAACCACTAAACCAATACCGGTACCATCAATATCGGTTGATTCAGCGCCGAGGCGTTCAAACGGTTGAAATAAATGTTGTTGCATGTCCCTAGGAATACCCAAACCTGTATCTTCTACTGTTATGCGCAACATCTCCTTAGCTCGCAGTTCAGCTCGTATCGTAATGCCACCGGCTTCGCGGTTATATTTCACCGCATTGGACATCAAATTAAGCAAAACTTGTTTCAGCCGAGTATAGTCCGCCCAAACAATGATTGGATTTTTTGCGGTGACCTGATCATCAATGCGAATGCCTTGCTTCATTGCAACGGGAAAAATTAAGGTAAAACAATCTTCCAGTACACGATTCAAACTAATATTTTCCATCGAAATCGGCAATTGACCCGCTTCAATTTTTGTTAAGTCCAAAACATCATTAATTAGCTCTAATAAATGATTACCCGCCTTAAAAATTTCATTCGCATTCGTTTTAGCGTCATAGCCTTTTTTATCCAACATGATGAGTTGCGCAAATCCTAAAATGGCATTCATTGGTGTTCGCAATTCATGGCTCATGCGTGATAAGAACTCTGATTTACTTTGATTAGCTTCTTCTGCTTGCAAACGGGCACGATTCGCGTCTTCTTCGATATTTTTTCGATCCGTGATATCCGCCCAGTAGCCTATGAGTTCGACGGGACGCCCTTGAGCGTCTTGTATTAAGCGCAAATCATCGTGAACCCAAATATAATCGCCTGCTTGTGTGCGGAAACGATATTCATGACTATGGCTACCATGTTCGAAAACTTGTGCAAGCTCGGCAAACACGCGCTGAGCATCATCGGGATGAATATTGCTTGCCCAAAAACTAGAGTCTGAGGTAAATGCTTCGGGCTTATATCCAAAATATTGTTCAATATTTTCGCTAATAAATGTGGCGCCGAAATCGCCTTCTGCTTTACAGGTATAGATCACGGCTGGACTACCATGCAAAATATTTTTGAGTCTCGATTCGTTAAGTTGAAAAGCCTGATTGTATTTATCAACAAGCGTTTCTAGCACTTTTGTTTTTTGGCGGAGCTCGTCTTCCGAGCGTTTGAGAGCGCTAATATCATTGGCTGTTGCATAAATATACCCATAATCAAGATCAGAAATAGCTTGCCAGGATAGCCAATGATAATCACCTTGATCATCAATATATCGATTCACGAAGTTAATGGTCTCGCCCTGCCCACCAGCCAATTTCGATGTTTCTAGAATCGTGGCTTCACGATCCTCTGGATGCACGAAATCAATAAATGGTTGCGCCCGTAATTGTTCGTCACTAAAACCCAAAAGTTTTGCCCATGATGGTGATAATTCAAGAAAATAACCGTCGAATGAGGCCGTACACATTAAATTATTCGTAAGCTTTTGGTAATTCCAAATGCGTTTTTCTAAGGCATATTTCTCTGAAACATTCAAGCGACTCAGCATTAAAAAAGATAGGGTGTTCTGCTGATCAACAATTGGCTCTAGAGTCCAGTCCCAAAGATTCATATCATTTTCGTGCTCATTGTGCATGGGTAATGGCTGGGCCCGTGCCGTATGGGCAATACCCGCATCACGAACACGGATAAAAACATCCATACAATCACACAAAAAAAGCTCAAAGAAATTTTTGCCTATGAAAAATTCAGCTGCCTTACCCTCGACACTAGCAAATTGCTCATTAACCCGCACAAATTTGAACTCATGATCAAGCAAGGCAAAACCGACATGACCTTTAGAAAAGAAGGAATCAATAAGATGATTATTTTCTTTGGTGTCGAACATATCATCCTCTCTGCAATCTGATCCAAGTTTCTTCAACAGTTTCAAAATTGATACCGTTAAAACATAAAACGAAAATTAGTATGGCATAAGCACAAATCTATACAAACCCCAGCAATAATGTTGAAGTGAAACCATGCATAAGTAGAATGACATTAGCTAAAAAAGAGACATCTATCAACTTTTCACACAATACCG
>Ga0224501_10002448_pt1 | contig 14590 bp, 12 predicted proteins | sample SF_Oct11_sed_USG_4_FD_169105 | JGI IMG/M metagenome (GOLD analysis project Ga0224501, IMG submission 169105) | Sediment microbial communities from San Francisco Bay, California, United States - SF_Oct11_sed_USGS_8_1 | ecosystem: Environmental > Aquatic > Marine > Sediment | place: USA...
CACGAGGGAAGGTACACCAACGAGAAGGTGGACAAGAAGGTCTGGGTCATCTGGGCCGAGGGGCGAGTCCACGGCGAGTACGGCGCCATCAAGACGCCCATAGGGTACATCCCAAAGTACGAGGACCTGAGGAGACTTTTCAGGCAGGTCTTCGACAAGGAGTACAGCAAAAAGGACTACGACCTCCAGTTCTCGATAAGGCTGGACAAGTACTTGGAGAAGATCGCCAGGATGGAGGAGATCTACAGGCCCGAGCCGGGCATGCCCCCGGAGTTCTGGGAGGTCCTGAACCAGCAGAAGGGGGAGCTCGAAGCCCTCAAGGCCGAGACCGGAAAATCCGTGCTGCCGCCGGGCTACTTCCTCTAGAGCCCCTATTATCTCGATTCATCGACCCGCCCGTTCATCTTTCTCTTGTCCCTCGTCGGCTTCGGGATCAGGAAGCCCACCCTCTCGGCGTATGCCACCCACTCCGCCCCGAACTTCTCCCTCAACAGCCTGTCCTCGACTCTTGCCCTGTAAACGGCGGAAGGTATCGACAGGAACAGTGTGTGGGCCACGCCCAGGACGCTCCCGAGCCACAGGTCCAGGCCAAGGATCAGGACGATGAAGCTCAGGTATAGGGGATGCCTGCAGAACCTGTACGGCCCCCCGGTGACGAGATGATCGAGGACGGTCTCGGTCTCCCCGAAGAAGCCCCTCCTGAGATAGGCCACGGTGTAGACGAAGATCACCGCGCTGACGACAATGAGGGCCTTTCCCGTCGTAGCGAAGCCCATCGATCTGAACGGGTCCCAGAAAGCGACCACCATGTTGGCCGAGAAAAGGAGGACCATAAGAAGCGATGGCAGATCGACGCTACGCCCCGACATGTTGCATTTGCCTCCTCGAAGATAAAATGTCAAGACGACCTAAAACCGCTTCTGTCCCACGCAAATTGGGATAAATCTCGCCAATCCTCGTTGAATGAGGTTAAAGATATTTAGCAGCGATGAGAGTACGGTGGATAAGAGTGAAGGGTCTTGAATAGCTACGAGGAAAAGACCAAGAGGTCTAAGGCGCTTTTCGAGAGGGCGAAGAGGGTCCTACCGGCGGGCGTGTCGTACGCCATAAGGGACGTCGCCCCGTACCCGTTCTACGTCAAGAAGGCAGAGGGCTGCAGGATCACCGACGTCGACGGCAACGTGTACACCGACTTCTGGATGGGGCACGGGGCCCTCATCCTCGGGCACTCCCCCAGGAGGGTGATGGACGCCGTCGCCGGGCAGATCAGGAGGGGGACCCACTTCGGCTTCTCCCACGAGCTCGAGATAGAACTCGCGGAGCGCATCGTCGACATGGTTCCCAGCGCCGAGATGGTCAGGTACACCAACTCCGGCACCGAGGCGAACATGTACGCGAGCCGCCTCGCCCGGGCCCACACGGGCAGGATGAAGATGGCGAAGGTCGAGGGCGGCTGGCACGGCGGATACGACAGCCTCCACCTCGGGGTCCACGCCCCCTTCGACGTCCCCGAGTCCGCGGGGCTAAACCCGAAGGTGGTGGAGGACACATTAGTCGTCCCCTACAACGACATCGAAGCCGCGCGGAAGGCGATGAAGGGGGATGACGTCGCGTGCATCGTCGTCGAGCCCCTGATGGGGGTCGGCGGGTTCATCAAGCCGGAGCCCGGCTACCTGGAGGGACTGAGGGATGCCTGCGACAAGACCGGTACTCTGCTCGTCTTCGACGAGGTCATCTCGGGCTTCAGGCTCGGCCCGGGAGGCGGGCAGGGGTACTTCGGGGTCACCCCGGACATCACCGTCATCGGCAAGATCATGGGAGGGGGCTTCCCCATCGGCGCCTTCTGCGGCCCAAAGGAGATCTTCGAGCGCCTAGACCACAGGAAGTACCCGAAGATGTGGGAGAGGGCGTTCCACGGCGGCACCTTCACAGGCAACCCAGTCAGCATGGTCGCCGGGATAGCCACCCTCGACATCCTCAAGGAGGGGAAGGTCTACAGGCACATCGACGGGCTCGGGGAGAAGGCCCGGAAGGGGCTCTCGGAAATCATTGAAAACAGCAAGATCGACGCATCCATCACCGGGGTATGCTCCACCTTCGGGATCCACTTCCAGAAGGAGGCGCCCAGGAACGTGAGGGATGTCGCCAGGAACGACCAAGAGGCCGCCAAGGCGTACTACGCCCACATGCTGTCGAGGGACATCGCCTACGTCAGCGCCACACTGCCCCACTGCTTCATCGGCGAGCCCCACACTGAAGAGGACATAGAAGAATACCTTGCAGCCACGGAGGAGTTCTTCAAGACCTATAGGGGCTAGAAGCCCTCTACCCCATTTTCCTGAAGTACGACCGTCTTTCGCCTCATTGAACGGGCTGGAAAAGTTATTTGAGCAACGGTGATAACGTTTGATGGAAGACATAAGAATCCGAATCAATCAGTGCCGTGCCTTGAATGGGGAGATGTTAGGCGGTTGAAGTCCCTTTGCCTCTCGGCCCTGCGGGCGCTCCTGGTCGTCTCGCTGCTCTCAAGCGGCGCCTACTCCTTCTACGTGATCACCAACAGTGACTGCCCCGGGTGTGAAGATAGGCTGAGGGCCGTGAAGGCCAACTTCCCCGGAAGCAGCTTCGTGGAGTACGAGCTGACCCTCAATGAGACGAGGACGAGGTTCAACGAGATAGACACGATCATAGGCGAGGCCTATCTGCCCATGCCCCTCATCGGGGTCTTCAGGGAAGGCGAGCTGATCGCGGTGGTTGGCGGCGGACAGTCCCAAGAGGACTGGGAGACCATCCTGAACTCGACCAACGAGGGCGTCCCTCTTTACGTGGAGAACTCCATGAGGAGGGCGGAGTACATCAAGACGATAGCCGACCCCGAGAGCGTGGCCAGGCTAGAGGAGCTTTTCACGTCCAAGCACATGGAGGACGGGGCCACCGGCCCCCGATACCTGATTCTGCCCCTCACGGTGGCGGCGGCCATCGACGCGGTGAACCCCTGCGCGATAAGCGTCCTCCTCGTGATGCTCACCTTCGTCTTCTACGGCGTCGAGCGGGGGGCGGTCCTGAGGACGGGCCTGTCCTTCTGCGCCGCCGTCTTCATCACGTACTACCTGATAGGGCTCGGGCTCGTCCGGGTCTTCGCTCAGGTCCTATACGTCAGGTACGCGACCGTCGCCTTCGCGATCATCCTAGGGGCGATCAGGATAGCCGAGTTCTTCCTGGGGGAGAGGAGGCACCTCCCCGGCGCCTTCATACGGGAGATAACCCGCCGGCTGGAGAAAGTTACAGATCCAAGGACGGCCTTCGCGGCGGGCTTCGTGACCGCGGCCCTCATCATGCCCTGCAGCTCCGCCCCCTACTTCCTGGCCCTGGACCTCATATCCGAGAGGTCGACCACGCTGGTGGGCTACGCGCTGATCGGCTACTACAACCTGATAATCGTCGCCCCGCTCCTCGCGATAACCGTCATGATCCACGTCCTGGGCGTGAAGACCATGGACCTGAAGCTCAGGATGATCGAGGGCAGGAGGTGGATCAACCTGCTCCTAGGCCTCGGGTTGGTCGCCCTGGGCCTGCTCGTCTTGGCAGGGTTAACATGAAAAAAGGGGAAAAATCTTGGCGCTCCAAGCTCACTTGGTGGTTATGGAGTACCTGGCCCCTACCCTGGCAACGGCCTCGTCGACCTTCTCGATCAGCCCGTTTATCTGCTCCGTGGTGGGCTCGGTGAACCACTCGAAGTAGAAGTCGTGCTCCCCCAGGCGCTCCCCGGATTTGCTGATGATGGTGTTGCACCGCTCTAGGCTTATCGTTCCCAGGGGGCTGAAGTACTCCTGGGTTGACAGCTCCCGTGCGCTGCTCACGTAGTCGGCGCCGGAGCTGGCTATCACCGTGTCCATGATGCACACCTCCGGCATGTCGATGGCGATCTTCTCTAGCTCGCGTATGACCTTCATAACCGGCGGTCCGTAAATCTTGATGAAGCTCTTCATCTACAGAAGCCTCTTCGAGAAGGGGCCAGACCGCTTTTTAAAAAGGTTTGCAAATGCTACTAAAATCCGGCTCCTTTAATACTCAAGCACGGAAAACGTGAGCGACATCTGTTCATACCGTAATTTCAAGAAGCCGGAATTATGCGCGGCGTGTGCTCTCATTTTGTGACTTCACTTTATAAGTCGAGCCGTGAGAACTCTGAGGATCGGAATGAACACTGATCTGATAGAGAGACTATCGAACGCCTTCGGGCCCCCGGGGGCCGAGGAGGAGCCGAGGGAGGTACTGAGGGCCGAGCTGGAGGAGTACGCCGACGAGGTGAACGTCGACAGCATGGGGAACATCTTCTTCCACCACCACGGGGAGGAGGGCAGCCCCAGGGTGCTCATCGACGCCCACACCGACGAAGTCGGCTTCATAGTCACCTACCTCGACGACAATGGGTTCCTCAAGTTCAGCAACATCGGGGGGATCGTCCCCGGGGTGATGCAGGGACAGAGGATACTGCTCAAGGGCAAGAAGGGCTCCCTCAGGGGCGTGGTAGGGGTGAAGCCACCGCACGTCATGTCCGAGGAGGAGCGCAAACAGGTCGTCCCCGTCGAGGGGCTCTTCATGGACATCGGGGCCGACGACAAGGCGCAGGCCGAGGAGAAGGGCTGCTACGTCGGGATGATGGGGGTCTTCGACGTAGAGTTCACGGAGCTTGGGAACGGATACGTGAGGGGAAAGTCCTTCGACGACAGGGCGGGCTGCTACGTCATGGCAGAGGCCTTCAAGGCCCTCAGGGGCTCCAGCTGCAACGTGGTCGCCGTCGGGGCCGTCCAGGAAGAGGTTGGCCTCAGGGGGGCGAGGGTGGCGGCCTGGCAGGTCGACCCCGACTACGCCCTAGCCTTGGAGGGCACCTTCGCCGTGGATATGCCCGGCGTCAGCCCGGAGAACATGGTGACCATGCTGAGGAAGGGACCGATACTGACGATAGCGGACAGGGGGATCATCTGCAACCCGAAGGTGCTGCAGACCCTCATCGACACGGCGGAGGAAGAGTCCATACCCTACCAGTTCAAGAAGCCGTTGATGGGAGGCACCGACGCATCGGCGATACACCTCACAAAGGGCGGCGTACCAACAGGAGTCGTGTCTGTGCCATGCCGCTACATCCACGGACCCGCCTCGGTCGCCCATGTCGAGGACCTCGACAACTCCGTCCGCCTCGTCGAGGCCTTCACCAGGAGGGTCTCCTCCCTCTAACCCTTTTTCTTTAGAGGAAATACTTCTTTTTCAATCTAAAAAATCAAAGGACGGTAGAAAAAAGGAGTTTAGTACGTCCAGCTCTTCGTGTCCGCCCCTGGAGGGGCCGTCTTGAGCAGGTGCTCCCTCATCTGGGGCGCCAGCTGCTGGGTCACGGTCAGCCTTGATACTGCGTAGGGTTGGCTGTTGTCCCCGAACCAGCAGTGGCCGTACCTGTCCCCGTACTCGACGACGCCGTCGTAGTAGGGGTCCTTCGTGGACTCAAGGAACGCCTCCATGAGGTAGACGGCGTTGTTCAGGTATGAGTTGTCCATGTCCCCAACGTAGATGCGTATCTTCCCCTTGAGCTTGGGGCCGAGCTGCTTCCAGTCCCTCTCCATTATGTGCCTGAGGTCCCAGTTCTCCCTCATGTACTCGGCGACGGAGCGGTCAATCTTCCCAGTCACCTTGTCCCAGACGTGCTTCGGGTACCCGTCCTCCCCGACGGGACCGAACAGGGTCAGCCAGACGTCCCTCTGGCCCCCTGAGCGCCCTTTCGTCCCGAGGACGAGCTCCTTTTGGTTCACCTCCTCCAGGGTGCAGATCACCTCCCCGACGGTGCTCCTCGTCCTGGGCCTCGGGGTCCTCTTCCACCTGCTCTCGATGTAGTAGGCGTTCTCGTCCTCGTAGATGTTGACCAGGGTGAACGCCCTGAAGTCGACGGGGTCGGGGGAGATGGCCCAGCAGCCGTTGTACTCGTCGGGGTAGAACACCTGGACCGCGAGGGACTCCCAACCCCCCGTGGAGCCCCCGTACATCACCCGAGCCCAGCCCTCCCCGATTCCCCTGAACCTCTCCTCGATGTACGGGATGAGCTCGTACGTTATGGCGTCCCCCCAGGGCCCCATGTTCGCCGAGTTCACGGCGTAGGAGTCGTCGAAGAACTGTGTCGCGTGCTGGATGCACACGAGGATCATCCTCGGGAAGCCCGGAGAGGTCCAGTCCCGGTAGAACCTGTGGGCGTACTCCTGCTCCAGCCTGTTGTACTCCTCGTAGAACCTCCTGTCCCTGGGGACGTCCGGCCCCACGTAGTCCTTGGCGTTCTTGTAGAGCCCGCTCCTCGGGTAGGGCACCGGCTCCAGATCAGGGTCCGGGGGCTCCTCCCGGAAACCGGGGGAATACAGTGTGCGGCTGAAGTGGCCGTGCCAGATCATGACCGGGTACCGGGCCTCCGGGTGCTCCTCGAAGCCCCACGGAAGGAGCACCACGGCACCGAGGTGCATTGGCCTGCCCCAGAACTCGGTGAGGAGCCTGCTCTGTATCCACACGTGCTTGATGTACTTCGTGTCCTCCGGCTCGGGGAAGGGCGGGATCACGCTGTCTAGCTCGATCCTGATCTTCTCGTCGCTCTCCGGGTCGATCCGCACCTTCGCGGGGGTGCTGTAGAGGTTGCCGGGCGCGAGGTTCCACTTCTGGCCCTCTCCCCTGTCCATCGGCAGCTTCAGGGTGTGGCCGTCGGCGCGGTGGAAAGTCTCGTAGACGTGGAGGAGGGCCTGCACCCAGTACTCCCCGGGCGGGATCTCGGATATGCTCCTCAGCGGGTAGCCGAAGACGCCCCCGTCTATGACGGCCTCCTCCCCGGGCCCGAACCCGTCGACGTCTACGCCGAATATCAGCTGCGTGTCCGGATAGTTGCCTATCTGGAACCTGGGCTCATCCGTCCCGTCGTCGGAGACCATCAGCAGCATCCGACCGTCCAGGGGTCCTCTAGACAACCTTTCCGGGAACGAGATGCCGAAGCGCAGCCTGCAAGCCTGCGCGTCGCTGTCCCCTCCGAAACCGCTCAAAACTATCCCTCTGCGCTGTTGTGCAAGGCTAACTCCGCCAAGGTATTGATAACGCTGTCGGCTTCGGGCTAAGAGCGCCTCATGAGCAGAACGAGTGTATTTCCAAGCCTCTTATATTTTTAAACGAAAATAAAGACACTTTTGACGTCTCCTCCGATGATTACGTTTATTTTTCATTAATGTGATGGAGGTGACCGTATTTCCGCGTCAGATTTAAAAACGGCTCGCCTGTTAGATAATGGATTCCGGATGTCTCACCAAGGCGAGGAGATGTCCCTCATCCTGGCGACCGACGTCGGAAGCACGACGACCAAGGCCAGGCTGTTCAGGTATACCGAGGACAGCGAATGGAGGTACGTGATAAGCGGGGAGGCCCCGACAACCGTCGAGGCCCCCTTCGAGGACGTCACCCTTGGGGTCCGAAACGCGGTCGGCGAGATAGAGGAGCTCACGGGGCTGCGCCTGCTCTCCGAGAACGGGATCATAACGCCCCGCAGGAACGGCGACGGCGTGGACCTGTACGTCACGACGAGCAGCGCAGGCGGGGGCCTCCAGATGACCGTCGCAGGCGTGATAAGCACAATGACTGCGGAGAGCGCGGAGAGGGTAGCCCTCGGCGCAGGCGCCATAGTTATGGACACCCTGGCGACCGACGACGGCAGGCGGGTCTTCGAGCAGATCGAGAGGATACGATACCTGAGGCCCGACATGATCCTGTTGGCCGGCGGGACGGACGGCGGGACAATCCGGCACGTGATGAAGATGGCCGAGGTCATCTCCAGCGCGAACCCCACCCCGAGGCTCGGGAGGCAGTTCGAGCTCCCCCTCGTCTTCGCTGGGAACGTGGACGCGAGGGATCCGATCACGAATTTCTTCGGGGACCAGTTCGCCCTCGAGATCGTGGAGAACATCAGGCCCGAGCTCGAGATGGAGAACCCCGGCCCAGCTAGGGACGCCATCCACAAGTGCTTCATGGAGCACGTCATGTCCCACGCCCCGGGGTACGGCAAGCTGATGAAGTGGACCGAGGTGCCGATCATGCCTACGCCTGGGGCCGAGGGCATGATGTTCCAGCAGCTCAGCAGGCTGTACAAGGAGAACGTCCTGGGGGTCGGCCTCGGGGGCGCTACGACGAACGTCTACTCGGTCTTCGACGATCGCTTCGTCAGGACCGTGAGCGCGAACCTCGGCATGAGCTACAGCATCTGCAACGTCCTAAAGGAGACGGGCATAGGGAACATCGTCCGCTGGATCCCGTTCAAGATCGAGCCCGCCGAGGTCGTGAACAGGCTCAGGAACAAGATGACTCGGCCTACGGCGATACCCCAGACCCTCGAGAACCTGCTCATCGAGCACGCCGTGGCGAGGGAGGCGCTGAGGCTCGGGTTCGCCCACCACAAGTTCCTCGCGATGCCGCTGCGCGGCGTCCAGGTCAAGGGCAGGGACATCGGCGACATGTTCAAGCAGTTCTCCTTCGAGGAGACTTACCTCGACATGCTCAGGATCAGCTGGCTCGGGGGCACGGGGGGGCTGCTGTCCCACGCCCCAAGGAGGGTGCAGTCGGCCCTCATGCTCATCGACGGCTTCCAGGTCGAGGGGGTCACCAGACTGGCCCAGGACAGCGTCTTCATGATGCCCCACCTGGGGGTGCTCTCGACGGTGCAACCCAAGGCCGCGCTTGAGATATTCGAAAAGGACTGCCTCGTCCGCCTCGGCACCTGCATAGCGCCCAGAGGAAGCATCGACCCCATGAGGGAGAGCGCGATCATGTCAGTGAAGATCACGACGCCGGACGGGACGGAGATTGAGGAGGAGATGCTTTCGGGCACCATAAAGGCGATCCCCCTGGGGGAGCACCAGACGGCCGAGGTGGAGATAAAGCCGGCGAGGGGGTTCGACGTGGGCGCCGGCCCCGGGCACTCCCTGATGGAGAGCGTCGAGGGCGGGGTCGTGGGCATCATCCTGGACGCCAGGGGGAGGCCGGTGCACATCCCGGAGGACGAGGACGCAAGGATCGAGAAGCTGACCGGGTGGTTCAGAGCCCTCGACGCGTACCCTGAGAAGATGCTCGAGAGGGGCGGATGATCGCTTTGTCGCAAGCCTACACGCCGGGTCTGAAGAGGAAGGAGGCGACCCTGATCAGGAAGACGAGGATGCTGCCCATCCCCGGGAAGATCATCGTGGGCGTGGGGGATACGGTGTCCAAGGACACCGTAGTGGCCAAGGCCGAGACGCTGGGGGAGCCCGAGATAGTGAAGGTGTGCGCGATACTCGGCATCGACCCTGACCAGATCGAGAAGCACATGGTCAAGCAGGAGGGAGACGGCGTCAGTGAGGGCGAGGCGATCGCGTGCTACAGGGCCCTCTTCGGCCTCATAAAGTCTGACTGTTTCTCGCCCATCGACGGCACCATAGAGAGCTTCTCGAGCATAACAGGGCAGGCCATCATAAGGAGCCACCCGAAGCCCATAGACATAGACGCGTACATCCCCGGAAAGGTCGTCAGGATCATCCAGGACGAGGGAGTCATCATCGAGACGTACGCCGCTTTCATCCAGGGGGCCTTCGGCATAGGCGGCGAGAACCACGGGGAGATAAAGATGGCCTCCGAGACGCCGTCCGACGTCCTGACTGCGGATCGGATAACGCCCGACTGTAAGGGCAAGGTGCTCGTCGGGGGTTCCATGGTCACCGCTGAAGCCTTGAAGAAGTCCCTCGAGGTCGGCGCCAGGGGGATACTGGTGGGTGGGATCATGGACGAGGACCTGACCGACTTCCTCGGCTACCGGATAGGCGTGGCGATAACGGGGCACGAGAAGACGGGGCTGACCCTAGTGGCGACGGAGGGCTTCGGCCGAATGAACATGCTTGAGAAGACCTTCAGAATACTGCAGAGGAACGAGGGGAGGACGGCGTGCATCAACGGGGCCACGCAGATCAGGGCGGGGGTCATAAGGCCTGAGGTGATAATCCCGATCCCATCGCCGGGGGACGCGTCGGCTGCCCCCGCCCTCGCCGAGGAAGAGCTGTCAGGCGGGATGGAGGCCGGCACCTTTGTCAGAATAATACAGGAGCCGTACTTCGGCCAGGTGGGGTACATCTGCTCCCTGCCGCCCGAGCTGCAGCACGTGGAGACCGAGTCGACCGTAAGGATCGTGGAGGTGGAGCTCGAGAACGGTGAGAGGGTCAAGGTCCCCAGGGCCAACGTCGAGATCATCGAGGAGTAGGGGTCAGAACTACTCCATTTTCTCTATCCTATCTACGAGCCTGTCCATGTTCTCCCTCTTCATGAAGAACGCGTTGTAGTTGAATCCGTCGATGTCGAAGAGGTCCAGGAGGAAGAAGTACGAGCCGAAAACGGTGGGCGCGACCTGTGAGCCGTACACGCTCATGGGCTTGTAGGAGCGCAGGAACAGGAGCGCCGCAGACTTTATCTTGTACTTCCTCACCTTATCCACGATGCTCTCTATAATTTCTTCCTCTTTTTCCGGACTCAATTCCATTGTAGGAACATAATATTGAGGGCTGTCACTCTCTTTAATACTACGAAATATTCTAGATAGTCTTTCTCTAATACCCATCTATCGCACATTTGAATATTTTTCAATAAATATAAATTTTTTTATACTCTCAGCGGTAAAATCTTTAAGCGATGTTACAGTTACATTTAGAAACATATTTTTATTGAAAATTAATTATCATTTTTTCCCACATCCTGGGAAGCCGCATAATGGCGTTCTAACCCGGGGGAGGACGAACGTGAATTATATGAGGAGAAGGTTTATACCCGTGGGGCTGGGATAGGTGCCTCTGATGTCGAGCAGGATGACGATCACGCAGTACCTGTCCGGGGCCTTCTTAGCCAACGGGATCAGGATAATGATCTCCTTCGTTCTGTCCCCGTATCTCCAGGCGTCTTCCGATCTCTTCCAGATCCTCGGGTCCTGGGCGATGACGATCCTCGCGGGCGCCGTCCCCAGCTACCTCCTGACGAGGGGCAGGGCGGAGAGGCACATGCTTACGGGGGCGGTCATAGGGCTGTACTCCTACATCGTCTATGTCCTGCTCTCCTTCCTGGGCGTGACGAGCCAGTTCGAGGAGATGTGGGTCTTCCTAGGCTTCCTCCTCGGAGGGTTCCTCGGGGGGAGGCTGGGGGAAAAGGGAAAGATACAGTTAGGATTAGGCCTCCCGGGCGCCCCGGATGACCAAATAAACCAAGATTAGGGAAGAAAGGTCATCCTGGTGTGAGTTCCACGTATCCTATCCTTTCGAGGTCCTTGAATATCTCGTGAACAAGCTCTGGGTCCGTCGGCCCGTACTCGAAGGTCACGGCCTCCATTACCTCGACGATGCTCCTCTTCCCGTCCGCGAAGCTCCACATCTCGACTATCTTAGCGTTCAGGTTGCCGAAAACCAGCTCCTTCCCCGCCTTCTTCGCCCATTCCGCGTACTCCCTCCTCCTCTCGGGGCCCAACTTCCGCATGAAGTCGCCGCTCGACAGAGAACCCACGAACCTGCGCTTGGGAACCAACCTCCCGTACTCCGTCTCATCCGCCGCGCCCGCCTTGAGCACCAATTCGAGGCCCTCTCCCCGCAGGAGGGATGAGGCGAACTCCTTGAGCGTCTCCGCTTCTCGACCGAGGGCTTCCCCTATCGACTGGTCGAGGGACTCCGCCAGCATTTTCAAGTTCTGCTGCGTCTCCTCGGGCTCTGTTTTCGTCAGCCGCAGGGCGGATCTGAGGCCTTCTCTGTCCCTCTCCGCCAGGAACTCCAGCCGCTTTACTTCTAGTTCTACGAGGCACCCGATGGATTCGGCGAGTTCTTCCGCATCCGATCCTCCGCTCTTCCAGTCCTCGTGGATCGCCCCGGCCTCGTCCCTGGCCCTGCCGCCGTTGTCGGCGAGCCTTTTGACGGACTGGGTGTACACGTGGTTCATGAAGGTGACCGCCTGCTCCGCGCCGGCGTTCGCCAGGTTGAGCAGCGCCGTGCCGAAGGCGAGGCCGTTCCTCTTCAACTCCTCTGGGTCAACCATCTCGATGGTGTCGCCGCTGCTGTGGTAGTAGATGTCGGGCCAGTGGCCGAACTGGATGACCGGTACCCCGACGCTCGAGTCGTCGAAGATCAGGTGGTCGCTGCCCAGCGTGAACTGGGACATGTTGTACCTGAAGTTGACGGTAAGGGAGTCGTACTTGTAGCACCTGTTGGCGTTGTTCCACTGGTAGAGGGCGTCGCGCCGAACCCACTCGAACAGTGTGGCGACGTGGTCGTTCAGGAATGTGGGGAGCGAGTCCGGGACTGAGGACACCTCGACGCCGGCCTTGGTCTTCTCCTGGTCCTCCCCCAGCATGTCGAGGCAGAAGCCGCCCACGATCTCGTTCCTCCTGCCCCAGTTCCTCTCGAGGTAGGAGAGGGAGCCGTACATCTCCGCCCCGATTATGAAGGTTATCGTCCTCTTGGGCCGGCCTATCCTCCCGCTCTCAATCGCCTCCTGTATCACCTTGGCGACCTCGATCGCGAGGCCGACGCCCGCGGCGTTGTCGTTCGCCCCTGGCCTGTAGTGGCAGAGGTGGGGGATCACCACGACCTCCTCGTTCGGCAGGGCCGAGCCCGGGATCTTTGCGATCACCGTCTCGAGGACCCCGTTCTCCACGAAGAAGGCGTTTATCCGCGCCCTGACCCTGACCGGCCCCTTTTCGAGGAGCCCCCTGAGGCGCTTGAACTGGTTGTACGAGATTGAAAAGGCCCAGACGTCCCTGGCGCCTCCCCTGATGGAGGCGTCCTGAACCAGGTCAGGGGTCCCCAGCCTCGTCTTCACGGGCGGGTGCGGACGGAGGTAGTCCGTCACCACGCCGAGGGCGCCGTGCTTGGTGGCCGCGAGCTCCGCCACCGCCTCCCCCGCCCCCCGGGCTAGGACTATCTTACCCTTCACGTCCCTGTCGGCGTAGTCCGATTCCTCGGTGCCCTCCCCGACGTACACGAGCTCGGCCTCCACGCCCTCAGGGGGCGTCGGCACGGAGCTCTTGTGGACGCAGACCGGGGTCTCGTTGAACGTCGTTACGGTCTCGGGTTCGGGCTCAGTGACCGTGAGGTCGGCGGATATGATGTCCCACGCGTGGGGGAACGTCCAAGTCCATATGTTGAACTCGCCGTCCAGGGGGCGGGTGTCGATCGCAGCGTCGAGGCCGAAGTTTTCGAGGATCCACCTCGTGTACTCGACGGCCTCGTGGAAGCCCGAGCTCCCGGGAACCCGGTGGTGCAGCGATATCTCCTTTGCGAAGTTTTTCGCCTCTTCGCCGGAAAAGAACTCCTCCAATAAACGGCTTGAATTCATATCGATCTACAGAGAAGGACGGATTTTTTCTTTTATGTCTTTCTTGCCTCAGATTTTATTTATAGTCCGTTCTAGTTTTTTCAGGTTTATGGGAATAAAAAAGAGGGATGGATTTTTTTTTAGAGGCCGAGTATGGCGCCCTTGATCCACATGTCCACAAGACGGATGAGTATCCCAACTACCAGAGTCAGGTACCAGATGAGCTCCGCCGCGTAGTTCATTCCGAAGGAGAACATGGCGAAGATACGTCCCAGCCTCGCGGATATGCCGATGGCTCCGGTGTGCTCCTGGGTGTAGATGAAGTACGTCAGCGTCACGAAGACTCCCACTAGGATGACCACCGCGCTGAAGGCGTCCTTCTCTACGAAGGACGAGGCCGTCATCGAGATCTGGGTCAGCACCTGGGCGTCGAAGGTCGCCCCGAACATGACACCCATGCCGACGCCTGCAAGCAGGGCAGTCGGATATCTAGAGATCCATGCGTACTGCCTCGACAGCCTTGTGAATATCAGTAAGCCGAAGATCAGGGGAACGATCCGTACTACTGTCCCGGACATGAGGGGCTTCAGGCAGATCCCCTCGATCGACCCGGTCCAAGTGTTGACGAACGTGTGGGCTAGTAGCGACCCGACTGAGAAGGTCTCTGCTATTTTGTAAACGTAGTTCAGCTTCCAGAGGTAGGATAGTATCGCGATTGTGAACAGAGCGAAGGCCCATTCGGCCATGATCTCACTGAAGTTCATTGTCTTTTCTCCTCCTTATCCATGAAGCGGCCGCCGAAGTAGCCGATGTTCCCCAGAATTAGGAACAATATGAACGGCATGAGCCCCAGGTTCTGAGCGTCGGACAACCTTGCACCAGGACCAGCGAATCTAGAGAGAACCTCCAGCTCGGTTCCTCCTTTGACGCCCCACAGCCCGCCGGGCATGACGCTCGGGTAGTAGTTCATAGACATTGGGGAGCAGCAAGCCATGTTTATCTCCAAGAGTTTTTTGCCCTGGATCGTGTACCACTGGCGGGTCTCCAGATCCATGTTAAGACAGCTCCCGCTTATGGTTATCACGATGGCGTAATCATCGGCGCTGCCAAGCTCGTTCCAGAGTGGGTACTGAGAGAGGCTGTTGCCGTAGAAATCAGAAGTGAATACCGACTTGGTGTCCGAGGCCACAGCGGCCACTGCCATCTCCACCCCGGA
>Ga0224501_10002449_pt1 | contig 14588 bp, 14 predicted proteins | sample SF_Oct11_sed_USG_4_FD_169105 | JGI IMG/M metagenome (GOLD analysis project Ga0224501, IMG submission 169105) | Sediment microbial communities from San Francisco Bay, California, United States - SF_Oct11_sed_USGS_8_1 | ecosystem: Environmental > Aquatic > Marine > Sediment | place: USA...
AGAACGTGACATTAAGCGGCTCGGCGAGTTGAAGAAGGATCCGAGATACAAGGATGAGCTCTGGCAGAGAGAAATCGAAACCTTCACGAAGAACAAGAGAAAATGTGAACTCGAAGCATTCTCCAGGTACGGGTTAAGCCACATCGTGGATAAGTACCTGCCTGAAAGGTTAAAGGAGATGGAAGATTAACGGCAAATACTGTGTGCGGTCATGTGGGGGTCAACATTGAGTAGGAAACCGCTGTCTTGGCTCGTAGTCGTAGAGAGGATAGTCGGCTTCATAATCATAATCGCAGGCACAATCGTCTTCTACAACACGTACGCTAACATCAGAGCTGCCGGTCTAGGATCCCACTACTTCATAGCCATGGGCATCGCGCTAATAATAACGGGATTAGTCTTCATCGTCGCGAGAATGAGATAGTTTCTGGCAATTGCGTGGCGCCGCCGGATTCGTCAGGTAGGACGATTACTCCCACCTTCGGACTCGAACCGTCGACCAACGGGTTAACAGCCTCAGCCCCCAAGACGGATGATCATTAGGGTCCGCTGCTCTACCGACTGAGCTCTCGTCCACACGCATAGTCTGCATGTGTACGGCGGCTAGTCTTCTGTGGCGGCGCCCTTTAATCTGAGATTGCTTGCGGTATTTAAAGCTTCAGCCAGCAAACTCAGCCATATATTGACTGAAACTGGCTCAGGAGCTCCTCCATCTCCTGTCTTGTTCTGCAGACTGTGTTAATCGCTACTCCTTTTGGCGAGATCTTTCCCAGTATGTGCATCACCTTCTCAGGCGGGACGTATATCTGGAGCAGTTTCTCTTTGGCCTGCACTTTCCTGTATAGAGGGGTCCATTGATCGTCTCCTCCATCAGGGTTTCCTGCACCTGGAATCCATTGTATCGCATCCAGCTCAGGTATGCTCAACAACTTGTCAATGTGATGCATTTCCGAAGGTCCATCCAAATGCCACAGGGTTCTTTCAAGGAATCTGCACTCTTCGACGATGTGGGGATATGCGAACCTATCGAACAGCTTCGGAGACAGGTAGACAATCGTGTCGCATTGGAGGACAAAGTGGCTATTCCTGCTCCATAAACCAGCCCAAGTAGAATAGCCGCTCTCTGAAACATCTATGGCTCTGCAAAGGTGTTCATAGCATTGAAGCAGAATATCGTGTACTTTGTCTAGAGCCCTAATCAGCTTATCACCTCTGGTGAAGATGTCCTTAAGAAGACTTGTTGGGTAGTTTCCTCTTAGCTGACCTATGACGGTCAATGCATCAAGAAGATCTGTGAAGGAGATAACTGCTTTATCGTTACATCTCTCTCTCGCGACCTCTGTGCATTTGACAGTGTAACTCCACCACATGTTCTCTGGGTCGAACTCTAGATCAAAGATCTCGCCCAGACTGAGGTCCCCTTGGAACCACGCCGTGTCTACCTTTCCGTCGAACTTGAGCTCTGCACCCAGATAGGCTGACAGGCTCCCGGGACCTAGGTTAACCCATACGTTTGGGTAAGCTTCCTTCAAGTAAACGGTAGAAGAGAATTGCTTGAGTAATTCATCTATTGCTCTGCCAATGTCCGGGTAGTACCGAAGGAAAACCCACGAATCGGTCTCCACAGACTCAGCATACCTAGGTGCGAAGATCTGGATTAGGGGTCTGTCTAGGCTTCTACTCCACCAGTCTTCGAAGATTTTCTTGGTCTCTTCCCAGTTATCCTTGTTTAACATAAGCTTTCCCTAGGCGGATTGATGGTGTATCCTTATCAAGGTTTTGGAAGGAAAAATCTTAAGTAAGAAGTTGAGTCGAATATCTAATGGAGACATTAAGGTAAGGGCCCGTAGCTCAGCCTGGTTGGAGCGACAGGCTCATAGTCTCTAGAGTAGAGAAACCTGTTGGTCGGGCGTTCAAATCGCCCCGGGCCCACCATAACTCTTGATCATCAGTGAAGTCTGAAGTATGCACGGCATGAAAACCTGATGTTGGGTCGTAGTCATTGTTGAACGTCTGTGATAGCAATCACGGCAACATCGAAGTGACCATGCACGCTCATACCTCAGACAGATCCAATGCTTTCGGGGGCGCTTACCACTGCGAGTACTAATCTATCTTTGGTCGAATCGACGCCCCATCGACCTTCTTCGTTTTGATTGAAAAGTCCACGCTTCAATGTGGCTTCAGGGTTCCAGCCATGAGGTTCCACGTTGGCCTTTCCCGGTCTTGGACTCACTCCTTGTTCCGCTTCCAGCCACAGATGCGGGATGGTAGGAGACAGAAAGCCTATTCTCAATGAAGGCAGAAGATCCTCCTTGCACATTCCAATGACGCCGTATCGACAGAGTAACGTGAAACATGAGAGTCACTTCATGATGCAATACCTTCTTCTCATGCCGACCAAAATGAAGCCACTAAGATATCTCAGAATCGCGTTAGCGCGCTGGTTGGGAGTTAGCTAGCTCTATTGTGCTTGCTATTGCGGCCCCCATTCCTGCGGACCCCGATCCAGTTATGAGGAAGGCATCATATCTTGTCTGGAAGACTTGCTTCAACATCCGAATGGTCTCACCGTACACAGCCGTCCATTGGTCCACGTAGTGCGCCATGATAGGATGCACCATCACGCTCAAGACATTGGGAGCGGCTTCACAGGGTCCAGGAATCATCAAAATCTTCTCTTCTCGTTCCATGCGATCTCATCTCTTCATCCTATCCCGGATTGGTGCTGTTACTTAAGGCTTTTACAAGGAGAGCTTAGGTGATGTGACCACCGTTCTGACCAAGAGTGTTCCCGGTCTAAGCTGCCTCAACTCATGAAGAATCCTTATCAGAGCGAATAGTCCAGAAAACCTTTGCCTTCCTCAAGCGCGTTCTCAGACTTGAGACGTTAGGGATGCCGCAGGAGAACGCAGGAAATGCGAGCAAGAGAACAACAGAGAATCCCGAAAACGGACAGGAGGGGCATGGCAACTTTGCGACACGGCGGCAACCAGCATTCCAAGGTCATAGCCTGCAACGGGATTTGCCCATTATCTGAAAAGACTTATAAAGAAAAATCGCTGAGTAAAGGGCTTGTGAAGACAACATGAAAAAGTCTTTGATCATACTGTTGACTTCCGTTCTGATGGTTTCAGTGCTTGTAGGCCCAACTTTGGTTGTTGCTCAGAAGCCGAAGAACAGATTCGTGTTCCAAGATGGTTGGGGAAGCACCCCGCCCCCAATGCACTACAACTTGTTTGTCAGAGGGTCGCTTCCTAGGACGGAGCTGACTTTGGAGCCTTTGGCTTTCTATCATATGGGGAATGATTCGTGGGTGCCTTGGCTTGCTGAAAGCTGGGAGCTCTCGGAGGACATGCTGAGCTTCACGGTTCACCTTCGTGAGGATGTGGATTGGAGTGACGGATCACACTTCACTTCGAAGGATGTCTTATGTACTTGGTACGTTGGCAAACTGGTTGCATGGTGGCAATGGGACTACATAGATCAGATTGAAGCCGTCGATGACTACACTGTCATCTTCCATCTCAAGAGCAATTGGGCTCTGTGGGACTTCCACACACTGTACACGAGAATTATCGGTGCATACTCTGTATACGGCAACTGGTCGGACGCAGCCAAGAGTGCTATGGAAGCAGGCGACGAGGAAGGCTTAGCACAACTCTCTGCTGACTTCGCCGACTTCAGACCTGGCCCGCCCTTCGTGGGCACGGGTCCCTTCGACTTCGTTTCAATCTCTATTGATGCGCTCCTATTAAAGAAACGAGATGAATGGTGGGGGGGCATCGATCGTATTCATTTCGACGAGTTCTACCAAATGAACACTGGAGGGGTGAAGAAGGAGCCTTTCTACCTAGCTGGCATATACGATGGGGGTGGAGCCGACTGGACAAAGAGCACGTTCGCTGAGATGCTGGCTAAGTATGAGAGGGGCGAGAACTACATGTGGAAGGGCTCCGCGCGTCACGGACAGACGTTGCTTTTCAACCTCAGAAAGTATCCGCTTTCCTTGCTGGATGTTCGGAGAGCCATAGCCTACGGAATAAATAGAACTGAGATGTCCATGGCCGGATCGCCACACGAAGCTCTGTCGTGGCCAGTTATATGGCCCACAGGTCTAGAAGATGAGTCAACACATAAGTACATTACTGATGAAGAGTTGGAAGAGTACTTTGAGGAATACGAGTATGACCCGACGAAGGCAATGGAGATACTTGAGGGCCTCGGCTTCGAGAAAGGGGCCGACGGCATCTATGTCACACCCAATGGCACGAGACTAGAATTCGACTTTATAGCGCCGCCTTGGGCAGATTGGTCCATCTGCGCAGCAAGTGTCGGAATGCAGCTGGAAAGGATAGGGATAAGGGCAAATGTGTACGCTATGGAGGCTGTTACATGTACCAGAGTACCAGCGGGCGACTTCGACTTGGCCTTCTTCTGCTACACGGAGAATGAGGTTGTTCCATTCTCTACCTTCAATCGATTCCTTGTTGATTGGAACATGCCGGGGACCGGAATTGGCTTCGATCCCGTCCAAGAGGTCCCGTGGATAGAAGAACCCATCGACGTGAAAGAATACACCACATCAATCCTTGGCGAGCTAGACCCAGCGAAGCGGACAGAAACGATCAAGGCGCTAGCTTACGTATCAAACTACTACTTGCCCTTCCTACAGCTACGAATGAAACCTTCTGCTAACTTCTACAACACAGAGGCAGATGAGTGGCTCCCTGAGGGCGATCCTTGGTATGCATGGAGCGTTAGAGATGGGTACAATGCCTACACATACCTCATTATGGTGGGTGGAGCTAAGCCTATAGAAGAGCCGACTCCTCCTGGGCCAGAGGTAGAGGTTGTCGAAGTGGTGCCGATGTGGGCCTATGGCGCTATGGGTGTGATGGCAGTCATAACAGTCGGCGCAATAGCTGTTGCGATGCGAAAACGAGCTTAGTAACCCCCCTTCTCTTTTTTTTCTGTGAATGTAGGTGTTAGCTCTTGAAATGGATCGTCAAGAGAATGATCAAGGCCGCAATAACTGTATACGTAGTGCTGACTTTCACCTTCTTCCTCATCCGAATGATGCCAGGTAACCCAATCGAGAGAGCAATCCAAGAATATATGATGCAAGGGATACCTGAATACCAGGCGCGCAACATGGTCTCCACGATTTTCCAACTGGACTTGTCGACACCTGTTATAGAACAGTACATTCAGTATCTGGGCAATCTCGCCCGGGGAACTCTGGGAAAGTCGCTTACACTGGCTGGGACTCCAGTAATCACGCTTATCAGCTACGCCCTCCCGTGGACTGTGTTTGTCCTGTCTGTCTCGATCCTCGCTAGTTTCCTACTAGGAATCCTGACTGGCGTAGCGATGGCCTACAAGAGACGCTCGATTCTAGACAATGTAGCACTCACCCTGAGTACTGTCCTAACGGCAGTTCCTAACTACATATTCGCAATGTTTGCGCTTTTCGCCCTTGCCTTCATATGGCCGATATTCCCAAAGATGGGTGCCTATGACATAGCTATTACGCCGGGATTCACCCCGGAATTCATCTTCAGCGTCCTATACTATGCTTCCCTACCATTCTTGACCTATGTGGCCACGACAGTAGGCGGTTGGGCACTGTACATGAGAGGAAGCACGATAGATGTCCTTGGGGAAGACTACGTGATGGCCGCAGAGGCGCGCGGCCTAAGCTCCCGTCGAGTCATGATGTCCTACGTAGGGAGAAATGCCATACTTCCACTTTTCACAAGCTTGACTATCGGCATGGGCTACATATTTGGAGGCTCAGTTTTGATAGAGACGATCTTCGTCTACCCAGGGATAGGCTACCTCCTGAGCGTAGCTGTGAGTCGAAGGGACTATACAATCATGCAGGCTTGTTTTCTCCTGACAACCATCACTGTAGTACTCGCGAATCTCTTCACAGACATCCTATACAGCAAGCTAGACCCTCGTATCAGGCTGGAATAGGGGGGATAACATGGAAAGACGTTTCTCTAACATATCCGAGACGGCGAAGAGCACCCTTCGCACGGCTGGCGGCGTTATCAAAGCCATTGCTTCCACAAAGAAAGGAGCAATAGGTCTCAGTCTCTCTGCATTCTTCTTCTCTATGGCTACCATAGGACCCATAGTCGCGCCGATAGATCTCAAGTACGTCAATCCTTCAGATTTCTATCTACCTCCATCCCTTGAACATCCGTTGGGCACAGATTACTTCGGCAAGGACGTCCTTCGTTTGATAATCCTTGGCTCAAGGGAGGTCCTATCCATAGGAGTACTAGCAGCCTTGATAACTCTCTCAATCGCCCTGATTGCCGGACTCAGCTCAGGCTTCATCGGCGGGTGGGTCGACGCAGCTCTGACAACCGCGATGGACATCACGCTAACAATACCGGCATTTCCCCTTCTCCTAGTTCTAGTGGCGCTTTTCAGAGGAGCATCGGGCATCCTCTTTATGGCTGCGATTCTGAGTGTTAACGCTTGGGCAGGTCTTGCAAGAGCCATAAGATCACGAGTTCTCGGCATAAAGGAGAGAGAATTTGTGGAGGCAGCGAAATGCCTAGGGTTGGGCAACTTGCACCTGATCTTCAGGGAGATTCTGCCCAACTTGATGGGCTATATAGTGATAATTCTGATAACCGGAGTCACTGGAGCCATCTATGCAGAGGTAGCACTGTTTACCTTAGGCGTGGCTCCATACTCACAGGCAAACTGGGGGGTAATGTTGAACATGGCACTCATGCATGCTGGCGCCGTGACATCAGCGAGGTACGCGAATCTCTTGGCTCCTGCTTTGTTTATAGCGCTGCTCCAGATTGGACTCGTTTCGCTTTCGTCCTCCCTTGAACAGTATATAAACCCGCGGCTGCGAGAAGAAGAATGAGAAGAAGGTCTCCATCTCCCTTCTTTCGCTGCAAGAGCTAAGGATCTTCCCATGAAGAAATCCTAGAGGTCGACTGGACAAGCTCCCTCCTTCTCCGGAGCGCAACTGGATACGGTTGAGCTTCACGTATCATGCCCGAATTCGAGAATACCAGCTAGCTAGGCTGAAAATAGCGGACACATTTCTGCAGGAGATTCGCACTTGATGGTGGACCGGGCGGGATTCGAACCCGCGGCCTCCGCCTATTTCGGGAGTCTCATGCGAAGGCGGCATCTGTACTAATGGCGCCTTTGTATAGCGTCATAATTCATACCAGACTGAACTACCGGCCCAGCTGCTTTCAGAGAATGGAAGATGTGGCTCGATTTAACCTTTGTGATGTTGTGGTTTTGCGCCGGTTTCGCACTAGAATTAAATATTCCTTCAACTCAATGAATGTTTACGCCTGCTTATCTCTGTCTGAGGTGAAAGATTGGCTCGTAAACCACTCGTCTCCATAATCTCCGCTGGCTTATCGAAGTTCGGGAAGAGGGAAGGACTGTCCGGTCGGGAGCTATTCGTCGAGGCTGCCTTGGAGGCTTTCGAGAAGTGCCCGAAATTGGACCCGAAGAAGGATATTCAAGCCCTGATTATCGGCCAGATGAGCGAATCTTTTGAGCATCAGGGACACATGGCTCCAACCCTCTCCGATTGGGCCGGACTACTTCCGGCACCAGCTATAAGGATCGAGACTGCCTGCGCCTCTTCGGCCGCTGCAATTAGATACGGAATTATGGCGATACTTTCGGGAATATATGACGTCGTCATGGTTGGAGGGGTTGAGAAGATGACGAATCGAGCGACGCCGGAGGTGACCGAGTACTTGGCTATGGCAGCAGACTTCCCATTCGAACAGTGGAATGGGGTAACATTCCCAGGACTTTTCGCCCTGATGGCGACAGCCCACATGCACAAATATGGAACAACAGAGGAGCACATGGCCTCGGTCGCCGTGAAGAATCATCATAATGCCACGCTGAATCCGAAGGCTCACTTCCAGAGAGAGGTCACTGTTGAGAAGGTGATGGAGTCAAGGGTGATAGCTTGGCCCCTAAAGCTGTACGACTGCTCCCTTGTCTCTGATGGGGCTAGCTGCGCGATTCTGACAAGGCCCGAGCTAGCACGAAGGTACACAGATACGCCTGTTCAGATAATAGGTTCAGGGCACGGCAGCGACACAATAGGCCTATACGAACGCGAAGATTACACAACATTGAAGTCCGTAAAGATTGCGGCCAAGGAGGCCTACGGAAAAGCTGGCATCACCGCCAGAGAGGTGGACATCGCTGAAGTTCACGACTGCTTCACAATCGCAGAGATAGTCGCCTACGAGGATCTAGGCTTCTGCGGTCAGGGCAAGGGCGGAAAACTCATAGAAGCAGGTGAGACAAAGCTTGATGGAAACATTCCTGTCAACATGAGCGGGGGCCTCAAAGCTAAGGGTCACCCGATAGGTGCAACTGGCTTAGCACAGTTGTATGAGGTCTTCCTCCAGTTGACAGGTCAAGCTGAGGATAGGCAGGTAGACGGCTGTAACATAGGCTTGACAGAAAACGTAGGCGGGAGCGGTGCTTCTTGCTTCGTCCACATATATGAGGAGGGATGAAGATGGCTGAGTCTCCTCCATTCACAATAGACCAATTCTACAGGTTCATCGGCGAGAAAAGGATCATGGCCGCCAAGTGCAAGAATTGCGGTTCAGTACTCCTCCCACCAAGGCCGATGTGCACAAATTGTCTCTCAACAGACCTTGAATGGGCAGAGCTAAAGCCACGAGGAAGAATACTAACCTATACCGTTATCTATGTTGCGCCGAAGGAGTTCGAACAGAACGCTCCCTACGCATTTGGCATAGTTGAACTTGAAGAGGGTACGAGGCTGCCGGGAACGATCAAAGATGTGAAGTTTGAAGACCTAAAAGTTGGTGCTGAGGTAGAACTCGACTTCGAAGACGCCTCGAAAGAATGGCCACACTGGCCTAGATATCTCTTCAGACCGGTCAAGCCTTCGTGAATCCTTCCGATGCGTAGCTGCCAATGTTAGTCACTAGAGCAAGCAAGTCGGCAAATGACGAGATTACATAGTTTGCGCCAGCTGAGATCAGCTGATTGCCGGATGTCCTCTCATTGGCAAAGCCGACTGCGATTGCACCCAGTTGCCGGGCGCACCTCATGTCCGCTTCGCTGTCCCCTACTACTATTGTCTCTTCAGGCTGTGAATCGAGTATCTCCAAGACTGCCTCGAGGTGTTCAGGATTTGGCTTGACCTTTCCTGCGTCTTCTCTAGAAACGGTAGCATCGAAGAATTTCTTAAGGTGGAAGCGCTCCAAGAGGTATTCCGTCTGTTTTCGACCGTTCACCGTGAAGATTCCCATCTTCAACTGCCTTTCCTTCAGCAACGTCAGAGTCGGCATGACACTTGGGAGCAAGTGTGTCGTCCGGGCTGCTGCCATCTCATACTTGTCTACCTTTGAGAAGATCTTCCTCTTGATCTCTCTCATCTCCTCCTCACTCTTGCCTCTGTTTGCCATGAACCTCTCAGCCTTCTCTACGATGCTTGTTATCCTGTCATTCATCGAGAAGACCGAGCTGGGTAGGCCTTGATTATTCAGAAATGTTTTGACCTCAGATCTCAACCTTCTATAGTCTAGGTTGAATTCCACAAGAGTCCCGTCGAGGTCGAAGACGACAGCCTTTACAGAAGCCGTATTCATCAGTGCTACCACGCCGTGCAAGCCTTATTGTCAAACACCTTGTCAGGTTGCCATATAGCACTTCAGTCTCAGGTAATAAACCTTTTCTGCTTCTAGTGAAGTATTCTGAACAAGTGAGAGTGAACAATCCGTTGGGGAGTGTTTGGACTGGATACTGACCTCGATAGGTATGTAAATAGCCCTCTTTGGCCGATCCTGGCGGAGACCGTTCATGCTATGGTGATGTATCCCCACCACAAGGCTTATACAGCTAACAGCATCCTCAGTCAGCAACCTGACATCACCCCGCATGACCTAGCGACCAAGTTGGGCATACCCTTAGGTGAGGCTTTGGTCATCCTTTACGAGCTTAAAAAAAGCTGACGGCTATGCTTAGACAACGTATCGATAAGAGTGATATTCGCCAGCAGTTGCACTGTCTCTGATTATTCTCAGTATGTCTCCAGGTCTAGCTCCTATCGCCTTGACAATGGGGTCTGAGGCCCTGATTTGGGGCAGCTGGTACGGTTTTACCTTGTACTTCTGAAGCAGTTCCTCTCTCTCTTCACGTGTCAAGATCTGATGTACAGGAACAAGCACGTGATTGAAGATATTGAAGGCTGGGGAGGAGAGTGGAATAAGCTCTATCTTGTTCTTCCGAGCGTTCGATTTGCTTGCTTGTGTATAGCGGCCGTCTGAGATTATTATGCCGCCTTCCACTCCCTTACTGTCTATGGTCTTCTTAAGCTGGTTGATGTAGCGGACCCCTATCGCACCCGAGGCAGGTATAGACCAGAGGACTAGCTTCCTCTTCTTAGGAGTCTCAACTGTGATGTAGGTGCCTTCCTTCTGTTCTTCCTTCTCCAGAATCCTGTATTTCCTGAAGTTGTTGAGTATTTCGACTCTCTTCTCCAGGATAGTTTCAGCAGCCATCAACCGACACCATAGCGAAAAAAAGAATCCTTAAACCTTTAAACGTTGCGCTTATTCATCTATCGCACCATCAGCATCTCTTGGATCGATCTCTGAATGGCCTCGTGAAAAGCTGATTGGGTCTTTACTGATTAGCAGATTGCTTTGGCCGCTCCGATTGCGACGCAGTACTCTCCGTTTTCAGGCATGCACAATCTCATTTGGAAGAGCTCAGCAACTTGACGTATCACTTCAGCTATCTTCTTGCTCTGTATAAGCCTACCGACGAGAACCACGTCTTTCTCAAGATTGTAGGCCTTCGCAGCCATAGCCGTGACGACTCCAATCACTTCTGCGGCCATGTTAAAGATAGCCGCCGCAACATCATCTCTACAGGCATCAGTCTTGAGATTTCCGAAATTTGAAGCCGTTGCCTCAGCTGGCACAATGCCGACTGGGCCTCCGGCTATATCGGTCACGGTCAGGTCAACTTTGCTGGCGTTGCCTTTCTCTGCCATCTTCTCCAGCACCTCAAACTGATCGCGGCCCAGCATCCACCTAGACAGACCTTCGATCGTCCCACCGCCCACCCCTGTTCCGCCGATGTGTTTTACTACCTTTCCTCCTTCGAAGGCGACGACGAGAGCTGTCCCGGTACCCATACTCACAATCAAGGCTTGTTCCTTTCCAGATAGGGCTAGCCCTCCAAGCCCAATGGCCCTTATTTCATCAACGGTTACAACAGGGAGATTGAGGAATGTCTCTCCGATCCGTCTTGCGCCTCCTCCCGAGATGGCTATTTGCTCCATGTCACGGGAGTCCCTACCGATGACTCCGAGTATCTTGTCAAGGACTAGGTGAGCTGAGGCTTCTGTGTCAGCGGCTCTCACGGTCTCCATCCCTGCGATGTCACATCCCTCCATGGCTACTGCTTTCGTTGCAGTTGCGCCAATGTCCATTCCAATAATCAATAGGGTCCACCTGGGATATGTTTTCACAATCTTATTGTGTCCACGTCTTCAAGAAGATGCTTTCCGTTGGACGAGGATTGCTGCGATTATGCCGAAAGCCATTATGACAGCTGATGAGATCAGAAGGAAAGTCTTGACCCAGAACGTGGTCTCAAGGTATATCGCTGTTGAGAAGATTAGGTCGCCTGAAGGTGTAAACATAACGATAAAGTAGAGAACTGCAAGGATCACAGAGACGATGACCGTGGACTTAAGCATCTCATTGGGCTTTCCCCAGCGGATCTCTACATTGCTGGGATTTCCCCCAGTAGTGCTTATGATGGGCTTAGCGGCCTTGATCAGAGGGGGCATGAGCGGAATGACGAAGGGTACCATGGTGGCGACCCAGAAGAATGTGAAGCCAGCTATTGTGGCAACCTTCACGTCCAATGACCATGTTGACCAGGAATCGAAGATTGAGAAGAAGCCCACAACCCCTAAGGCAGCGATGAGATTTCCTATAACTAAAGCTATGAAGCTACTGATCACGAACGAGCTCCACGAAGGACGCTTTGAGACGAGCCATCCTAGGAGATAGAAGCCCACAAAGTTTCCTGGGACCCCTGCGACGAGGCTGAGTAAGGGGTTTGTTAGATTGAACAGTGAGAGGGCGAAGTCTCCAATGAAGCAGCCTATAGCTGCCCCCGCTCCTCCTATTAGTGGACCGTAGACTACCGAGAAGAAAGCGGGGATCAGAACGCCCGGCCTGAAGTTTCCTACACCCCACGGGGTCGGCACGAAAGAGGTTACGGCTATCGCTACAGCATACAAGGCTGCAGAGATTGACGTCAAAGATATCTTTAACGCATTGGACATTATCTTCTGTTTAACCTGATCCATCACGGGTCATCTTTCGAAGGCTGTGCTCTTGTTTTAGAGTGATCTAGACGAGAAGGTTTAATAAGAATTCCCTATGGAATATTTGGATAAATCCAAAGTTTCCTATCGTGTTCCGAAAATTCATCGGCAGAAAATAAGCATAGGATCTAAACTGGGATAAAGCAAGAAGGTTGACGTCACCTTCACTGGACATGGTCCGAGTGGCTGAGATGGAGAAGAAGTTCAAGACAGTAGCAGTGGGTGGAACATTCGAGGAGTTCCATAGGGGGCACAGAGCTCTTATCCTAAAGGCATTTGAGGTGGGCGACCGCGTGTTGATCGGTCTATCTACTGACGAGTTTGCAGAGAAACTGCGGAAGAACCACGATATTGAGCCGTATGAAGAGAGGCTGAGAGAGTTGACTGTTTTCTTGGAAAGGAACGGGTTACGGCGCAGAGCAGAGATACTTCCTCTAGAAGATCCTTATGGCGTGACGGTCACGAATGGCGAGATCGAGGCAATAATTGTGAGCCGGGAGACTGAGCCACGGGCACACAGAATAAACGAGATTAGGGTAAAGAAGGGGCTACGTCCGCTAAAGGTAGTTGCAATCAATATGGTTCCAGCTGAGGATCACGTCACGATCTCGTCTACAAGGATCCGTATCGGGGAGATTGATCGGGAAGGCCGTCTGGTTAGCAAGAGAGATATTTAAGCCTTGCACCACATTCTAACCATTGATAAATCGCAAGCTCAGTGGCTACTTTGAAGAGGACCGGTCTTGCTGAGCTCCCGCTCCATTACGGTAAGGCTCCTTCATGGTTAGTCAAACGGATGATGAAGCTAGCGAAGGGCATAATCGCTATAATCGTCGAAGAGTATGGGCGTGATGTGCTTCTCCAAAGACTCTCCGATCCATACTGGTTCCAAGCATTGGGATGCGTCCTGGGATATGACTGGCACTCATCAGGCGTCACAACCGTTGTTACGGGTGTTTTGAAGGCTGCATCAAGTCCCGAAGAGTTTGGGATAGCGGTCTGCGGTGGCAAGGGCAGGGCGTCGACGCAAGCCCCTAAGGAGATTTTGAAGCTGGCTGATATCTTCGACTTCTCGACCGGAAAGATTGACAGCCTCCAGTATGCAAGCCGGATGAGCGCCAAGGTCGATAACACAGCGGTACAGGATGGTTACCCTCTTTATCACCATGCATTCTTCATAACCGAGGATGGGAAGTGGGCTGTGATACAGCAAGGTATGAGTGCAAAGGACCGCACGGCCAGAAGATATCATTGGTTATCTGACCGGATCCGGAGGTTTGTGGTGGAACCCCACAACGCAATCGCAGGCGACAAGAAGAGGGAGGTCGTCCTGGATATGACGGCGCGGGAGAGTGACGGTTGCCGAAAGGCATCAGTCGATATGGTCAAGGAAGATCCAAAGAAGGTCGGGAGGATGCTCGAGTCCATTCGCCCATCCTATCAGAGGTCACTTCGGGAGTGGATGCCTCAGACTTCAAGGGCGTTTTGGAGGGACTATGTGACTGATTTCCTCTCGATGCCAGCCACACTGAACTGGAAAGCCATCAGAAAAGCCTATGAGTTCCAGCCTGTCAACTATGAGGACCTACTCGGTATCCGGGGAATAGGTCCCTCAACCGTTAGGGGTCTCGCATTGGTCTCAGCTATCGTCTACGGCGAGAAGCCGAGCTGGAAAGACCCGGTGAAGTACTCCTTCGCCTATGGTGGGAAGGACGGCGTTCCCTTCCCGGTTGACAGAAAAGCCATGGACGATTCGATCCAGATACTGGAGGAAGCGATCAGAAACGCGAAACTGGGAGACATGGAAAGGCTGAGATCAATCCAAAGATTGGAGAGGTTCATACCACAAGACATTGAAACATGAAAAGAGCGTTTTCAGGAATGGTAATGCTACAGGCTGCTCCCAGATTCTTGGAGCTAGGATTCCAAAGTTCTTACGGTGCTTAGGAGTCTGACTTACCTGGCTTCTAGGTAGAAAAGCATCTTCTCCTCAAGCTGACCATCAGGTGTGGTCATGATAACAGCGCGAAGGAATTTCACGACTGGCTAGGAAAAGACATTTAATGATTTGAAGAAGAAATGTCTATTCAGAGGTCTCTTGGTTGAGGAAAGAGGTTGTGCCTGGAGGATCAAGTGAGCTTGGGGAAACGCCTGAAGAAACAGCTATCCGCGAATCATT
>Ga0224501_10002450_pt1 | contig 14586 bp, 11 predicted proteins | sample SF_Oct11_sed_USG_4_FD_169105 | JGI IMG/M metagenome (GOLD analysis project Ga0224501, IMG submission 169105) | Sediment microbial communities from San Francisco Bay, California, United States - SF_Oct11_sed_USGS_8_1 | ecosystem: Environmental > Aquatic > Marine > Sediment | place: USA...
CCTGAAGGAAGGGGGACAAGAGAGACCGAACCCCATTTCTACCTGGACCTGGGCGTGCAAAAAGAAATTTCGCTGGGCAGTCTCCGATTCTCTCCAAACATGTCCTTGCTCCTCAGGCTTGATGTCTTTAACATCCTGGACAGCCAGGAACCCATCTCCTATATCAAAGAGGACATTCCCATCTTTGGGGAGGTATGGGCGAGGCAGCAGCCCCGCCAGGCCAGAATCCTGATCAAACTCAAGTGGTAGTTTTATTTTCTTCACCTGGATTATTCACGAGTCGAGGTTGCCGCAGACGTCGTTGCGAGGAGAGAAGCGACAGCGGCAATCTCATGCCTGTGCGCATGAACATGAGATCGCCACGCTTCGCTCGCGATGACATTTTAATTATTTTAAAGGTCGTCAGATCGGCTCGCCCGGAGCATAAAAGATGCCGACATATAGAAAAAAATGGGGACTGTCCCTTTTAGTTTAATACCATCTTGGTAATCTATTTGTGCTTTCGATTTTGGCTTTATTCTTTCCTGGGCATTAGCAAAACTTAAACTAAGACATAATGCAGCTAGAAAAATGCTAATGCCTTTCATGTTATTCCATAGCCTCCCTTAAAAAAATTGACCAATCATTGAGTTTAAACCTTTTACCTCCTTTAATTTTTTATTTGATATTTACCTATGGTCATTTCAGCGCCCTCTCTTTTTCTTGCATAAATATTCCCAAGATGGTCACATTCAATAGGTGTTATAACTTCCTCAGGAAACCTCAGTACATCTTGGAGAGCACCGTCTTTTTTATATCTGTAAATTTCAAAATTATCAATAGAACTATTTGGATAGCATAAACAAATTTTTTCTGACTGATCCAAAAATAAATAAAAAGGAAGAATTGTCCCTTCTCTTTTCTTTTTATCCTTCTTTAATGATTTTATACGTTCTGAGAAATCGTTTATAAATAGTTTATTATTGACATTGAATTTGTTAATTAACTCATCTTTTTCGTTGAAATGGAAAACTGTTAAAGAATAATTTGAAACTGCAATTATATGATCCTGTCTTGTTATGGCCTTTCTTAAGTCAAATTCTCCAACAAAAGGAGGTAAAACTGCTGGTTTATGAAAAGGAAATTTGAAATGGTCTTCTGAATCAAGAAAACTTGATTTTAACTTCGCGTTATTATCAAGTCTGTGTATTAATTTATTTTCAATCCTGGCAACTAAATAAATATCTCCTCTGGAGCTAACAACGGGTGTATCTAATATTCGAGTTTTTAGCGGCATTATATAGCTCTTAATAAACTCAAAATTATTAGAGAAAAAAGAAAGTCTAGTATTGCCTAGGTCATATACATAGAAATTGCCGTCATTCCCAAAAGAAATCTTAAGTGGAGCCCCACGCGGATCTCCCATAAACTCGCCTGGCCCTTGCCCCTCTTGACCGAAAGAAGTCATATAATTTCCATCCTGCCCAAATTTAAATATTTTATTCCATCCTGAATCTGCAATATAAACATTATTCTCTGCATCAAAGCAAAATGAATCGATTTTACCGAATGTTATTTTATTATCACAAGAAAAATTAGCCTCAAATTCCTTTATTTTTGTTAAATGTATAATCGATATATCTTCTGCTTTTCCATTCACACAGCACAAATAAGAAAAAGTAAGGCCTATACAAATGATAATGAACCATTTTAGCTTTTTTATCATTTTAACCATTCCTTTAGAAAATCAAGGTTAATTTTATTTCTGTTTTTCATATCCTCTAAAAATTTTATCTCACCCTCTTTGCTGTAAATAATCAAGCGTGGATCAACTTAGCCAAAGAGCTTAAATCATGAAGAATAAAATAAAGTTTCGCATGATTTTACGAATAGTTCAGGTTATTCGACTGTGACACTCTTGGCCAGGTTTCGAGGCTGGTCAACGTCTGCGCCCCTCTTGGCCGCGATATAATAGGCAAAAAGCTGAAGAGGAAGCGTGGTCAGAAACGGCGTAAAAAGAGGATGGGTGGAAGGGATGGCTAAAACTGTATCGACCTTATCCTGAATCTCTTTATCGTCTTCAAAAGCCACTGCCAGGATGTACCCGACTCGTGTCTTGATCTCCGATATGTTGCTCAGCATTTTCTCATACACATTATCCCTGGGAACAACGGCCATGGTCGGCATCTTCTCGTCGATGAGGGCGATCGGCCCGTGTTTCATCTCCCCTCCCGGATATCCCTCAGCGTGAATATAGGATATCTCCTTAAGCTTGAGAGCACCCTCCAGAGCCACGGGAAAATTGATGCCCCGTCCCAGGTACAGGAAATGGGAAAAAGTCAAGAACTTCAGGGCTAAATCCTCTATATGCTTGGCCTGGTTGAGAATATTCTCCATCCGATGAGGAATTCTCTGCAGGTCTTCGATCAGGGAAAGACTTCTTTTTTCATCGAGGCATCCTTTAACCAGGGCGAGATGAAGCGCGAAAAGGGCCAATGCCGCCAGCTGGGCTGAAAATGTCTTTGTCGCCGCGACTCCGATCTCAGGACCGGCATGAGTATAGAGGACTCCGTCTGATTCTCTGGTGATCGAGGATTTGACCACGTTGCACAGGGCAAGAGTCAGCGGCTTGTTCTTTTTGGCGGCTCGCAGGGCAGCCAGAGAGTCGGCGGTCTCTCCGGATTGGGAAATGACCATGACCAGGGCATCCTTGTCCAGGATAAAATCCCGGTAGCGGTATTCAGAAGCATACTCCACATCCACAGGGATCCGGGCCAAGCTCTCCATGAGATATTTACCCACCAGGCCCGCATGGTAAGAGGTCCCGCAGGCGATGATCACCACCCGGTTAATCCTTTTCAAGGCTGCTGCGGAAATCCCGATCTCATCCAGGAATACCCTCCCGGAATCGAGTGAAACCCTGCCTTTCAGCGTATCCCTCACGACCTGAGGCTGCTCGAATATCTCTTTCAGCATGAAATGCTTGAACCCTCTTTTTTCGACCATGAGCGGACTCCAGGTGATGTGGTCCACCTTTTTCTCGAGGGGCTTTCCCTTGAAATCGCAGAATTTCACTCCTCTGGATTCGATGACAGCCATCTCCCCATCCTCAAGAAAGACGATCTCTTGAGTATGGCTGAGAAGAGGATTGAGGTCAGAAGAGACGAAGTATTCCCCTCCGCCTAACCCGATAACAGCAGGGGGGCCATTCTTGGCGGCCACGATCTTCTCAGGCTCCTGAAGCGATATCACGGCTATGGCAAAGGCTCCCTCCAAATCCCGGGCAGCCTGCTGGACAGCCTTCTCTAAAGATCCTTGATAATATTTCTCGATGAGATGAGCGATCACCTCTGTATCTGTCTCTGTTCGAAAGGTGTGTCCTTCTTTGATGAGTTTTTTCTTCAAGGAAAGATAGTTCTCGATGATCCCGTTATGAACGACGACCAGCGAGCCTGTGCAATCCTGGTGCGGGTGAGCATTCTCCTCGGAAGGACGGCCATGAGTTGCCCAGCGAGTGTGCCCCACGCCACAGTATCCGTCAAGCGTGTCTGATCCCAGGTGTTTTTCCAGGTCGCAGATCTTTCCCTTGACCCGCTTCAAATGGATCCGGCTCTCATCCACCACGGCAATCCCGGCTGAATCATACCCTCTGTACTCAAGCTTCTTCAACCCGTCAACAAGAATAGGAACGACAGCTTTGGGGCCCAGATATCCGATGATGCCGCACATTATTTGTTCCTTTTTCTCCGCGACCAGTTTTTCCTCTCGACCTGTTTTGCCCGGGATACGGCCAGTGAATCCGGAGAGACGTCTTTGGTGATGGTCGAACCCGCTCCGATGTAGGCTCTTTTGCCTATCTTGACCGGAGCTATGAGCTGTGTTCCTGACCCGATAAAGGCTCCTTCATCGATGAAGGTCTTATGCTTCTTTTTTCCATCGTAATTGCAGGTGATCGTTCCTGCCCCGACATTCACTTTTCCTTTGATCTCGCAATCCCCCAGGTAGGAAAGATGCATGGCCTTGGATTGACTTCCCAGGACCGTTTTCTTCATCTCGACAAAATTCCCCACCTTTGCCCTCTTGCGGATGACCGAACCAGGCCTGAGCCGTGAGAAAGGGCCAACCTGGGCTTCATCCTCGATGATACTTTCTTCAATCATGGTCGAGCTGAGAATTTGGACCCGGCTCCCGATCTCGGAATCCTTTATATGGGTAAAGGGATAAAGCCGGCATCCCCGACCGATGACCGATCGGCCCTCGATGATCACCGAAGGATAGATGACTGTATCTTCTCCTATTCTTACGTTCAGGTCGATCCAGGTGGTTTTAGGATCCAGGATGGTGACGCCATCCTCTGTAAGGTCTTTTATCTTTCTCTCCCGCAGGACCTCTATGGCCTGGGCCATTTCATACCGGCTGTTGACCCCGATGAACTCTCCCCTATGCTCGGTCTTATAAAAGCCGATCTTTTTCCCTTCCTGGGCCATGATGCCTGTTACATCTGTCAGGTAGAACTCTTTTTTCTTGTTCTTATTCGAAACCCTGGGCAGAGCTTCAAGAAGGTCCCTGATTCTAAAAAGATAGACTCCGGTGTTGACTTCCTTGATCTTCCGCTCTGCGGGAGAGGCATCCCTCTCTTCGACAACTCTTATTGTGTCATCTGACCGAATGACCCGGCCGAAGCCTGTGGGATTCTCCAGTTCAGCGCTTAAAAACGTCAAGGCGTTTTTCTCTTTTTTATGAAGGGCCATTAACGGCCTCAAAGTCTCAGGCCTCACCAGCGGGAGGTCTCCGTTGATGACGAGAAGATCCATATCGCTCTTTTTCTGGAGTACATTTTTTGCAGCCAGGACTGCATGCGCTGTTCCCAGTTGTTCTTTTTGAACGACAAACGCCACCTGTCCAGGCTTGAACTCTTTCCTGATCTCTTCTTTTTGGTAGCCAACAACAATAAGGACCTTTTGCGGTCTCAGCCTGAGGACAGTATCCAACACCAGTCGAAGCATAGGTTTCCCCAGGAAGGAATGGAGGACCTTGACCTTATCCGATTTGAACCTGGTCCCCTTTCCGGCGGCTAAGATAAGAGCGATAAATCCCTGATTCATGCCATTCTGGTAATCAGTTTAAATTTTTTATCTTCCCAGAGAGGTTCGAAATCACTCTCATTCTGAGCGAGAGTGCTGAAAGACTTATCGAGCTGTATGGCCTTTTTCAGATGCTCAAGACACTGCTCTTGCTCTCCCATAAGGCAGTACGTATCTGCCATCAAATAAGGTATCTTGCCTTCTTTGGGATTCATCTCTCGAGCCTTTTCCAGTAATTTCAGAGCTTCTTCATAATCTCGCTGATTTATCTTATAAGCACCGTAGTGATAATAATCGTCAAACGTACTCAGTTGAATTTTTTCTTTTTTCTCCCTTGAGGCACAGATTTCCATGTAGATCTGGGCCCGGTCAATCAGCTCCATCTCAGAGGGAAATTTCTCCACAAAAGCTTTGAGGAGCTCAGTCGCTTTTTCAAATTCACCTTTATGAAAAACCTTCATTGCCTGGCTAAAAGCGGTAAGGGCTTTTTCATAGTCATCTTTTCTAGCTTTTTCCTTCTCTTTTGCTTCAACCATGATCTATCCTTTACACGTGTTTTTTTTGATTTTGTCATTCTATCTCAGAAAAGAGACTTTGACAAGAGAAAACTGGGGTCAGGGTATGGCCTTGGCGTATTCCGGGTTATGGAGGAGGAACCGGACGGCTTTCAGATGAAGTCTGTGGCCGGCTCTGTGCGCGCTGAAATGGCCGATCACGGGCGAGCCCAGCAGAGAAAGGTCTCCGATCAAATCCAGAATTTTGTGCCGCACACATTCATCCGGAAAGCGAAGCGGCCCGCTGATCGAGCCTTTGTCATCGAGGACCACGGCGTTCTCCAACGAGCCTCCGAGGGCTAAGTCCTGGGCTCTGAGGGCAGGGACATCCTTCAAGAATCCAAAGGTCCGCGAGGGAGCGATCTCCGTCACAAAGCTCTCCTTATTCACATCCAGAGTCAACTCCTGTCTCTGGATAAGGGGATGGTCGTATTCGATGCAATAAGTGATCCTGAAAGCCGCGTCGGGACCAAAGGATACAGAGGCCCCTTCTTCTTCAAGCCTGAACGGCTTAATTATTTTAACGATCTTTTTTTGCTCGGGAAGCGGCTGCAGCCCACTATCCTGGACAGCCTGAACAAAAGGAGAGGCACTCCCATCCATGATGGGTATCTCCTCTCCGTCCAACTCCACAATCAGACTGTCAATCCCGAAGATATAAAGAACAGCCAGCAAATGCTCCAGGGTTTGAATCCTGCATCCCTTGGATTCGAGATAGGTGGAGTTTTTGGTTTTGACGATTCCCGGGTCGAGGGCAAGCTCTAAACCATCCAGGTCAGTGCGGCGAAAAACGATTTTCCCAAATGATGATGGCTTTAATTGAATATCGACTTTTTTTCCGGTATGTATACCGATCCCTGAGAGACGGATCTCTTTTTGGAGCGTGGTCTTCTGTTTCAAATTACCTCAAAATCCTGGCCGGGCTAGTCTTTTAACCTGGAAAAACAGATAAATCCTTTTCCTGAAAGGAGTTCTTCAGTATAACCCAAAACCCGCTTCCCCGGCAAATATCAAAGGATCATCGGAGACATCTCCAAATCCTTTATATCCAAGAAGAGTAGAAATGTTTTTGGAGAGATCCGAGGTGACCTTTCAGGTTTAGCCTTCCTGAAACGCCCTCTGCAGCGATGGTTCCCCCTCCATCCGGAGCCCATGGTGGAGGGTGGGAGGGTCTTGGCTAGGATGGAGGAGAACCGTCGCTGCAACAGACCATAACTTCATAATTAACTGTCATGGAGACAGAAATGATTCCAGGGCCAGGGCTCGACCCATTTATATTTATTTGGATATCTGGTAGAATCAGGCTGATGAAATCACAGCTCGAAGAAATCCTGAAAAAGGTCCAACAAGGAAAACTTTCTCCTGAAAAAGCCCTCCAAATCCTAAAGGACTATCCTTACCAAGACTTAACCTTCGCCAAAATCGACCATCACCGTGAATTGAGGAAGGGATATCCAGAAATCATCTACGGCCCGGGAAAAACCGAAGACCAGATAATCAAAATAGCTCAAGCGATCATCAAGAAGGGAAGTAACCTGCTCATCACCAAAGTCGGGCCAGAGCTCTACAGGACCTTGAAGAAAAAAATCCCGCGCGCCAAGTATAATCCTCTGGCCAAGACAATCTCTCTCCGCCAGCAGAAGCCTGTCTTGGGTAAAGGAAAAATCGCCATCATCACCGCTGGCACATCAGACATTCCGGTCGCTGAAGAAGCAGTCGTAACCTGTGAAATCCTGGGGAACGAGGTTGAAAAGATCTATGATGTCGGTGTGGCCGGTCTTCACCGGTTATTCGGCGAATACGAGAAAATCCGGAAGGCAAGGGTCATCATCACCATAGCTGGGATGGAAGGAGCCTTGCCCAGCGTAGTGGCCGGAGTCGTCAACATCCCCCTGATTGCTGTCCCCACCAGTGTTGGCTATGGAGCCAGCCTGAAAGGTCTCGCCGCCCTTCTGGCCATGCTCAACTCTTGCCCAGGCGGAGTGGGGGTTGTCAATATCGACAACGGCTTTGGCGCAGGATATCTTGCCAGCTTGATAAACCATCTTTAAAAAAAGGATAGGCAACTTTCTTGAAAAATGGGATCAGCCCCTATCTTTTTTCACAAAAGGACTAAAAAGGACAGCCTCCAAAAAGGAGCCTGTCCCCTTTTACTATTTTATATATAAAACTTTGATTTTTAGTGACTTAGACCTTGACAATTGACGATCTCATTCCTATATTTATTTGTAGTCTGTTTCGGCAAAAAAAAGACCATAATGGAAGCTATTGACCAGATTAAGCAGGTTTCTAATATCGTCGAAATCGCTTCTCAATACACCACGTTGAGAAGACGCGGGCGAAAGCACGTCGGACTCTGCCCTTTTCACTCTGAAAAAGCTCCCTCCTTCACCGTGGACGAGGAAAAACAGCTCTATCACTGCTTTGGCTGCGGAGCCGGCGGCGATATCTTCACCTTGATCATGGAGAAAGAAAACCTCAGTTTCCCTGAAGCTTTGAGATTCCTGGCGGAAAAATACAACATCCCGCTTCCGGAAAGAAAAAAGCTGTCCCCACAACTGATAAAATTGGAAGAGGAGCTGTTCAAGATAAACGAAGATGCTCTCGCTTTTTTCAAAAAGAACATGTTCAACACCAAAGAAGGAGAAAAAGCTCTCCATTATCTCCAAAAGAGGAACATAACATCAGACACCATCCAAAAACTCAAGATGGGTTACTCTATGAATTCCTGGGATGCTCTCATTTCCTTTTTTCAGGGAAAAGGCATAAAGCCTAAGATTCTCGAGAAAGCGGGTCTGGTCCTGTATAACGAAAAGAAGGGCAGTTATTATGACCGGTTCAGGGGAAGGATCATCTTTCCCATCTTCACTATCACTGGAAAGACCGTAGCCTTTGGCGGAAGAACTATTGTTGATGCGGAACCAAAATATCTGAATTCCCCGGATACACCCATCTACTCCAAGGGTAAACTCCTCTATGGATTGAACTTTTGTAAGGATTCCATTCGGGAAAAAGGCGAGGTGGTCATGGTTGAGGGTTACACAGACTTTCTCGCGCTTCTCCAGGCGGGAATACCCAACGTAGCCGCATCCCTGGGCACCAGCTTGACTCTTGACCAGGTTTCCCTTGCCAAACGCTTTGCCCCACGAATTATTGCCAGCTACGACGCTGACAAGGCTGGGAAAAAGGCAGCCGAACGGGCCATATCACTCTGTTTCGAAAACGGTGTGGAGATTAAAGTCTTGAATTTGCCTCAGGGATTTGATCCTGATAGCTATATCCAGAGATTCGGTGCAGAAAAATTTTCAGTCCTGATGAAGGAAAGCACTCCGGGGCTTAAATTCCTGATTAACAGCCATCTCCAGGAGAAAAATGAAGAGACTCCCGAAGAAAAAGCCCGTGTCGCCAGAAACATCATCAATGAAATCCAAAAAATTCCCGACCCTGTTGTCCGGAGTGAATACGTAAAGCAGGCCAGTGAGCATCTTTCAATAGAAGAGAGCGTGTTGAGGTCAATGCTCCAGAAAAAAACAACAGAAAAAGAAAAGGAAACACAACCGAACTTTCTTAACGCAGAGAAAAGGCTCCTTCAAATTCTTCTTGAAGAGAAGGAGATAGCGCCTTATATCTTTTCTGAAATCAAAAAAGAGTACTTCCAGGGGCTTAAAGGCGAACCCATATTCACCGCTTTATCAGATAGCTTCAAAAAAGGAAAGAGTTCCAATCTCCACGAGTTAAAGGGAAAAATTGATCCCTCCTTGTTAAGCTCTCTCTCAGAAACCCTCTTAGAAAAAGAGCAGGAAGCAACCGTTGAAGAGGCTTTTGAATGCCTTAACGCGCTGAGACAGCTCTCGCTCGAAAACCAGGCCAAAAAATTGAAATCCGAAATCGCCAGATTAGAGAGGAACGGAGATAAGGAGAGAATCCTTCCGCTCATCAAACAAATACGGGAAATGAAAGAGGAGTTATCGATACTGTCGCAACGAAATTATCAGAATTTAAGTTCCAATAAACGGGATTTTCTCGAAGAAGAGAGGAATTAAGATTGTCTTCGGATAATAAGTACCAGAAAGACGAAATTAGCGAACTCATTTCCAAAGGAAGGAAGCAAGGTTATCTTCTTTTTGAAGAAATCGATAAAACCTTCCAGGAAGACACAGATTCTGAGGGGAATTTCAACGAATTCCTCAGCTCAATGGACGACTACGGGATCAAAATCCTCGATTCCAAACAGAGAGAAATCGTCCCCAAAAAAAGAAGGAGTGACCTTGTTTCCCTTCAAGGACTGGAGAGGACAACCGACCCTGTTAAGCTCTACCTGAGAGAAATGGGGAATATTTCCCTCCTCACTCGGGAGGGAGAAATTTCCATAGCAAGGGAAATAGAAAGAGGCGAAAAAGCCATCATCAAAGCCCTCTCTAAAACGCGCATTGTCCTGAATGAAATCCTCTCTTTGGAGGAAAAAATCAAAGAGGACCCTGAAATCATGTACGAAATGTTCGACATCAGTGAGGATGAGCTCGCAGAAGGAAAACTCGAGGCCAAGAAGAAACAAATAATGGCTAAAATCAAAAAAATCAGGGAACTCAGTGTCGAACTGGACAGCATCCCTCTTTTGAAGAAAAATACCTATCAGCGGGGGCGCCTGATTGTCGAGATGAGCCGCCTCATCCGGGAGCTCAACATCCGTCCCGGACACAGGGAAGTCATCATCGACGAACTTCAAGAAAAGTTGAAGGCCATCAACGAGTATGAAGAGTCAAAGGAAGAGGTTAATCTTTCTCTCGGCAGGGTCAAAAGCAAGAAACAAGAAGGAATCCTGAAGGAAAAAATCAAGGAAATCAATAGAGTCTTAAAGATATACGAAAAGGATATCGGTCTTGACTCCCAGGCTTTAAGAAAAACGCTCCGAGCCATATCCACTGGAAAAAAAATCAGCAATCAGGCTAAAAAAGAGCTCGTTGCTGCCAATCTCAGACTTGTCGTCTCCATCGCCAAGAAATACAGCAACCGCGGCCTTCAGTTTCTCGACCTGATTCAGGAAGGGAACATGGGATTGATGAAGGCCGTGGATAAATTCGAATACCGCAGAGGGTATAAGTTTTCGACCTACGCGACATGGTGGATCAGACAGGCAATTACCCGGGCCATTGCTGACCAGGCCAGGACTATCAGGATTCCGGTTCACATGATAGAGACTATCAACAAATTGATCAGAGTTTCAAGAAGCCTCGTTCAGGAAATCGGAAGAGAGCCCACCTGTGAAGAAATAGCCAAGAAGATGGATATGTCCGTTAACAAGGTGAGAAAAATCATAAAGATCGCTCAGGAGCCCATCTCCCTGGAGACGCCCATTGGGGAAGAAGAGGACAGCCATCTCGGAGATTTCATCGAAGATAAGGTTATGCCTTCACCTCCTGATGCTGTTATCAACATAAACCTGAGAGAGCAGATCGGAGAAGCCTTGAAATCTCTTACCGAGAGAGAGGCTAAGGTCTTGAAGATGAGATTCGGTCTGGGGGATGGAAACGAACACACGTTGGAGGAAGTCGGTCAGCAATTCAAGGTCACGCGTGAAAGGATCAGACAGATCGAGGCTAAAGCCCTCCGAAAACTCAAGCATCCCAGCCGCAGCCGCAAGCTGAAATCCTTTACCGAGAACAATTAACCAGGTCAACTTGGAGGGGGAACTGACTTCCCCCTTCCATCCGGAGCCCATGAAGGAGGGTGGGAGGGTCTTGGCAAGGATGGAAGGGGAACTGTGGCCGTACTTCCCCATTAGGTCAGATCTTTCCCTCATCACGGGCACAAAAATGCTTACGGATTAATCAGGTAATCAGGTAAAATTGACTATAATTTTGATATCTGTTATAAGAATGAACAGGGCCTATAGCTCAGCGGAAGAGCCACCGGCTCATAACCGGCAGGTCCCAGGTTCGAATCCTGGTAGGCCCATTCTCATAGAGAGGAAAAGATGTGGATATTGAGTTCGACAAACTGATTCATCTTCAGGAGCTTGACGCTGAAATAATACACCTCTCTCATTTCCTTGAAAACGTTCCCTACAAAATCGAGGACATCACTAAAAAAAAGGAAGAAGTCTTCCAGATCGTCACTCAGGCCAAAGAAAAACTGGCTCAAAACCAGAAAAAGAGAAGGGATTTAGAAGCGGATGTCAAGGCTATCAGAGAAAAAGCCACCAAGTACAACCTTCAGCTCAATGAAGTCAAAACCAACATAGAGTACAAATCCCTCCTCAAAGAAATAGAAGAATCCAAACAGAGAATAAACGAAATGGAAGATGAAATCCTCAACGAGATGCTCAGGGCAGACGAGATCGAAGAGGAAATAAGGAGTGCCAATCAGAAATACAACGAGGCTGAAAAAGAACTCTCCAAGGAAAAAAACATCCTCCAGCAGAAACAAAAAGAATCCGAAGCCAAGAGAGATAAGCTGAATAAAGAGAAAGAAGAGCTGAAGGCAAAAATTCCTGATGACCTGATTCGCCTCTACCTTAAAATCTTCTCATCTAAGAACGGGATTGCTCTCTCTCCTTTAAGCGGAGAGTTCTGTTCCCTGTGCCACATGCGTGTCCGACCCCAGGTTCTCAATGAGCTGAAAGGGAACGAAAATATTATCCTCTGCGAAAATTGCGGGAGAATTCTTTACTGGCTGGCTCAGAAAGAAGCCTGAGGTCAAGGAATGAAGAGGGATGTCAGCACCCTTATTCCCTGTACATAGCATCTATGACATTTTTGTATCTCTCTTCGATTATGTTCCTCTTTACTTTTAGCGTCGGGGTAACTTCTCCCCTTTCTTGCTCAAAATCCATGTCCATAAGGCTGATCTTTTTGATTTTTTCATAAGAGGCAAGATTCGGAGTCGTCCGGTCAACCTCTGCCTCCATGAAATTCCGGATCCTCTCATCTTTGACCAGGTCGTTCAGCTTTTCGAAAGGGATATTGTTCGACCTGGCATACTCTCCAAGCTTTTCAAAATTCGGGACAACCAGGGCTGAAATGAACTTTCTTCTGTCTCCGATAACGACAACATTCTCGATAAAAGGATTGATCTTCAGCATGTTCTCTATGGGCTGGGGTGCCACATTCTTCCCCCCTGAAGTCACGATAATGTCTTTCTTCCTGTCGGTAATGACCAGAAATCCATCCTCATCTATATGACCGATATCTCCTGTCCGGAACCAGTCCCCGTCAAATACTTCTCGAGTGGCTTCTTCTTTTTTATAGTAGGCTTGCATCACATGCGGTCCTCTTGTCAGGATCTCTCCATCATCGGCGATTTTCACCTCGACGCCCGGAATCGGAGGGCCGACCGTGCCGAATCTCAGTTTATCAAACGTATTGACCGAGATGACAGGCGAGGTTTCTGTCAAACCGTAGCCTTCCATGACCACCAATCCCATCACATAGAAGAATTCAGCGATATCCTTGGAGAGCGGAGCAGATCCAGAGATAAAAAACCTGACCCGGCCCCCTGTCCTGGCGATTATCTTGGAATAGACGAGCTTGTTAGCGAGATTTCTCTTAAAGTTCAGCATCCCCGATATGGGCTGATTGTTCAACTTTCTCTGGCTGTACTTCCTTCCCACCTTGAGTGCCCAGTAAAAGATCTTTCTTTTCAAGGATGAGAAGGTAAGGACATTATCCATGACCCTGGCATAAAACTTTTCCAAGACCCGAGGGGCAACAGCCATCATGTGCGGTCTTATTTCGAGCAAGTTCTGGGCGACGGTGTCAAAGCCCTCCCCGTAGCCTATGGTGCAGCCTTTATAGAGATAAGTGAATTCAACCATCCTCTCAAAAACATGGGAGAGAGGCAGAAGAGACATGGCCGTGTCCTTATCAGAAAAAGGCAGAATAGGCGCGCAGGTGACAACATTGCTGACGAAATTGCTGTGCATGAGCATGACGCCCTTGGGCAGTCCGGTTGTCCCTGAAGTATAGATAATAGAAGCGATATCAGAAGGTTTAATCTCCAAAGCTCCTTTTTCAAACAGCTCAGGTTTGTTCTTCTGCGCCTGCTTGCCCTTTTCGATGACCTCTTCAAAGGACAGTGTTCCTTCAGGAGATCCGGGGTTAAAACTGATGTAATGGGTCACCTTTGTCAGCTCACCTTTAACAGCCCAGACCTTCTGCCAGAGGTCCGGCTGGGAGCAAAGGACGATCTTGGCGTCGGAATCATCGATGATGTATTTGACCTGTTCAGGGACAAGGGTTGTGTAGATGGGAACGGTGATCCCGCCCAGGCATAGGTTAGCCATATCTGAAATAACCCACTCCGGCCTGTTTTCGGAAAGGATGATCATCTTATCGCCAGCACCCAGTCCCAACTCTCTCAGCCCCAAGGAAAAGTGCTTGACTTTTTCGGTATACTCCTGGGTAGAGATGGGAATATACTGGCCTTCTTTCTTATAAAGTAATAAATCGTCTTTTATGTAAGTTTTCACTGTGTTCAGAAAAAGTTGGCTGATTGTTTCGACCATGATTCCCTCCTCGATAAATGTGCGTTAATTTTAAAGAAGAAAAGAAGCAACTGTCAAGTCTTTCCGGACTCAAAGGGAATGGAGTCAACTTGGAGGGGGAACTGACTTCCCCCTTCCAACGCTCGCTTCCGCTCGCTGCCTCCCCTTCTCGGGCGGGGCATGAATCCACGCCCTGCGACCAAGGGGGCATACCCCTTGGATCCCCCGACGATCGGTTCCCCGCGGCAAGCCGCGCGGCATATCATCCAATCGTTAAAAATCTTATCAGGAGCGAAGTCCTTCTCCTGTATTGTATTTGCAAAATTGCCGGTGTGAAACGGGATAGAAGCGTTGAAGTTAACTGTCCCTCACCTTAGCGATAGAGACGACCTTATCCCCTTTTTCAAGGTTGATTATTCTGACTCCCTGGGTGGCCCTTCCAGAGGGGCGAACCTGTTCTGTTTTAATCCGTATCACCTTTCCCATC
>Ga0224501_10002452_pt1 | contig 14571 bp, 6 predicted proteins | sample SF_Oct11_sed_USG_4_FD_169105 | JGI IMG/M metagenome (GOLD analysis project Ga0224501, IMG submission 169105) | Sediment microbial communities from San Francisco Bay, California, United States - SF_Oct11_sed_USGS_8_1 | ecosystem: Environmental > Aquatic > Marine > Sediment | place: USA...
CTGACCGAGAACTCAAAGCTGATGCAGCATGCACTCGCCTAAAATAGAATGTCAACTCAATGGTTGAGCACTGCCGACTATTTCCTATTGTCCTATTTTATGACGCAATTACTGCATCCCACTCGCATTCCCTGAACTAACCTGCTGTGTGTGACTTTAGGACCAGCAAAGCTCGGAGTCGGCCATGGATACCGACTGGCAGGCTAATACGCAGCAAATCAAACCTTCCAACAGCGGGTCATCGGTAGGATACCCACTGTTTGGAAACTCCGCGCAGACTACAGATGTGGACGAGTTGCTGGCCGAGTCCACCGATCTGTTAGCCAACCCTCACACAATGTCACTGAGCGAAACATGTGAGTATCAAGGAAATTATAGCAGCTGGGCTGGTTTATTGCTGTATTAGTAATAGGTTCTCGAATGAAGCTTGGCATAGTATGTCTGTTATCACTGGGCTGGAAGTGTTTTTTTTTCAATCTTGGAAATTGCATGTCACCGTAAGATCTTGACAGATTGGACCAATGCATAGAAACCCGAAACTTTGCAGGTTAAGTAGTGGCTGGCTTGAGGTCATTGATGATTTCAATGCAGCTAACTGAGGCTCACAAAATATATTTTATTATTCTGTGGCCTCTCACTAGTCGAGCTAAGAAGTCCAACAAGTGGAACTCACTACTACTGAGTATGGCAGAATTTACGTTGAGATGACTTCAAACTCTTTTCAATACTTCGCTTACATTTGAGCTATTGTGGTCATCAGATTGGGAATGAATCAACCCAAATGTGGCTGAATATGTGTAAGTCAGTTTAGCTATAACATAATGCCGATAAAAAGGTTAAACCAGTCCAGGTCGTATGACTACAAACTGTGGAGTTATCCTCTCCTGCTCTCAGAGTCTCATTGAAGTTGTCTTTTCTGGCAACAAAAAGGCCGACCACGTTAGTCAGAGGGTGATCAGACGAAGTATGGCCTGCTAGAAAGGTGTACACCTTCAATAAACATAATAGACCTTCCTTTGAGCACTTGACTCCTTGATTGGAGTCAAATGCAGTTATGTACCGGGCTCATATGTAAGCCCAATTGTAAATCTAATTGAGGTTGCTTTTATTGATCAACTGTTAGGCGAAACCATTGCATGTTTACCCTATTTGACGCATCCAGGTTTTACAGTAGCATCTGTTCCTCATCTGTGTTAGTCTGCGTGCCTAAAACTGAAACAGGATTATCTTGGGAGGACATAGTTATTCCCGGGAGTTGTCCCATCTTGTAGCATACTTGGTGTGTAAATACCACGGAGTTGTGTTCTCTTTATGAGTCATTGGCTTTGTTTTGACGGGTGTGTGCTCAAGGTTATGTTTAGACTCCACAAAGAGTCCAACTCCTCAAGGTACCACCCAGTACGATTTATAGGCATTTTCAAAAGATTCAAGGAAAAAACTTGTTCACGGTTCATTCTTTGGATTATGTAGATGAGTCAAATCTAGTAGACAAGACCCCTTATCCATACAGGAAAAAATATTGAAACCCTTTTGTGCCTGCCTTATTCCTTTGCCACAGAAAGTTGATCATTGACCAGCCATTCATGACTGACCAGGAGAGAGCGATCTCGTGATTTCTAATGAATGAGTTATTGGCCAGTGTCCAGCTACTGTAGCTCCCTGATTGGTTAAAAGATAGTGCAGCAGCCGCGGGATGTAAATAATAAAGCCTGGGTTAATATCCCCTTCCCCACAGGTGCCGCGTGGGGCAGCTGCAGGGGTGATGATTGATTTCCCAATGAAACCTCCTGGGGCTCCAGGGTGTATTTGACCTCTATATGACTGGGTAATGTCTGAAGTAGTAATAAACCATTGAGAGCAATGCTTGTTGATGATTGTGTAGCACGCACTGGTCATTTTGCTTTACCTATAGACGTAAAACAATAGGCCATTCACAACATTCTGCTTCTCTGTCTACCTTTGGTCCCCCTGAAATTTTCATTGAGAGAAATGCTGGTTGTAGTGAGACAATGGCTCCGTTTATGATCTGTTTGTTGACCCAGAAACTAAGAGTAATCCCATTTCTTATCAATGACCTCTAAAGTAATATTAGCTGTCGTCAGTGGCATTGCTAGCCCACCAGTTTGCTCTTGGTCATGTGACTTAGACAAATAGGGTTAGTCAATTGAGGACATTATCTAGGTTGTTCCCACTCAGTCATAGCTAGTGGAGCTCTTACCATTGTTCGTACCCCTAGCCGATGAAGCTCTCCACCACTGGTGGAGCATGAGACGAGCGGAATGGGGGACTAGTGGTTGCTTGCTCACTCTCGGATGAAATTATAAAATCAGTATTAGCTATCCACGCTCACACTACTAGGGTTTACCTACGCCGAAATGTCTTGTTTACCCCCAAGTTACAAGCAAGAACAATTTTGACAATCTGAGAAAAAAATCAGCCTTTCATTTTTCGTTTGGTTGATTATTCGTTGCTATATTTTAAGAATTCCGTTGGAAAGTGTTCAATCACTCGCCCCCTCTTCCTGTTTTTAAATCCATGCCTGGTCATTGATTACTGGTTGAGGTGCAGACTAGGACTATCCAGGCTCCGTGAGACCGTTTCCAGGGTATACGCCAATAGTGATTAGTGCTTACAAAACAAAGCTACGGGTTTTCAATACACGCCTACCTCACTAGTTATTGGCTATGCATAGAGGCGGACGTGTTTGAATAGCTCGCATTCCATTCGTTCGTCATCGGTGAACATTAGAGCACGCACGGACGGGACACAGACTCTCTCAATCAGAGCTCGAGTAAACTATTCCTCGTCGCGCGGTTGATAGTAGCTATGATAGGTTTCTAATCAAAGCCATAGTCGCTCATTCGGATTAACGACACAATTAAAGTCACACCGCACACGGATATCAGTTAAAAAAACTAAAATGGATTTATCAATGAAAACCTGGAGACATGTTTACGCTGCTCAGCAGCTACAACAAACACTAGAGCTAGAGAACCAAGGTAAGAACCCTCTGGTGGGAGTAGTTACCAGCTACTTTGATGTTCATAAATTTGGCTTGCCACTGTTTTAATTTGATTACATATTGATGTTTTTACTCTGTCCTAAGAGAACTAAAAGTTGGTTATCGGAAACGCCTACCAACCGAAAAAATAAAAACGGGAGTGACAACTGTTTGGTAGTCATGCCCGGGGACGGCGAAACACACTCCTGTAGAGAGCGGTCGACTGTCTATCTGTCTCACAGGTTGAACCAATGGCTGGTGATGGTGAATGTTAGGTTTCATGGCATCTAAACTAGAGGTTCCCAGCAGGTAACCAGACAGTGATGAGCAGGCTGACTGATTTGTCCCTGATTTAATCCATTTTGCGACTGTGTGTCCGAGAGAGAATTCTTTTGTACTTCTGGTGAATGCCTTTCAGTTGTTGACAGCAGGGTGTCTACCCTTTCCAACCAGTAAGGTATTCGGATTGACTAGTCAATTAACTGATAGACCCAAACTCTTTAATTTTCTTGGAATCAGGTGTTCTTGTTGACTATGCGGACCCTTATCTAGTGACGTTGACTGAACACTAACTAGTGTACGGGCTTCATTCAGTTTTGTATACGACTTGACTCGCACTACTGGTCCGGCGATTCAGGCTAGTTTGTGCGTCAGGGGCAGTCGACCAGTTGATTTGGTATGATGCAATATGTACAAAGGTTACTCAAGACCTGTGCTTTTTCTGTTCATTGATCAATTAGACCCAACGTGGCGTTGAACCCTGGTTGGGTAGTCAACTGCAAAGTCACAGAGACTGTGACAAGAAGTTTGTTTATCTCAGATAACCGGACTGGGCATTGGGTCATTCGAATGATTCCGTGCTTGGCGGTGAGCGGAATGCTATGAACGTGCCGCTGCCAGGCACCCCCTCGGTATCAGTACTAAAAGTGGTCAGTGGCTGGTTATCAGTGAGTAGTCATGAGTCTAGCATCCGACTGCCCAGTGACCTGGCGTGCCACACATTCTTGTTGATTGTGTCACCAAAGCTCCTAGGTTGCCACCCGGATTTGTTGCAATCACCAGGGTTGCCAGGCCAGAATAATTCAACGATGTTGGCTTAGTCAGTTTCCCTGTAAAGTTAAATAGATCGGTTGAAATATTTCCCTCAACGAAATAGCGTTTTTCCCATAGAGTTATCCTCTTAACTGTATGATTTCTCCCCACAACCATCCAGGCTGCTAATACTGAATTATTGGTTTCAACTCTGCTATATTGATTTGACCTGTGTCATTGGCTTGGCAGTACGCAAATAGCTATTTCAAATTCTAGACTGCTGACGTAGTTCCAGTAGCAGATCCATAATTGGGAAGAAGTGACAGTAGCCAAATTCGAGGGCCTATTCTCATAAGTTGCTGCTTTGGTTGTTACTGCTTTGTTTTATGGGTAAATGATTGCACTCAAGTAGGAGTGGGGCTTGGCACTGGGCCGAGATTGTATCAAGTAAATCCACTATGGGCAATTTTATGAATGGAACTCAGAAGGAAGAGGTAATTAGTAGGCCTGCCTAGTAATCCATCATGCTGGCGGCAAGCTACAGGGTCTTGTTGTATCGGTTGCCTTCTTCAGAGTGTGTTTCTCTAGTGCATTCAGTGGATTGCTCAATGTACTTCATTCTCAATCTTATATTACATACCGAATTACTGTTGGGAAATACCCTGGGGTAATCTGTTTTACATTGCGGCAGATTTTCTCCCCATTTTAAACGTACCACGTATACTATACAATTCTAAGCATGAAGAAACCGACTGACATACGAAGGATATTAGATTATACCTTAGAGACAGGTAATGCGACAATGGAGTTGGATCGTACAGTTATCTTCCAAAGAGGAAACTCCATGAGCTATAAGCAGTCTGAGGACTGGAAGAAGAATTTGGCTGAGTCTTTGTTGATTAGTACCGGAACTTGGCATTAACCTATCAGATTGCATCTAGCTTGAGCACTTGACTTGTATGAATCATGGTTATAAATGCAAATATGGCTGCATTCCATCGCTTGGCATGCCTTTATGCGGCCATCTGCCCACCAGCAGGCTTTAGTAGAAAGCTCGTCCTCACCTTCAGGCATAAACTTCATCATCACAGATAATATGCTCTTTGTTCCAGCTATCTGCCCTGTAATTCTGATGGCGAATAAAAATCAAAACATCTGGGGATCGGAGATCCGCCTGCTGCGCTATTATTGTCATGTCACATTTTGCCAGACCGTGAATAAATGAACTGGGTGTCCCAGAATAGTTTACTAACCAAGTACTAGGCATGGCCACTTCCTGCTATTATATAACTCTCAATAGCTGGTTGCTTCTTGGCTGGCTGATTCAGCCTACCCAGTCCTGGATAATATATCTAATAGCTGTGGGACAGACAGCCAGACAGCGGTGTGTAGCCGGACAAGTTGCAACTGTATACCAACTTCGGTCCGTTCACTTTCAACCCAGGAGCTATTTTTTCCACAGCTGGCTATGAACTGGAACCAACTGATGGGGGAGATGGGGATTTCCGGCACTCAGGTTCAGTGGACAGCCAGGCAAGGTTATTTACCCTTTTGACTAGGAGATGTTGCAATCTGTTCCTAGGGAACAAAGACTTGTTTGAGCACACTGGCATTGTTCATTGCCGCGGGAGTATTAGGTCATGTGACTGTTATTATAAGCTAAGGTATGCTAGGCATGTGTAACTGTGGATAATCTTTTACCACTGGTATGGGTCTGAGTGAAACCTGTCTCAATCAAAGGGAAATAGTTTTTGTTGGAGTGATGGTCAACTTGTGTCTGGTCATCTGATTGTCAACACTTCGGCCAAGTTCGCTGCCAAGTTTCACTGGACCCTTACTTGTAAACAGCTTGAGCCTAGAATACACCTGCTCAATTTGACTGCCAAATATTCAATGGGAGGACCTCTGTATGATTGTACTTTTGATTTCCAGTGCAGGTTTCTCTGAAAACCAAACAATTTTGTGTGCCCTAGAGACCACTTAGCTAGAGATTTATTTGTGTTGATTGCAATCATAGACCATTGGGTGGACTGGCCTGATGATAGCAGATGGGCACAGTACAGTCATTTCTACACCTTCCATGTCATATGTAAGAAGCCCTAAGTCATAGTCCAACAAGCAAACAATAAGAAAAATGATTGCTATGATTGTACATCTGCTCAAAGAAGAGCATTAAAGGGGTTATGTCACGGTCGACGGTAGACGCACTTTCGGAGTTGCCATTCCCATTCTTAAAGGAGGCAACTCCTCATTCATTGGAGCGATGGCGAGTGGTCTTTTTCCAGAAAGCGAATATCGATAACTCTAATAACGATGGCGGCCCGAATGGCACAAATGGAAAATAGGATCTAATTACTAAAACCTAATGATTTCTACTCCCTCAGAACATCGAGTAGAACTCAAAACTGAACGTAATATTGGAGAAAATTGAAATGATCACAAGTGCTTTGCCAGTTTCCCTAGCCCTAAATATAGGCCGTCGCGTTCGGGCCTCTATCATTTGCGCAATCATGGCACTAATGCGCGCTGACAAGTGGAAAACTGCACTCTGAAACCCTATTTCTATGTTTTTGTTCAACATTTTCTCTATTTAGACTTGTGTAACTACAGGTCGGCTGTTATGCACTTTGCAAGAGGATTTTCCAAACATCGGGCTTGCGTCGAGAAATCAATGCAAACACCAACAGCTCTGTGTTAATTTCCCGTCTTGAAGCCAATTCTGCTGCACCGACGGTCTGAAAAGTGCATCGCCAAGGGCTCCAAATATGCTCATTGGATAGGGCTATATCTAAGCTTCCATTTGCGCCGGGTATTGGGCTTATTTGTTCATGATAAGCGTCAGAATCTGAAAACAAGTGAAGACACTTTTGGCCATGATATAACCCCTTTAATCCTTCTCGAACTCATGGCAGGCAGATCAGCTCCATCCTTGGACATTAGCAATCATATCATGCCCACCCATATGTAATCAGGTTGTGGTAGAACTAAAAATGTCTTTCTCATTCTGTTTTGTACTCATTGGATACACTTCGGAAGTGGGGAGTAGGTCGGTCAGCTGCTCCCCCAATCATTGAGTCCAGCTATTTTCACATACTTGTGGCCGGTTGGATATACCCGGAGGCAAAAGTTCGGTCAGATAGTAAGCCGCCTGCCTAGTGGCTCATTCCTCCTGTATATGTTGTGCAATGTTATGTTGAGCAGGTCTGTTACCTTTGTGAATTCCCGAGTGTCTGGGGGTGTGGAAAGGTCATGACGCCTGGCGGAACACTCGCTGCGCTCCAAACCACACATTCCTCGAAATAGCAACAAGCCTGACAGCTTCAAATCAGGATGAAGCTAGTTTTACTAATAACTAGTATGGCACACGGATGTTACCCACCACGGTCTACAGGGATGAATAATCACCTTTAGGATGATGTCAGGCTCAGCTGTCCTGTGACCTGGCCCCTTAATACATTCTCAATAGCGTGGGCCAACACACAGGTCCACTACTAGCTGTTATGACACAACTGAGTATTTTGGCACAATAGTACTCTAGCCTGGGAGTTTCAGCAGAAACATGACCCTGGGCTTTTTAACATGTAATAACAGCTAGTATGATCTTCAATGCAATGGCAGCAGCAAAAGTAGGTACTTCATGGTGCTCACTTCTCGCTGCAGCTATCCGGATAAAATCTACAACCATTGGTTTGCCCTGTTTCGGTCTGTGCAACACCTGGATGCTAAAAACACTATTCCTGTAACCTCACACCTCATGGTCCACAGATCTGTGGTATGCGTGGATGTGGATACATTTCTTCACACCAATGGTGATGTGTCATTTATTCTTCTCACAGCGCTCAATAAGGAGCCTGGCAAACTGAAGGCGCGACCAAAAGGAAGACCGAGTAAAAACTCCATGTCACCTCGGACGTACGGAGCGCAGTGTCCCGCCTGCGGCAAGACTTTCAATAACTCATCCGCACTCGCCAAGCACAAACTCACCCACTCAGATGAAAGAAAATATGTGTGCCAGTTGTGCTCCAAAGCGTTCAAAAGACAGGACCACCTGTAAGTAGGCATGCGCTGACTACAGGCGACACCTTAGTGTTTCATGGGATTGCCCAGGTTGTTTTGTTCTTGAGGTGCATCCTATAAAGGTTGTATGAACCAGGTATACGTACGTGGACATAAATGTGTCGTCCTGTGTCCATAGTCTGATTCATCAAATTCTGTTTGGGTGTGATCCCCCAAGGGGGATTTTTTGTGTGGGTGGTAGGCTTTTTCGAAGTGAACTGAAGCGGCTTTAACTAACTCTCAATCAAGTGTCATTGTAAAAGCACTACCTGCACGTTGGTTCGGCAGTAAACTGGTCACGCCCAGCTGTGGCCGAACAACAAAACACGGATTTAGCGGTGCCAGGATCCGGCAGGCAGTGAGGTTGTAGCATTGCCTGGGATTGTCCAGACCCAGCTTCATTTGTCATAACATCGTAAGACTCTGATACCCATTATATTAGTCTCCTCCTCTTAAGACTAGGCCATCCGGGTCCCATTGTATTACTTCCTCTGCGCAATGGCCGTCAACCGCCTATATTTACCTTCACACTCTATCTAGCTCAAGGTACGGCTACGCAACTAAATGTCGCAATCCGACTTGATAAGGTTCCAGGTAGGACTCTCATGATAGCTCCTAGCATTCATTTGTGACAGGGCAAAGGTGCTCTTATTATTGCTTGTTGAGTTTAGTCCAGTAACCCAAATCATCAGGTAATAATTCAAAATATCCCTTCTTCATTCAGGAACGGACATATGATGACTCATAGAACCAAGAAACCGTTTGAGTGTACATTTGATGGCTGCACTAAAAGTTACTGCGATGCCCGGTCCCTCCGGCGGCACCTGGAGAACCATCACAATGTGCCATCAGATTCGCTATATGATATGAGCCAACCCAACTATGGAATGAATGGTTAGTTTAAGGTCTTTTCATGTATTGACTATTGAATCAATCGCACCCGGGGAATCTCCCTAAATGATTTCAGACGGGTTAGCGGCTGCTCAGCTGGTGTAACTGAGGGAACTGGCTTGGTGTGACATGATGATAGATGGCTTGGATAGATTGGATAGATTGGATAGCTTGGATAGCTTGAAAAGGTGGATAGATTGGTGTTACCATTTTCGTGCTGGGCGTGCATGGTTCGACTAGTGAAAGTGAGTCAGTTACCTTTGTTGACAACGTGAGTTTGTGCAAGACTCCAATTGGCCACGACTTCATTTCCTGGTGGCATAATGAGCCTGTTGTTGCCATCTACCCGCACAATCAGGCCAACTTCAGGCCATCCAATGATGCACCTAGAGCTGTTGTAGTCTGAATTCAGTTGCGATTGAGTTAGGACAAGGCGGTAATCTGGAGAAAACATCAATAGGTCTATTTGCATGATTTCGGTCAGTCGCAATAAAAAAAAAGTTCAGTCGCAATCACACACGGCCGCAGTCAGAAAACATAAGACATTTCGATTGCAGCAAAGTTGTCCTCTCTCAACTAAAACTCTTCGTTAGAGCCGAATGTTCGCGATTTGTTATCCCAGCGTGGTAATCAAGTCCCTTCGTAGAAACCTTGACTTTGTCTAAGCTGTCATGCTAGTTTTAGTTGTGAAATTCTGTTCGCGTGATTTTGGTCACAGTCTTCGAAGATGCTTTCTAAAATCGCACTTTTTGGTCGCAATTTTGAGTAGATAAGCTGAAACTGCAACTGAAAACGGGTTCAGTAGCACTTTATAGACCCACATTAGATGAATCGACTGAATGTTGCCAATCGTGTGCAGGTGCTATGGCTTATAACCGAGGAGGGATATACCGACCAGATCAGTCTACTCCTTCACCTCATGCCTCTCCTGGTTACCAGTCCGGGCAGCAACAGTACTTCAGATTTGAAGGGACCAATCCCACTAGCAGCGATGGCCAGAAGGCCTATAACATGTACAACAGGTAAGCCGATGAAGTGAGAAACTAAACTGTGATGCGGCTGTAAAAAGGCAGTGTCATTGGTGTTGGAGTCTTATGCAATGTACAAGGGAGCAATCACTAAGCTCATGAGTAACTTTCTCAACGCTCCGCTGACACTCCGTGAGTGGGTCGTTACACTTAGGTTACAGGTGAAAGCGCAAGAAAAAACCAGGTTAATATAGATTGCTGTCTGACTGAGCGCGCAGGGCAGTGTTTGTACTGGATTTCACTATTCCCATGAGAGGATGAGTGGATGACGCTTTGTAGCGATCATTCCAAGTTCAAATCTTTGTTGTGCGAGTGAAAGCAGATGCCGTGGAAGCCCGTTGGGAATTGGCGAATGGTGCGTCGGTGTCTGCTGGTAATTGATGATTGACTCATTACCCACCCCGGTGGGTCACTCTAGGGTCTCTGCGGTAATATCTTTCACCAAGCTGGTCTCATATATAGCTTAAAATGTGTTCTGATTTTGATAAGAAAATCTAGCCGTAAAATACCCAAGAAACTGTGAAGCCAGATCAGTTCTGGTTTCCTTGATCATCATCGGGCATACAGGAAAGTTGAGGGAATGAAACTAGTTTTAATGGTGACCAGGAAGTAGCACTTTTTTTAATGTGAGCCCCTTATGATTAGTTGAACTATTATTATGAAACGAACGATTACTTAGCTAAGCCCAGTAGACAGACTCTGATATCAGCAGGGTCTTGTGGTCTCATCCTTCCATCGCTAATCCGGCATAGTGCAGTACAGCGTTGAAAACTGACTTTGTTCTTCCCAGGACTCTATCACCGAGCTTCCAGAAGCAGCAGCTGAGTCCTGCCAGTCCTCGGGGCCTGCCAACCAGCCCAGCCAGTCACTGGCCACCCGGAATGCGAGGGTCAGGCTACCCTCTCTCGTAAGTACCACTTCACAAGTTAACATTCATTTGCTTTGCTGGGTGAACCCTCTGATGAGTATGGTAGTTATTTTAATTCGTCGATGAGAATGTGAACGAAATAAATTGATTATGATAGCGCGGGGGCGTATGTCTTCCGTCCTGAACAAACAGCATTTATGTGCATGACGAAGGAGAAACTGTTTAAACTTACTCGGCTGTTACTATACGCAAATATGGGGGTGGTTTTCCAGGCTACACACACGACCACGGTTTACAATTCAACTTAATGCACCTTATCCTCATTTTCTGTTTCAATGGCAGTTTCATTTCTCTTTTTAGGGACCCACCAAAGCCATCCGAGTGCACCGTCTGTGGCAAACGCTTCAAAAATCTCCCGGCACTGAATGGTCACATGAGGCTACACGGGGGATATGTCAAAAAGCCGGTAAGTTTCTAGGGCTATATTTGGTAGGTCAGCTGGCAATCTCTTCCAATGGGCGCGCTGATGAAGTTAGTGTAACTGGGTTTAGAGAACCTGTGATTACCCCTGGGTATTGCTCATTTTTAGAAGCTTTCATCTCACCGGTCAATCAGTTATTTTTCGGGCATCCACTCTTTCATAAACAACAATCTACTAAATCCAGAGGCGTTGCTTACTTGCTTATATCACTGTGGACTGTTTGGTGCGTAGTGACAACCATCACATATTGTAGTCCGTGCTAGCTATTCTGATCAGCAGCAGCACTTGCTTCGCGCCCCCTTGGGATGTTACGTAGCTTCAGTCTTTTCAGTACTGCACGCCTCCAGGTTTCACGAGGCCTTCCAGCTCTCCGCTTCCCCACTGGTGGCCATGATATGCTGGTACTCATTTGGTAAGATTCATAGGTGTATGTTTGACTATGATTCCTGTCAATTCAGGTTACTTGTACTTGGATTCCATTCAGCCCGATTCTCTGCCTTCTCCAACTTTGAAGTCATTCAGATTTCCTTTGCTAAGATCTTTGAATACCCGTAAACGTTATCTCATCCAGTTTTGGATAAATTTATTTCTACAGCCTGTAAAAATGTTTACAGGGTGTTTGGTGTCCTAAATAAAGCTGGGTGTCATCATGCACATCATGGGCGTATAATCCGGATAGTATTTCTGGTCCTTTTGAGTCCGGCGCCTCTATTCAAAGCTTATTACGGTAGGGTTGAACTAAATAAGCCTTAGGAGTTGTCATTTCATGCACATGGGCAGATAACTCCTAATAGCTTGGCCTGCAATGGAGTGTTATTGGAGGTCCTAGAGTTATCCTCTATAATTATGTGATTGGGGTCATTAGACAGGATCACTCGTGGTTATAGATAAACAAAAGGGACTGATGTTGTAAAGCGAACTCTCTTGTCACTTTCTAATAAGTTTATGACGCATCCATCCTTTGTCCCCTCTTCCCAATCTATCGCAACATTTGACAGTCATCCAGGAAGTATGTTTAGGTAATGGTCGGGGACACTGATTTTTCCCGTCACTGTCCATCGTGTAGCAGAGATAAGTAGGGCCTGCTAGCTGTTCCCTGTGTTGAAAGTTTGGCTTTGCAATCCGTCCAGTTGTCACTGAGCCAAAAGTCAGTCACGTGTTATCCCCATCATGTCATTGGACTCGCAACCAGTGGGTTGAAAGGGGAATAGCTTGCCCTACTAAAAGTCCTGACAGGGAATAGATGGCTCTCTTTTCACTCAGTCACATTCTCAGTTCAGCCTCAATCAAGCTCATTCCTCAAATCAAGCTTAAACAATGCTACACGGAACTTACGTGGTCGATCACTCAGTCACAATGATTGGTCACAGTGCGTTTATTCCTTTGAACTGTGAAACTTCAGGGAGAATGTAAGACAGGATGGGCCTGCTATCTAGGTTCTGTCAGCATGACAAGGACTAAAGTTTGGTATGCAGAGCTCAGGATATGGGACTGGCTCAGTGCCAATGATGGCATACCACTGTCACGTCCAGTTTATGTGGGTTGTTATCACGGCGATTGTTACAGTCAGGAATATGGGACATCATGTATATACCTTCTCTCCCTGTGCCTACATGAACACACAGTCCGGCCATTTCTGTGCGCTAATGAGATACAGTTGGACTGTGTCGGCCTTATAACCAGAGCTTGTCTTGCCAGTGGATATTGGAATGTGTTTTAGGCCTGTTCGAAAACTTGTTCACTCCAGGCTGTACTTTCTACACAATTTATGCACAATTTATGCGCCTAATTAGCCTTGCCCTACTTACTACAATCGCTCAGTTGGTAATTGGGGCTTGTACACAGTCTGTCTGTGTATGCAATCATAAGCTACCGCCTATTGGTTATGCCGTGTACCACGCGGAGGCTTGAGCGGTAAGGCTATTTATCAGCCAATCATACGCTTGATCGCATGCACCAATGCCGTGCCATATACGTCACAATGATAATCGCCAAGTTCCTATTGAGACTTGAGCCAGGCACTTGTGTGCAACCTGAAGTTACTTTGTCTCGAAAGACAGAGCCTATTCATAGTTTAGCGGTCAGTGAATAGACAAGAAACACTCATCTCGGCTAATTACTTTCAACTAGTTCAGTTGTCTAGAGCATACTGACTTTTCTTTCTGGTAAGTTTTGTCTTTCTGTCTTTTTCTTCTGCAACTGCTGGTGTTTATGTTTGTGTTGGTGATGGTCAGGTTGCAGTTTAGACCAATCGTATGTGTTCAGGACTATATCTGCAGGTCTTTCTCGCCATAGAAAGGATCTCTTTGTCAAAATGTTGGGAAGCTTGATCTAGTAGGTCACTTCCCTCGTTCACCCCTTTCTCTGCCCTTGGATGCAGATCCCTGCATTTTGACTGGTCACTGGTATTCCTTTTGTACAGAACATTTCATTCTGATGTTAGCACTTCCACTACATACAGCCTCTTGCCTAGACCACATTATTAGTAAGGAATTGTCTGATCCGCTGCTATGCAGGAAGTATTTTGACATTTGCTTTCTCTCAAGTTGTGCAGCCCGGGCTTACGATAGTCACTGGTAGTTCATTGGTCATCTTAGTCACTTCCTAGTAGGGACTACTAAATTACAGATGAGTGCTAATAGAGCTCAGCTTATCATGGCTGAACGGTCAGCCTACGCAGTGCGCCCTTATCTCAGTAATCTGCCCGCATCCATTGTTCCATTCCATTTCCATTACTGTCTGTACGTAGTCATTTATCCTTCCAGTTATGCAAAGCTATGCAACACCCTCCGCTGCAACACCCTCCGCTGCAACACCCTCCGCTGCAACACCCTCCGCTGTGATAAAATGATTAAAAGTTAGTAGATAGTCAAGAAGGGTCCTGTGGTGCTGCATCCCATATGCACCTGACTATGGAGAATAAAGGATTGCATACTGCGCTCATTGAATTAGCGCGGTTCTCTTGTTCTCATACGATTGAAACGTTCGCGCATTGACCCGTGACTCAATTTAAAGGGATGTTGAGTAGAGGGTCTTTATGTTTGAGTGTCTATTTGCGCATTGCTGTAATTCCATTGATATATGTTTGCCTCTTCAGCGAACTCGGCTACAAACAAGTGTTCCTAAGCAGCTTGGGTCATAGTCCTCTGGCCCATAAACCTCTCTCGTTGACATCAATTTTGGCGCAAGTCCTTTGTCTGACTCTGTGCAGTCC
>Ga0224501_10002453_pt1 | contig 14570 bp, 11 predicted proteins | sample SF_Oct11_sed_USG_4_FD_169105 | JGI IMG/M metagenome (GOLD analysis project Ga0224501, IMG submission 169105) | Sediment microbial communities from San Francisco Bay, California, United States - SF_Oct11_sed_USGS_8_1 | ecosystem: Environmental > Aquatic > Marine > Sediment | place: USA...
CCCTCAAAAATCGTCCTGATGAGCGTCCTGTGTTCCTCATGAGAGAGGTCAGGATTGGGGACGATCTTTTTCTCTTCCTCGGTGAGTCCGTCCCAGCCTCTCATCCTGATTTTGGTGATGATTTCCCTCGGCGCGTTGAGCGCATAGACGGGAATCTTGTTTTCCTTGGTCAGCATGAAAATTCCTTCATAAAAGCCGAAATTGAAATTCCAATTGACATACCACCTGGACTCTTGAATGAATTCATCCTTGGAAAGAATACCCAAACTCCATTTGTTCAAAGCGTCCTGACCGGTGGCAGGAAACATTTCCAACCCGACAGACAGATCCCTCCCCTGCTCATATAAAGCCTGAATGATTCTCGCTTGAATCTCGTGCATGGGAAGGCTGTCGTGAGTCTCGCCGACATACACAAAATCACAATCCTTCATCTCCGCAATCATCTTTGAAAAAGGGATTGGCCTCCCCTCTTGAGCAGAATAGATCTTTCCGGGTGTAACCTCCATCGCCCTATCTTTCAGCTTCCTGTTCCCGATTTGAAGAGTCAATGTTTTATCTTCCTCTTCCGACCCGCAAAGCATCGAGACCAGGAAAAAAATAAACAATAGCGCTGTCATGAGCTTTTTAAAGTTCATTCTCTCTCTCCGTATTCAATTTCTAAGTATCATATCTCCGAGTTTTTACTGATGTCAATCAACAGCTTAAGTCAGAGAAAGACGGATAAAGGTTTTTACCTGGAATCACATTCTTAAACGCAGTGAGGTTTTTTTACGAGACAGAAGCCTGCTCAGCCAGAGCCCGTATGAGCGAGGATGACGCCGCCAGATGAATATCTATTTCTCTTCCTCTTCCGGTCTGATCCGCCCTTCCTTGATCGCTTCGTTGACGATTTTTTGCTGCAGGTGGGCTGGGACCTCCTCATAATGGGAGAATTCCATGAGGTAGGACCCCCTGCCGCCGGTGATCGAGGTCAAGGTAGGCTCGAAATCCAGCATTTCTGCCATGGGGGCCTGGGCTTTTATTATCCGTAAACTCCCTTTTTGCTCCATACCCTGCACCTTTCCTCTTCGTCCATTGAGGTTCCCCATGATATCTCCCATGTAGCCTTCGGGAGAGTAGACCTCGATGTTCATGATCGGTTCCAGGATGGTGGGTTTGGCGGCTTTCATCCCTTTCTTGAAGGCCATGGAGGCCGCGATCTTGAAGGCTATATCAGAAGAGTCGACTTCATGGTAGGAGCCGTCATAAAGGGAGACCTTAAAATCAACCGACGGATAGCCAGCCACAACGCCTTTTTTCCGTGCTTCCAGTATCCCCTTCTCGATGGAAGGAATGTAGTTCTTGGGGATGGATCCTCCGAATATCTTGTCCTCGAATTCAAAATCCATCCCCTTTGCCAGCGGTTCCATCCTTATCTTGACGTCTCCGTACTGTCCACGCCCGCCAGTCTGTTTTTTATACTTGCCCTGGACGTCCGATTTTCCTTTGATCGTTTCTTTATACGGGATTTTGGGCGGCTTGAGGTCAACATCGACGTTGTATCTCTTTTTTAGCCGGTCAGTGATGATCTCCACATGGAGCTGCCCGTTCCCGGAAATGATCAGCTCATTGGTCTCGGGATCCCTCTCTATGCGTGCGGTCGGGTCTTCCTCCATGATCCGATGAACAGCTTGAGAGATTCTTTCCTCGTCACCACGGGTTTTGGGCTGAATGGCAAATGATATGGAGGGCTCAGGAAAAACGATCGGGGGAAAACTTACAGACGCTCCCTTGGCGCAAAGAGTGTCTCCTGTTGATACTTCTTTCAATTTCGCGGTGGCCACAATGTCACCGGCCTTAGCCTGTCCAGCGGGTATCTGTTCTTTCCCTTTAAGGAAGAACAGGCCCCCCAATTTTTCTGTGCTGTCTTTATTCGAATTGCTGACCGTGGAATCCGGGTTGACCTTTCCCGAGAATACTCTCATCAAAGAGATCCTTCCGGTGTAAGGATCGGAGATCGTTTTAAAGACAAGGGCGGAAAAAGGCTCATCCGGAGAAGGCTTGACTGTTCCATGCTTTCCTTTAACTTCACCTCGTTCAATTGGTGAAGGCAAGAAATTTACGATTCCGTCAAGGATAGGCTGGGTCCCGATGTTCAGGAGGGCTGAGGATATGAAGATAGGGAAAAACTGCCTGTTGAGCACGCTTTTTTTCAGACCTTCTGTGAGTTCTTCGGGAGAAAGCTCTCCCCTCTCAAAATATTTCTCCATAAGCTGCTCATCGTTCTCAGCCACCATCTCTATCAGCTCTTCAATCTTCTTCTCAGCCGCTTCTTTCATATCCGCAGGAATCTCTTCCTCTTTGAATTTCCCGCTTTCATTCTTCTCAAAGATATAAGCTTTCTTGGCTATCAAATCCACCACTCCCGTGAAGTTCTTCTCCTCTCCGATAGGAAGTTGAACAGGAACAGCTTGCCGGCCAAAAAATTGATGGATGGCTTCAACTGTCCGCTTCCAGTTTGCATTTTCTCTATCCAGCTTATTGATGATGATCGACGCGGGAAGATTGGCTTCTTCCAGCATCTCCCACACTTTTTCTGTGCCCACTTCTACTCCGGCCACCCCGCAGACGAGAACAGCTCCCGCATCCACAGCTCTTAGACTTGCTCTGGTATCCCAGAGAAAATTGGTGTATCCCGGACAATCCACCAGGTTTATCTTACAGCCATTCCACTCGAGAAAACAGACAGCCGAATTGATCGAGATGTTTCTTTCTATCTCATCTGGATCGTAATCGGTCAGTGTATTGCCACTCTCAACTTTTGTTAACCTGGTCGTGACTCCTGAGTTGAACAGAAATGCAGCGGTCAGGGAGGTCTTTCCCGAGGAACCATGGCCAACTATAGCTACATTCCTTACTTTATCGACAGCATAGTCTTTCATCTTGAAGCCTCCAAGAAATATTTAATTCGATAGGTTTTATCTTTAATATTGAGAATATTCAACAACTATGACAACGGATATGATACAACAAAATTTCCTTTCAGCTCAAGATAAAAATTTAACCGAGCTATTTCTCCAGATGACTTAAGAAATCCTTCAAATCGGCAGGCAGTGGCGAAGAGTACTCTGCTCTTTCTTCAGTCACCGGATGGCAAAAAGAAAGGTAAGAGGCGTGGAGGAAAAGGCGCGGAACCTTGATTCCTGTTTTTCGGCGGCCGTACCGGAGATCCCCGGCGATAGGATGGCCGGCTGCTGCCAAGTGAACTCTTATCTGGTGAGTCCTTCCGGTGACAGGTTGAATCTCCAGCAGAGTGAATTCTCCGTAATCTCTCCTGACTGAATACTGGGTCAGAGCTTTTCGGGGTCTTTTTGTCCTGATTGAAATCCTCTCTCCATGCTTTGCATGGCGCCCGATCGCCCAGTCTATCTTTCCTTCTTTCTCAGGCATTCTTCCCCAGACAAGCCCTAGATAGCGCTTCACAACCCCTCTTTTTTTAAACTGCTCCTGGAGGTCCCGGTGGGCTACAGCGCTTTTGGCCACAACCATCAAGCCCGACGTTTCTTTATCCAGCCGATGCACGATCCCAGGTCTTTCTTCAGGCCCGATTTTCCGGATCTCCGGAAAATAGTGGAGCAGAGCGTTGACCAGAGTGTGCTCCCTGTTTCCTGCTCCAGGATGGACCACCATCCCCGAAGCCTTGTTGATAACGATGATATGGTCATCCTTGTCAATAATATCTAAGGGGATATCTTCGGATAGAATCCTATCGGGCTCTGGAAGCTCATAGTCTATCTCCACCCTCTCCCCAACCTTGAGCCGATGATTGGCCTTTTTTTCCTCATTGTTGACAGTGGCCCTTTTCTCTTTTATGGATTTTTGGATCTGGGAACGGGTCAACTCGTTGATTTTTTTAGAGAGGAAGACATCCAGTCTCTGGTTCAAGCCGGATAAAGGAGTAATCAGGAATTCTTTTTTAGGCACTTTTTCTCATTCTCATTCTCAGGACGAGAAACAGAATGATCCCGCCGATCAACCCCAGAATGCAAAAAAGCTGCGGATAGGACAGGCTCAGATAAGGAGAAACACCGCGGATAAGATACGCTTTGTCAGGGTGGTCCCCACGAAAAAACTCAACACAATACCTGATCAGGGAATAATTTATGATGTAAAAGGAAAAAACCTGTCCATCGAATTTCTTTTTGCGCAGTATCAGGAACAGGATTAAAAAGTTCAGAAAATTCAGCCCAGCCTCATAGAGCTGGGTGGGATGAAGAGGCGTGTAGAGCGGAATCCCCGTAAGGTTGCTGGCATACTCATTCTGGAAAGTCACACTCCAGGGCAAAGAGCATTCACTGCCGTAACAGCACCCTGCGCTAAAACACCCGATACGGCCAAAACCATGGCCCAAGGCCAAGGCTGGACCGACAATATCGGCTGATTTCCAGGTGGGAATCTTATGCTTCCGGAAATACCAAAGGGCAAAAAATAATCCGAAGGCCAATCCCCCTTGAAAAACGCCGCCGGAGCGGGCCAGGCTGAACAGCTCTCCTGGATAACGTACGTAATAAGAAAAATTCCCGATAAAAAGAATCAGCTTAGCCCCAACCAAAGAGATGAGGATGGTGTAAAACGCCATATCCAGCATTTGAGGAGCCTGAAGGCCCTGCTTTTTAGATTGAACATAAAGAAACCACAATCCCATCCCCACTCCAAGAGCAAGCATGAAGCCGTAGGTATGGATGGTCAACGGGCCGAGTTTTAAGAGGATGGGGAACATTTTGGCCTTCTCTTGAATATTAGTATAAAAATCAATACAAACGCACCGACAGTGATACTGGAGTCTGCCACATTAAAGGACGGCCAGTGCCAGCTTTTCACATAAAAATCCAGGAAATCAACAACATATCCCCTGATCACCCTGTCTACCAAATTCCCAAGAGCTCCGGCTAAGATCAGGGAAAGCGAAATCTTCATGAATCTATCAGAAGCGGGAGTCTTGAAAAAATAGAAAATGACAAAACCCAGAGCGACCAGGGAAACCGAGGTGAGGAATATGTATAATACCAGGCTTTCCGATTGGGAAAAAAAACCGAAGATTGCTCCTCGGTTCCTGATGTGAGTGATGTTGAAAAAACCGGGCACAATGCTTTTGCTGCTCAGATGGGCAATGCTCCGGACGACAAGGGCTTTGGTCGCTTGGTCAATACCGACTAGTATAATGACCAGCAAATAATAGAACCGATTGCGTTTCATGAGTGCATGCTCTTCACCACTCCCTCGCAGCGCTCGCAGAAGTGGGGGTATTCAGGATTTTTTCCGACATACGGGGAGAAATTCCAGCACCTCTGGCATTTTTCCCAGGGCGCCTTGGAGATCACCGTTTCCAACTCTTCACCCGAGTGCGGCTCAAGCTCCACGCTGGAGACGATAAAAACAGCCGGGAGCTCTTTTTCATACTTCCTCAGTAACTCCTCTTGGAAAGAAGGGACTTTAAGGGATACGACGGCTTCGAGTGAGTTCCCGATCAGGTTTTCCTCTCTCGCTCGCTCGAGCTCCTTCAATACGATTTCTCTCACATCTATCAGGTTCTCCCATTCCTGATACGTTCGCTCATCAAGCCATTTCTCTTCGAATTCCGGGAATGATTCTAGATGGACCGACTCTTCCTTCCCTCTAAAAGAGGGCATAACCTCCCAGGCCTCCTCAGTGGTGAAGGGCAGGATTGGGACCATCAGCACCAGCGTGGATTTGAGGAGTTCAAAAAGCGCTGTCTGGGCAGAACGACGAAGCTGCGATTTTTTACCTGAACAATAAAGCCTGTCCTTGATCACATCCAGATAATAAGCGCTCAGGTCGACCGTAAAGAAATTGTATATCGTATGAAAAACGATATGATATTCGTAATTCTCGTAGGCTTTTAAGATCTTTTTTCCGATTTTACGGCATCTTTCCAGGATCCATTTATCCAGGGATTCCATCTCCTGCGCATCCATTTTTTCCTCGTCAGGAGAGAAATCATAGATATTTCCCAGGATAAACCTCCAGGTGTTGCGGATCTTCCGGTAGGCTTCAACCAGCCTCTGCAGAGTCTCGTTCCCGAAACGGGCATCTTCTTTGTAGTTGAGCATCGCTACCCAGAGCCTCAAGATCTCCGCTCCGTTTTTGGAAATCACCTCATCGGGATCGACGAAGTTCCCAAGAGACTTGGACATTCCTCTCCCCTGTTCATCGAGCACAAACCCATGGGTGATCACCGCTTTATAAGGAGAAGCTTTCTTGGCCGCGACTCCTATGAAAAGAGAACTGTTGAACCAGCCACGATATTGGTCATTACCTTCCACATACACATCTGAAGGCCAGGGCAGGTCAGGCCTTTTTCCGAGGACATTGTGGCTTGCTCCGGATTCAAACCAGACATCCAGGATATTGTTTTCTTTGTTGAATCTTTGAGATCCGCACTGAGGGCATTTCACATCGGCAGGAAGAAGCTCACCTGCTTCCTTGAGAAACCAGGAGTTGGAACCCTCTTTGGAAAACACGTCCGCAATCCTCAGGATGGTTTTTTCATCAGCCAGGATGTGGCCGCAATCATGGCAGTAAAAAGCGGGAATGGGGACGCCCCAGGAACGCTGGCGGGAGATGCACCAGTCGGGGCGAGCACTCACCATGTTGGCTATCCTCTCCTCTCCCCAGGGCGGAATCCAGCGCACTTTTTTTATCTCCTCCAGAGCTTTATTCCTCAGATCATTCGTATCCATGGCGATAAACCACTGGGCTGTAGCCCGGAAGATCACGGGATTCTTGCAGCGCCAGCAATGGGGATAGGAGTGGATGATCTCGCCTTCCTTTAACAGAGAACCATCCGCCTTCATGTCCTCGGTGATCTTTGTATTGGCTTCAAAAACATTCATCTCCCCGTATTTCTCAACCTGAGGTACGAACTTCCCCTCGCTGTCCACAGGCGTGTAGATATCCAGTCCAACAGCTATCCCCGTCAGATAATCTTCGTAGCCATGACCGGGAGCGGTATGGACACTGCCCGTGCCCTGGTCAAGGGTCACGTAATCTGCCAGAACAAAGACTGACTCACGATCGATGAATGGATGGCGGGCTTTCAGACCCTCCAGTTCTTTTCCGAGAAAAGTCACGAGTGTCTGAGTCTGTTTAAAACCCAGCTCTTCTGCCAGGACCGGAATCAGCCTTTTGGCTGCGATAAAGACTTCTCCACCGGTCTCGAAAGCCGCGTATTCATACTCTGGATGGAAAGCAATGGCCAGGTTGGCTGGCAGGGTCCAGGGAGTCGTCGTCCAGATCAAGACAGAGACCTTTTTCCCCTTCAGCTCGGGGAATTTTTGCGACAGGTCTGATATCATCGGGAATTTTACGTAAATCGAGGGAGATTTCCTGTCCTTGTACTCGATTTCAGCTTCGGCAAGCGCGGTTTTGCAGTGAGGGCACCAGTGAACCGGTCTTTTTCCCTTGTAGACATTGCCTGTTGCGAAAAAAGCGGCAAGATAACGGATGACCTCACCTTCGTATTCTGGGTCCATGGTCAGATAAGGTTTCTCCCACTCACCGAATATTCCCAGTCTCTTAAATTGATTTCTCTGAATATCAACATATTTCAGGGCGTATTTCTTGCATTCTTCTCTGATCTCTATGATGGAAAGGCCTCTTTTTTTCGCACCGAGAAGCTGGTCGACTTTAATCTCAATCGGCAGCCCATGGCAGTCCCACCCGGGAAGGTAAGGGGATCTGAATCCCTGCATGGTCTTGGTCTTAACGATGAAGTCCTTTAAAATCTTGTTCAGAGCTGTTCCGAGGTGAATGCTGCCGTTAGCGTAAGGGGGCCCATCGTGCAGGATAAATGAAGGGCTCTTCTCTCTTTTTTGCTGGATCTTCTGGTAGAGGTTCATCGTCTCCCATTTCTTGATGATCTCGGGTTCCTTCTGGGAGAGTTTTGCCTTCATCGAAAAGGAAGTTTGGGGAAGGTTCAGGGTGTCTTTGATGTTTTCGCCGTCTGCCATAATGAACTCCAATCCGTACCATTTATTTCATTATTATAGAATAAGTTATTTTACATCTCCATGATAAAAAGTCAACGAAACCAAGTATTCAGCAATCAGGATTGGAAAAGTCAGACAGGCTCGAATTCAGTTTTTTATGTAATGGGCACCCAGGCTGTTGGGATTTCCCAGGGCCGCAGAGGTGATCAGCAGGGCAACTTGAATCCCATGTTTGAGGCCGACAACCTTATCATCCATTTTTGCTTCTTTATAGAACTTTTCAATCCTGTGGCGAAGATAATCCAGGTCCGCTTTAGCCCTCTCCAGCCGCTTTTTGGTCCGGATGATGCCAGCATAATTCCACATGGTCGATTTGATGGATAACCAATCTTGATTGATCAATGCCGGGTCGATCTCTTCCTCTTTCTCTGGGTAATACCAGTCATGGATCTCGGAGGGGTTGGGCATGACCGGATCAAAATGAGAATTGATATATTTGGCCCCTCTCTTCCCCCACACCAGGCCTTCCAAAAGAGACGTGGAAGCCAGGCGGTTCGCTCCATGGACGCCGGTGCAGGAGACCTCCCCAACAGCAAAGAGACCCTTGAGCGAGCTTTTTCCCCATCCGTCAACAAGAACACCACCGCAGCAGTAATGGGCGGCAGGGACAACAGGAATGGGTTCTTTGGTTATATCAATCCCGTATCTCAAGCAGGTCTTATAAATGTTGGGAAACCTTTTTTTGATATCTATCTTGGCGTATGAAGCCAGGTCCAGGTAAACATAACTGGAGTTACTGTTCGTCATTTCCTCGTAGATGGCTCTGGTCACCTCATCCCTAGGGGCCAATTCCTTTTTCTCGCTGTAGTTCTCCATGAAGGTCAAGCCTTCTTTTGTTTTCAGCCGGGCTCCTTCTCCCCGGACGGTCTCGGAAATCAAGAAACCCTCGGCATCCGGATGAAAAAGTGAGGTGGGATGGAACTGGATATACTCCATGTTGACGATTCTGGCTCCGGCCCTGTAGGCCATGGCATAACCATCGCCGATGGCACCCCTGGGATTGGACGTGTAAAGATAGACCATGCCGCATCCACCACTGGCCAGGATGGTGTAAGGGGCAAAAACCGTTTTCACTTTTTTGGACTGGTTATCCAGAACATAGGCTCCTGTGCACCGTGGCTCCTTGTAGAAGGATCTGGGATTCCTGGAATGATGAGGTACAGTCAGCAAGTCCACCGCAGTATGCCTCGTCAACAGCGTCACATTGGAAAACTTCTTCAAGGCAGCGATAAACCTTTCCTCTATGGTCTGCCCGGTCGTATCCCCGATATGGAGGATTCGTCTCCGTGAGTGGCCAGCCTCCTGGGCATAATCCAGAGAATCCGGAGCGCTCCTCGCAAAAGGGATAGCCAGCTCTTTGATCAATACCTCATCCACGGTTCTTTTCCCTTCCTTGGCTAAAATCTCTACAGCCTCCGGGTTGTTGATCCCGTCTCCCGCTTCGAGGATGTCCTCCTTCAATAACTCCGGATGGTCATCTTTTCCCAGGGAAACGATCCCTCCTTGGGCATAGAACGTGTTTGACTCCTCAAGTTTACTATTCTTGGTGATGACGATCACCCTAAGACCGCTCTTCGCCGCCTCCAGGGCTGCGCTGGCCCCGGCGATTCCACATCCGATGATAAGAACATCGGTCGTTAGTTTATTTTCTCGAGACATCACAGCTCACCCGTAAACTCAATACTGATGTCTACCGATCTATAAGAATGAGTCAAGCTGCCCACTGAGATAAAATCAACGCCGAGAGCCGCAATCTCCCTGACCCTGTCCAGAGAGACTTTACCCGAAACCTCCAAAGACACTTTTCCCTTCACCCATTCAACAACATCTCTCATGCTCTCGACCGACATGTTATCCAGCATGATCATGTCAGCACCGCTGCGAACAGCCTCCTTGACTTCATCGAGCGTGGTCGCTTCCACTTCCACCTTTATTCCTGGCTCAACCCGTTCCTTTGCTCTCTGCACGGCTTCTGAGATGCTGCCGACCAGCTTCAGATGGTTGTCCTTGATCATCACCATTTCAGAGAGGTTATGGCGGTGGTTCTTTCCACCGCCCATTTTAACCGCATATTTCTCCAGTACTCTCAAGCCAGGAGTAGTTTTGCGTGTATCCAGGATCTTCGTCTTCGTCCCTTCCAGAGCCTGCACGAATCTCCAAGTTGTGGTGGCGATCCCGGACATCCTCTGGAGAAAATTCAACGCTGTTCGCTCACCTTTGAGGATGGAAATCGAAGAGCCCCGGACCACAGCCAGCCTCTCGCCTTCATTGAATCTTTGACCATCTTCTTTCGTCTTCCTGAATTCCACATCTGCATCAATTCTTGCAAAAACTCTTTGCGCCACATCCATGCCGGCAAGAACGCCCTCTTCTTTAGCGAGTATTATTGCCTCCGACCTGGATTCCTCAGGAATAATGCTTTCGGAAGTGATATCTCCCTGGGGCAAATCCTCCCTTAGCGCGGCCGCGATGACCGAATCTATGGCATCTTCCTTCATTGACTGAGATTATAGTTTTTTCCTTATATTCAGTCAATGACTCACAAGGGGAATCCTCAGAAAATGGGATGCTTACGCTTAATAGGAAAGCATCTCAATATCCTTTATAAGGGAAAAATCTGCCCTCATTGAGAAGTCTGGCGGCGGTTCCTCTCCATCCGGAGCCCATGGTGGAGGGTGGGAGGGTCCTGGCAAGGATGGAGGGGAACCGTCGCTGTACCAGATTATACCTTCATAATTACCTGTCACGGAAGATGCTCTTCCCCTAAGAGTTTTGATTTGCCTAACTCCTTTCCATAGATTAAAATATGTGAGTTTATTGAGTTCAGAAAATCATTGAAATTCTGTCATCTATGCCGACTAAATGAAAAGGATTATCTGGACTCAACATAAAAAAGCGAAGCCATATTGTCCGGAGCAAGATTTGCTGAGCGAGCAACAAAGGAAGAAAGACCATGAAGAGTCATTCATCTCTTGTGTTTGAAGACCATTTTCAGATATCCCAGGCCGATCTCCAGAAAATTTTAAGTCTTTCTCTCTCCCGCGGCGGTGATTTCTCAGAGGTTTTTCTCGAGTACAAAACCTACAACTTTATCAACATGGAAGAGGATATCATCAAAGAAACAGCAGAAAGCATAAGTCTCGGCTTGGGTGTTAGGGTATTATCCGGAGAGAAGACTGGCTACGGATACACGAACGATCTCTCTTTTAAGAAAATAAAAAAAGCCGCACTGACCGCAGCCTCCATCGCTTCCAGTCCCAGCCTCCAGACTGCTTCTCCATTAAGGCCATCCCATCTTCAGCACAATTTCTATCCTGTGCTCAGGTCTCCCCACAAGGAAACTCTGGCGATAAAAATATCGCTTGTCAAAAATTGCTACTCTGCGGCTAAGGACCTAAGTTCCAAAATCAAGAAAGTCAAGGTCTCTCTTGTGGATCAGACTCAGCATGTGAGGATTATCAACTCGGAGGGCCTGGATATCAGGGACTCTCGTCCTCTCATGAAGCTCATCTGTCTGGCTATCGCCGAAAAGAAGAACAAAAGAGAAGCCGGATATTCCGGAGGCGGTGGAAGAGTGGGCTTGGAGTATTTCGCCAAGACACTCACTCCAGAGGAGATCGGTCAGGATGCGGCCAAAGAGGCCCTGGAGCTTCTGGAAGCTGTGCTGCCGCCGGCCGGTGAGATGCCTGTGGTTTTGGCTCCAGGACACAGCGGAGTCCTCGTTCACGAAGCTGTCGGTCACCTTCTCGAAGCCGATTTCAACCGTAAGAAAACCTCCATCTTCTGGGATAAAATGGGGAAAAAAGTTGCCAGCAGTCAGGTTTCGATCTACGATGACCCGACCATCCCTCATTTTCGCGGTTCTTACAATATCGACGATGAAGGCACGGTCCCGGCCAAGACACTTCTTATTGACCGGGGAAATCTGGCCGGACTGCTCCAGGACAGGCTTTCTGCTCGATTGATGAACATGCCCTTCACAGGACACGGGAGAAGGCAGGACTACGCCTTCATCCCTATCCCAAGGATGAGCAATACCTATATAGACAGAGGAGAACACACCCCTGAAGAGATCATCCTTTCTGTGAAAAAAGGATTTTATGCCCATAAATACCAGGGCGGGCAGGTGGAAGATTCAGGAAAGTTCACTTTTTCTGTCAGTTCGGGTTACCTCATCCAGGATGGAAAGCTCACCGTTCCTGTAAAGCAAGCCACTCTTATAGGGACCAATATCGACATCTTGAATAAAATAGAAATGATCGGCTCTGACCTCGAATTCGGTCTTCAAACAGGAATCTGCGGTAAAGAAGGCCAGTCCATGCCAGTCAACGACGGATGCCCGACGATCAAAATCACCAGGATGACAGTAGGAGGGCAGAATTGACGGCAGAAAAAGCCCAGATTAAGCTCACAGAGCTGGCGGAAGACCTTGTGAGCCTCGGGAGGAGGAAAGGCGCGGATGAAATAGAGGTCTCCATCCTGGATGGCTACGAATTTTCCGTTGATGTTCGATTGGGAAAGATTGAAAACCTGGTAGAGGCAGGATCCAGAGCTCTGGGTTTAAGAGTGATCAAGGGAAAACGAACAGCCTTTGCCAGCTCTTCTGATCTATCCAGAGAAACACTTGAGAGGCTTGTGGAAAATGCTGTGAAACGGGCGGCATTATCCAATCCGGATGAATTTTCCGGTCTTCCCTCTCTCTCACCTCAACGAGTCGATATTCATTCTCTGAATCTTTTCGATCCTGAAATCAGCAAGCTGAATTCCAAAGAAAAGATAGCCCTGGCTTTGGAAACCGAAAGGATCGCTCTGGAGGATAAACGAATCACCAATTCACACGGAGCCAGCTTCGAAACCAATGAAATCAAAGCCGTCTTAGCCAATTCCAACGGTTTTCTTCAAGAATATAAACAGACTATTTGCGGACTGAGCCTGGGTCTTCAGGCCGGAGAAACTGATAACAGGGTCGAAGATTATTGGTTCTCCACGAAGAGACATTTCCATGAGCTGGAGTCTCCTGAGGAAGTGGCACGAAATGCTGTGAGGAGAACGGTTCGGCAGCTCTATCCAAGGAAAATCAAAACTCAAAAAGTCCCGGTCATATTTGAACCGATGATGACCTCATGGCTCCTGGGATTCCTCTTTGTTTGTGTCTCAGGAGTATCCATCTACCAAAAAACTTCCTTTCTGGCCGGGAAACTGGGAAAGAGAATCGGCAACTCGAGAGTGAATGTCATCGATAACGGGATTGTGTCTGGATTGCTGGGGACAAGACCTTTTGATGCAGAAGGCGTTCCCTGCCAAAGGACAGTGGTCATCGACAAAGGAATACTCAAGAATTACCTGTGCAATACCTATGCTGCGCGCAAGCTGAAACTGAAGTCCACGGGAAACTCGACCGGAACGGGTGTCAACCCCAATAATTTCTATCTTGAGCCCGGAGAGGCTTCGCCGGAGAAAATCATCTCCCCCCTGGAAAAAGGATTGATTCTGATCAGGACACTCGGGCACGGTCTCAATCCCGTAACAGGCGATATCTCAAGAGGAGCTTTCGGTTTATGGGTGGAAAATGGAGAGGTCGTCTATCCGGTCTCAGAGGTCACGATTTCCGGCAACCTTGGAGAGATGTTGAATAACATAGAAATGATTGGAAATGACCTTGATTTCCGGAGCCCTGTGTGCGGCCCGACGATCCAGATCCGGGAACTGACAGTGGCTGGGGAGTAAATCTCACTACCTTAATTTTTTCTTGGTCACAGAAAAGACGACCGTGATCACAGCTCCTATCCCCATCAACACCCAGCCAAGTATACTCATAGAGGTGAGACGCCATATAAGGAAGCCACCGACCAGCAACACTATTCCCAATAAGCGCATTTCACCTCCTTCTCACGTTGACTCTATTATCCAATCAAAACTCATTGTAATGGACGACATCATCTAATGCTCTTTTTGGCACATGGAGGCGCTCCTCGGCATCTTTCCAGTATTTCACCGATTCTCTCATCTCTTCGGTAACGGGTTCCTCGTTCGGATAACCCAGAGCGAGCACGGAATCCACTCTATAATCTTTCGGGACGTTCAGCAATTCTTGAATTTTGTCTAAATCTGCGGAAGCAATCCAGCAGCTCCCGACGCCCTCTTCCCAAGCCGTCAGGATCATGTTCTCCACGGCTGCTCCCACGTCTCGTTCATATCCCTTTTCTCTGACCTGGAGATTGACCAGGACGACGATGTAAGCGGTCGGCTCCTGACCGGGCTTGGGATTCCCTGCAGGAGCAATGTATGCTGCCCACCGCAAACAGGGAAATAATCTTTTTTTAACTCCCTCATCATCGATGACCACAAACTCTAAAGGCTGGAGGTTGGCTCCTGAGGGAGCTAGCCTGGCTGCGTTCACCAATTTCACCAGGATATCCCGGGAAACTGGTTTGGACTTGAACTGACGGATCGACCTCCTGGAAAGAATCAGCTCATAAAAATTCATCTTTTCCTCGTATTATTTTTTTATCGTCCAGAAGA
>Ga0224501_10002454_pt1 | contig 14564 bp, 11 predicted proteins | sample SF_Oct11_sed_USG_4_FD_169105 | JGI IMG/M metagenome (GOLD analysis project Ga0224501, IMG submission 169105) | Sediment microbial communities from San Francisco Bay, California, United States - SF_Oct11_sed_USGS_8_1 | ecosystem: Environmental > Aquatic > Marine > Sediment | place: USA...
GATTGAGTATGCGAGTGTACCAATGGAGAATAAGATCTGTGCAAATGAGAAACTAGCGCTTTTTGTTTTGAGAATGTTACGACCTAAATCAATTAACGCGTTTTTTTCCGCACCACTAGTACCTGGGTATTGTCTTGCTATATTGAGAAGTCCCCAGTAGTTCTTTTTATAGTAGATTTGGATCAAGCCTTCTCCTATTCGAAAGGTGATCCAAACAACACCAAGTATTAGGCTGTATGAACCAAAAGCAATAAACAACATTATGGCAAGTGCAATTATGTTAAAATGCTCCATGAGAATTAGCACGAAGCCATTTTTAAAATTTTTTTGGATCATCGTGAATCTTTGGCAGTTTAGCCTCTGAGGGCAATTCATTAAATGTTATATAACCAAATCTCTCACTTGCGAATACCAATATTATATCCAACCAAAAGAGAAAACCAACTAAGCTCATTTCGATAGTCAAAGGGAATCCTCCAATTTATTCTCTATTCCTGTTCACTTATTCATACTTAAACTATTACTTGTGGAAGACACTTAGACTAGTACATGAGACTGGACACTCAAAGTGTTAATGAATAAATGAAACATTGTACTAAAGATTTAGGAAAGAATCTTCTAGGCTCGGGATAGAACTAAGTTTCTGAAGTGTTAAATGTTAGAATTATATAGATTGAGTAGAGATAGAAGAAATGAATAGGCAATTTTGCTTTACAGAATATAATACCAATCTTTGGGAAGTTTGTTGTTCCAATATATGCGCGATCAAAGGAAAAAGAAGGAAAGATTTAAAGTATGATTAAGCAAACTCGAAGTTCTCTAATTCTGATCAGCTTACTATTATCACTTCTCATTCATGTACAGGTGCAGTTACAGTTCACTTCATTTGCAAATGGTGATGATCCAGCTCTTTCTGCGTGGGCTTCTGTCCCTCCAACAATTGACGGTGTTATAGATGAAGAATGGGCTCCTGCAGCTAGTGTTGCCTACACTACTACAGGGGGCGTTGATGGTGTCTTCTATGTTATGAATGACGTAGTGAACCTTTACATAGCTGTTGTCACATCTGATTTCGAGATTATTCCGGGCATTATCGATGATAGAGTTTACGTTTACTTTGATAATGATCATGATGGGGTGGGACCGGAAGCTGGAGATGACATAATTGGTTGGCATGAACTAGAATTCTTTAAGGATTGTTTTTCAGATGGCACATATGTTTTGAAGAGAGATACAGATTTTGGAGGAACCAGTGATGGATCAGCAGTGGCAACTAATAACGGAACCCATAATCACTTTGAGTTTATGCATCCTCTAGACACAGTAGATGACGCTCATGACTTTAGCATCTTCATGGGTGATACAGTTGGATTCGCAATTAGGCTTATTGTGGATGGTGTTGACAAGGGATGGTGGCCATTAAATGACCCGTCAGTATGGTTCGACATCACTGTTTTCAAGCCAGTACTTTCGGCTTGGACGTCAAATACACCTATGATTGATGGAAAGCTCAATCCATCCTATGAGTTATTAGGCAGATGGTATCCTGCAGAGTGGAGATATGCTGACAAGACAGATTTCGTCCTTTCATGGGGCGCAGAATCTCACAACGCTTCTCTATACGTTATGAACGATTACATTAACCTCTACCTAGCTTTTGAGATCAAAAATGAAGAACACAACTTTGATGATATGGTGATATTCAACTTTGACAACGACAATGATGGAATCAAATGGTCTGGTGACGACCAACTCTCAGTCAATGGATCTATTTTGTATGAACAGAATTTAGGAGGACAATTCGAAGACGCTTTCTTCCCGACTCCTGGAGAGGGTCCTTCCCAGAGGGACGCTGATCATATAATACATCTCAAAGATGGTGTGGGAGCTGCCCAGTTCACGGGAACAAAGAATAACGGATCCTACGTCTTCGAGTTGGCCCATCCTCTGAATACAAGTGATGATCTTCATGACTTCAGTCTCGGGGTTGAAGATACTGTGGGATTCAATGTTTTGTATTTGGATGCTGGTGGAGGAGTTGGTTCTGAGGCTGGTTGGCCTACATTCACTCTGGGTGAATGGAAAGAAATGGCTGAAATCACAATCGCAAGTCCTGAGTTTGTTATTCCAGAACCCCGTCTCAATTTGAAGATTAGTAAGATTGAGGTTACTCAGGCGATCCAGTGGTTAGACGATGTTGGGGTGGTGCCACATGCGGGTCCAGACAATAGTTTGCCACTCGCTGAAGGGAAGAGCACTGCTGTGAGGGTGTATGTTGATATAGGACGACCTACAGGGCCTTCAGTTTCGGTCGATGTATACCTGTATGCTACTAACATCTTGGGTACCAGTTTGGTGCAACCTCACAGGGGAGATCCTTATGGTCCCCTACGTGAGAGCTTTAGAGCTCCAGTTATTCCGGATAGGGGAAATGAGAATCATACAGCCAACTTTCTGTTACCCGACTATTGGGTGATGGAACCCATATTTCTCGTGGCTTTTGTGCAGGCTTCTAGTTTGGTTCAGAGTGAAACGAATTACACAGACAATTGGATGGAGTGGCAACAGACATTGTTCACCATGACGAAGTCTTTAGAGATCGGTTATTATCTGGTCAATTATAGATTAACTTGGCCTCCACTAGGTCCAGCTCCTAATGTCCCGTCACAAGACAAGATCCGAAATGGAAAAGACTTCTTTGAAAAGGTTACTCCCATGCCTGACCTGTCTAACCCCGTCATCTACTATCCTTTGGCAGGTTCTCCCCTTTACTGGGATAAGGCCAACTTTACACAACCGTCTAGCAATGCAAAAGGATGGGATGACAATAGAACTGCTCAAAGAGAATTACTTGGTACCCTTCTCGAAATGAGGGACGACATGCTCATAATGTGTGGGGAAGCTCCTGACCAAATCGTTGGTTTGTACACAAACGCGATCACAAGGACAGGGCGAGTGTGGAGTATTCCTGGTACAGTCTTTATTGCTCACGAAAATCGACCATGGAGTTTCGCTCATGAGATCGGTCATAACTATGGTTTTGATCATAGTTGGGATGATGGGGGTGTGCATGGTCCAAATCCTTGGAATGGCACAATAGCTACAAATTCTAGTCAGACATATGGTTACGACACACAAGCAAACTGGGCTCCAAACGAACCCGAAGATATTGTGAAAATCCCAGCGTCTAACGACACTGAAAATAACACGAAGTATGGTGCTCTGATGAGTTACTACGATGAGTACAGATGGATTTCTCCTTGGGAGTGGGAAAGACTTATAGAAGAATTTAACCCTGGAGAGGCTGCTGGTTTGTCTGAATCAACTTTGACTGAAGATCAAAGTTCGTCCCCAGGATTACGAATTTCGGGTGTTATCTACAAAAACAACACAGGCAACTTACGCCCAATATTTCAGACACCTTCATTCCTTGATGTTGAGATCCCAAGTGGTCCTTACATTGTGGAGCTCAGAGGATCTCCCCCAACGGAACCATTGTATTACAGTCAGAGTTTCAATGTGTCATTTGAGGAAGGCGATGACAGAACTTTATTCATGTTAAATGTCCCATTCATAACTGGTACATATAGTGTGTCTCTCTGGAACGCTACCATATCCCCTCCAGTCTTACTTGATAAAATTTCAGCGAGCTCAAACCCTCCGTCAGTGACAGTTACCTACCCGAATGGTGGAGAAACCGTTGGAGACTCATTTAATGTTACCTGGGTAGCGTCTGACCTTGATGGTGATCAATTAATGTTCAAGTTGTTTCACAGTAACGATAATGGCGCAACTTGGCTACCTTTATCTCCTCGCATAAGGGAAACGAGCTATCATGTGGATACCTCTACATTACCAGGTAGTTCACAGTCGATTATTCGTATTCAAGTGTCGGATGGATTCCATACAAGTGAAGATCAGTCTGATACCGTGTTCAATATGCCACTGAAAAGCCCACTGAATGTAGCCGGTATTGGTATTGGTCCTTGTATGACGTATAATTTTGGTGAAACAGTCATATTGAAGGGTTCAGCTTTTGACCCTGAAGATGGTGTGCTTAATGGTACAGCACTTACCTGGACCTCAGATCTCAATGGAACTTTGGGAACTGGAAAAGTTCTTCCCGTAACAGACCTAGTACCTGGTACACATAACATTACTTTAACAGCTACCGACAGTAATGGTAACAACCTTACAGACTCATTCACCGTAACTGTGGAACTCCACAACGTTGCAGTAACTAATGCTATCCCACAAAAATCGATCATTGGAGAAGGATACTCTCTTTACACAAATGTAACGGTTGAAAATCAAGGATTGCAGCTTGAGAAATTCAATGTCACGATATATGCTACTACGACCCTTTCAGGTAATGTAATCAATACCACATATGGAGAAACCGTTACTGATGTACTTGGAAGTAACTCATTAGCGGTGATCACCATGACATGGAACACGTCCCTTTGTACAAAAGGTAACTACACTATAAGTGTAATCGCATGGGATGTCATAGGTGAAGTAGACATAACAGATAACATCTTCACAGATAGTATAGTCCTAGTCACTTTTCGAGGCGATGTAAACGGAGATTTGAAAGTACGAGTTGACGATATACTTGCTATAGCTTTAGCATTCGGTTCAAATCTAGGTGATCCAGACTATGATCCAAATTTAGATGTGAATGGTGACGACAAAATTCGTGTTGACGACATCCTCATAGCAGCACTGAATTTTGGGTTAGGGTGAGTGAGGGGTCATCGCCGTTACCCGTGCAGTGTTCCCTCACCCAGTCCACTCTGTGAACATGATAGTTAAGAGTCCTGAGCTTTGCGCACGTAGAAAAGGCATCACCCTTTGTGATAATAACCAAACTAGTTATTTGTATATCGCGCGCGCGCGCGCGAGAGAGAACATATTGAAACATGCCACGAAAACGTTTGAAATAAGACAATTTGAGGAGAAGGCAAGCGTAGAAGCGGAAATGATTGAAATCCTCAGCAGAAACGGTTTGAGAGATGAAAGAGGCATTGTTTTGACAAAGGATCTAACAGAAATCTTCAATTCCACACGCCTTGATAGAGAAAAGTGGAAAACAAGAAGTGTTGGCTGGAAACTTCGCGGATTGGGGTTTATCAAAATTCACACCGGACAAGGAAATGGATGGCTCATAGATGAAGACCGGTTGCACTATCTCCAACAAATTTACAGAACAGAGATCTCTCCTGTAGAAAAAGTTCAGAATATTCAGAGAGTTCAGGAACACTCAGAAAACCGCTCAACAGACGAAATGCTCACCAGCCAGAAACATTCCACCCCAATCCTCAGGAACTTGGAGGATGTACTCCGCAGCTACTGGCAAACCCACACACATGGAACCATAGACGACTTCAAAGAACTTACCCAACAGAAAGGTAACCTGAACGACGTTGAAACTGAAAGTTTTGTAGAGGGTTTGTTTGAGGCTGGCAAAATCGCCTACGACCCTGATGGATGGCTGAAGTGGCTGACGTAACGCGCGTACTCAATTCTTTTATCTCACTCTCTATTTGCACGCATTTCATGCTACATCAAGATAATTGATTCAATAGAGAGTACATTGAAACTTTTAATATAACACTGGAACATATCTTACGTTGGGAAGTATGCTTTGTCTTTTAGGTCCAGGTCTGAAAATACCTGCAACGCTCTACTTTGTGAAGAGTTACGCAAGCTTGGCATTGAAGCGTTTTTCGAAGAGCATTACCTCACTCGGTTTGGGAGAAATAAGCCCGACATTCACGCAACGCACAATGAATCTAATTATCTGCTAGAGGGAAAGCAGAAGCCTCGTAAGCTCGTTGATGCTGTGAGTAAAGCCTACACTTACCGAGAAAGGCTTCGTTTCACTTCTCCAAAAGCCGTCTTTGCTGTGCTATATCCGCCTGATTGCTTTAGTTCATGTGAAGCGGCAGTCTTATTGGACGCTTCACCTTTCTATATTGCTCATAGGGCCAAGTCGCTCAAAGACCTCGCTAACTGGATTTACAGTATAATAACTGAGCCACCTGTTGCTATTGAACTCAAGCCAACGGATGCTATCAAGTTGCTTCGTGAGGCGGTGCGAGGAATCTCGGAAACGTTTGCGAAACTTGAGGCAAAAGATGTAGAGGAAATCTTCGGGGGAAAAGTGTTCTTTGAAACTATCCTTGGAATTAAGGAAGAGAAAGAAATTCCGATACAGCACCTACGAGACGCTACCTCCTACTTGTTAGTTAATCAGATTATGTTCTACCAAATTCTCGCCAAGGAAAAGAAGGAATTAATTAGATACAGAGAAATAGACTCCGAAAAACTGCAATCCCTCAAGGAATTGCAAGCAGAGTATTTTTCTAAAGTGTTGCTTGAAGACTACAAGCCCATTTTTGGATTTGATGTTGCCTCCAAAATCAAAGGGCCAAGGGCTCTTGAAGCAGTCAAAGTCACAGTTGATTCTGTAAATGCTTTATCACCTGCAGCGTTGGGTCACGATGTTCTAGGCAAAATATTCCACAATCTAATTCCCCTCGACTTGCGTAAAGTGGTAGCAGCATTCTATACAAATATTCAGGCTGGTGAAATTCTAGCTACGTTGGCTATTGACAAATCAGATGCGCTAGTGTTAGACCCTGCTTGTGGTTCAGGAACTTTGCTTGTTTCTTCTTATCAGAGGAAGAGAGACCTGCTAAAAAGGAACGGAGAGAGTTTTAGTTTTAAGCATCACAAGCGGTTTGTTGAGGAAGAAATCACAGGCATAGATATCATGCCTTTTGCAGCTCATTTGGCTGCTGTTCATCTTTCGCTTCAAGCTCCTCTTTACACAACTGACTTCGTGCGAGTTGCGATTCAAGATTCTACTAGTCTAAAACCAAATGTCATCATATCACCAGCGCAAGAAGTGCTCAAAGAAGCATTCAAGCAACGGAAACTTACCGAGGACTACCAGAAGCCAACCAGAAGATCGAAAGAAAAAGTCGTAAGAGGTGTCGTTGAACTCTCAAAACAAGCAAACTATAAACCAATACAACTAAACAAAGTTGACCTCGTGATAATGAACCCTCCATTCACAAGATTTCAAAGAATACCTCCAGACTACAAGACCAAACTTGGTAAGCGATTCCCAGAAGCAATGTACAAAAAATGTGTACATGGTCAACTCGGACTACATGGCTACTTTCTGCTTTTGGCTGACCGCTTCTTAGAACATGAAGGTAGACTTGCAGCTGTCCTTCCCGTTACGACGTTAAGCGCCAAAGGGCTTTACCATATTCAAGATATATGGTTGAATAATTACTCTATTGAATATATAATCGTCTGTGAAGGTAGGTCTGCATTTTCGGAGAACGTTTCTGTCCGTGAGATTCTATTGGTAGCAAGGAAGATGAAGCAGAAAGACAATAATGTCGCCATTTCGGTCCTGAAAATCTCACCTGATACAATTTCGATTGCTGATGCACGTTCACTCGCTGAAAACTTGAAAGAGCTGCGAGAAAGACAGGAAGTTGGCACGATTATTGACTCAGAAAAATACCTATTCAAGTTGATACCTCAGGCCGAGCTGATAAAAAGGAAACGTGCTTTGTTCAGAGCAATATCAATGTATCGCAAAGACATAATAGAAATGGCCGATGAAATAGGAAAGCTATTTGAGAAGTCTGGAAAAGTGACAACTTTTGGCAAATACCTTGCATCCATCAAAGGAGAGATTCACGAAAGCCCTAGAGGGATCAAAAGGTTTGGTTACTATGGTCTTTCGCTTGTGAGCAAAGAAAACAGGGCTCTTAAAAAGCATGATTTTTGGTTCGTGAAAGAAAAGCTCAAGCGAAAGTTTGTTGTCGAGAATAGATTTTCGCGTGTCACTTTTAACATCCCAATCAGATGTATTGCTCCAAGCATTAGAAGATATGCGGGGCTAGAACATTTTAACATCAGCAACGAGACAGATTACGTCATTACAAAGCCTTTCAAGAAACTTCAATATTTGCTTCAAGCTAGCGACATTGAAATGGATGAAAGGAAGGAAGCTACCAAGCTTGTGAAGAATGGAGGGTGGGAACAATTCGTTGAAAACCATTCGTCAAAGCTGGCACTAATTTATCGTGCTCGTATAACAGGTGCTGGAATACATAACTTGACGTTTTATTCGAATAAGAAGATGTTTTTTGGTGGTTCATTTTGGATGATTGAGGTTGATGATGATACACAGGCAAAGTTGCTGACGCTTTGGTTGAATAGCACTCTCAATCTGTTTCAGTTGTTCATAGAAAGAAAGGAAACTGAAGGCAGTTGGATATGGCTTGACAACTACGTAATGCAAGAATTTATGATGCTAGATTTTTCTAAGTTGTCCGAGCAAGAGACCAACACATTGCTAGCGGTTTTCGAGAAGCTTGGAAAGGTTTCGGTTCCTAATCTTCTTGAGCAAATTGAGACGAGGAACAGCGCAAGAATGGAAATTGATAGAGTACTTTTGCGATTGCTACGATTGCCAGAAGAACAGATAGATGGATTTCTTGATAGGCTTTACTCAATTCTAGCAAAAGAATTTCGTAAACTGAAAAGGGTCATAAGTGACTAGGCTATTATAACTGAATTGCATTGAGTTTAATGATGTAGAGATGCAAAATGATTTCAAAGATGATAGGAGCAGAAAGTGAATGACTCAACCAGAACCGAAATACCCAACTATGACCATAGGAGCTCATCCAGAGATACATAACCATCTGAGAAAGAAGTATGGCGTAGAGAATGTATGTTGGCCGATTTTGGTATATGATCTAGACACAAAAGATGTTGACTATTTAATCATTGAAGTAAATGCAAAAAACAATGTTAATCGAGAAATACGAGAACCTTTGCTAGGCCCTGCTCCCTTTCCAGAGTATAAGCTAGATTATACAATCTCACCTAGGCACAAGATGCCTATACCTCTGAGCCACAAGATTCCATGGAAAGGATCGACTGACATCTTATCAGCTAAATATAACTCCAGTTATGAATTCGTAACTCAACACGGAGGAATATATACCATTGATGTTGATTATGTATGGAAGAAACCTAATGGAGAACTGTTTGGTTTAGAAACATCAACTTTTTACATGGATATGAGAACCGAGAAGTATGCTGAATATCTAGTTCAAAAGTTCATTGAGACGAGAGTTTCAAGAAGGGGTGCACACCATCTACATGTTTTGGCTAGAGCCGCATCAAAAATTGGGATTCAAATGTCTTTAGTTTTCTTTAATGTTCTTGGGCATTCAAATATCATTAAAACAGATGGTTATGCTTACTCCATTCCTTTGAACATCACTACTGCTCAGGAAATGCATTCAGGTGTTTTTGTAAAAGGTAAATATCTTACCTTTTCAGATTGGCTAAATTCTTTATGATGAGGCTCAACGTCATGCATGCATTTACCACTATTAGTGGTGTCAAACGCATATGCAGAATGCGAAGCACATGGAACGCAACCGCAGGAAGAAGGATATGACTTGAAGCATATGGACCAGACAAAAACCATGAAAAACATACACAAAAACGCTCAAAACACCATTCCAAAAACTTCCGAAATTGAAACAAAATGTCCCTTTTTGGGGGAGTGTAGCTAAATTATGTCAGCGCAAAAACCCGCTTTTCAAAGAAGAAGCGATATTAGCGATTTTCAGTTCAAAAATAGTGAAGTTTTCAGTACAGTTTTTGACAATTCGCGCAAGTTAAAGCGCAAGAAAGCGCCGAAATACCGCTGTATTAACACGTATTTCAAGAGTACCAAGCAGTATTGGAAGGAGAGAAACAGGCGCAAAAAAAGCCTTTGATCTTTTCAGTGAAGGCTTTACATACGAACAAATAGCTGACAAGTTGGGTGTGTGCGTTAAAACTGTGTCTCGGGACATAAAGAGAGCGCAACGTTACCACACTGGGCAATTTAACAAGATGATTAGACAAGTCAGGGCTGAAAGAGATGCGGAGTACATTAAAAGGTATGAAGGGCTGCCTCTAGCAGCACAGGCGAGACAACTTAAAGAGGATTATAAATTTTATGCAAAGATGTTTCAGACACGTCAACAACTCAAAGAAACGCTAACTGTATCCATTAACATGGATGAAATTATCAATAGAATAGTCAACAAACAGGAATTTGGCAGACCTTTTGTTACCTTCTACCCCAAAGAAATGACTTTGCCACTTTCACGATTTCGATTAAGGCTTCTACTTAAAGTAGGAAATCAGCTTTTTACAAATGCAACACTAAGTGTTGGAAAATTTGTGAAGACATAAGCATGATTGAGACTTTATGTGCAAATTAACAATAGGAGAAAAACACCAATAAGTCTGCATGTATGCATTGCATTATGCTGTTTTAGAATCCTTCACAATTTGATGCTTGTATTCTTGTTTGAAATCGAAAATATTCGCTTGATAGCTTCGAGCAAAGAATCTTGCAAGTGCTTTTGATAGGCCTTCAGTCTTCATGTCTAGATACTTCGCCCCCACACTAAAGCCCAGCCCTGCAAGGAAACCCTCCCAACTTCCCGTCAACGCAGATGTAGCGCTCCCTATAGCCGCTATTGAAAAAAGCAGACCTCTTCTCAGGTTCTTCACTTGTCTAGGAATTGTGGGATCATTCCAGATATTGTCTAGAATCTCAGAAAGAGCCTCTGTCTTCTCGTTGATGATGTCGGGATGATTTTCTACTATTGCATCATTCAGAGATTCCTGCAATTTCCGCAAATCATAAGCATCATAGTGGTAGATAACATCTTTGCATGCGTCAAGCCCAAGTGGCGCATAGGTTAATTTTCCTTCCAGCAGAAACTTGCCTATTTCGCACGGAAACCTTCGCTCTTGGGGCTGATAGACGGCCGGGAGAGATTGGGCAGCAGCTTTGGCAACCTCAAATGAGTAATTTTTTTGATCATAACGCAAATGCTGTATGGGAGAAGTAATGAAGCGTGCACTCAACATAAGTAGCTCATAGGCTTGTACGGGATCATCAACCATAAGATTCTCAATCTCTTCGACGATTTGATAGCGACCTAGCTTGAGAATTGTATATGCAGCCGTATGCCGACTCACATAGTCTCCGAAGGTTACGGATCCAATCAACTGGGATAACTTCTTTAAGAAGTCAAAGTACTTCACGTTTCCAAGAGCATCAAAAGCATGCATGCATCTTTGGATCTCTTCTTCGCTTCCGAAAACCCAAAGGGGAACAACAAGATTCAAAGGAGGATTCAATTCTTCAAAAATAGGGTCGAAAAAGTCAAGACCTGCATAATCACTTGGCATATTATGCAAAACTACTTGAAGCCTTCCTGTCTCCTTTATGAAATCAACAATCTTTGGAATATTGGATGTTCTAAAAAGAAACCTACTGAATGTTTGTTCTGGCAACGCTGGAAGAGTAAGAATGAGAGATCCACAAAAAGGAACTTGGGCCCATACATCACTTATGCTTTCAAACTCGAAGGTAGAAGCTGTCACAGGTTTCTGGAGCTTCAGAAAGCGTCGATCTGGTGGATATTTGTCTTTCAGAAAATCGAATTTCTCTTCTGGTATTTTCTTCAAAACAAGCCGTTCAAACTCAGCTTTCTCTCTTTTTTCATAGTCCGCTAGATACTCTTTATCCATTATACTCAACCGTTTTGCTTTGCTTGCAAGAGGCTCATGCATATTGTTGCCATATGTGTTCTTTATCCTTTTGGAAGCTAACTACAGCCTACATGTATGCGTTGGATAATAACCAAACTAGTTATTTGTATATCACATAGTAAAAAGGCTTGAATAGTCCCTACTTGGTGATATTGAATGCGAATCGGCTAAAACAATTGAAAAATTTCTTGGGCATTCCCTGTAGTTGCTTTGGCCAGTTCATCAACAGAGATTCCTTTCAATGCTGCAATTTTTCTGGCTATGAAAGGGAGAAAGGCTGGTTCATTTCGCTTTCCTCTCATTTCTTGAGGAGCAAGCCAGGGACTGTCAGTTTCGAGAACCATCTTGTTCAAGTCTACCCATTTAGCGATATCTTGAAGTTTGTAAGAGTTTGGGAAAGTGACTGGACCAGCAAACGATATATGAAAGTTAGACTGGACACAATCTTCAGCCATTTCTCTGCTTCCTGAGAAGCAATGCATTACAACGTTTATTTTCTCTTTGAATTTTGACAGCATTTTGAGAGTGTCAGCGTGGGCCTCTCTGTCGTGGATTACGACCGGCAATTCTAGTTCTTTGGTCAAAAATAGTTGGGCTTCAAAGGCTTTTTTCTGGGCTTGTTTTGGAGATAGGTTTCGATAGTAGTCTAGTCCGATCTCTCCAATCGCTACAACTTTTGGATTTTCAGAGAGTTCTCTGAGTTTATCTAACACTTTTGGGTTGAATTGACTGGCATTGTGCGGATGAATGCCCACAGTAGCATATAGCTCCTTGTGTTTTTCAGCTAATTCAATCGCTCTTTTGCTGCCGTCAATGTCAAATCCAATGTTTATTATGTATTTTACACCAGCTTTTTTGGCTCGACGTATCGCTTTTTCTCGGTCCTTGTCGAAAGTTGCCCATTGAAGGTGGGCGTGCGTGTCGACTAGCATATTCTCGCCTTCTTTGAAAGCTAACGCTTTTCTGTTAAAGATTGGAGTATTTGTTTGAAGATGTTGAAGGTATCTTGATCGTAGAGGCAGTAGACGACCTTTTCTAGTTTTGTGGGGCCTTCCAAATATGCTATGGTTGTTGAGAGCATTATTGTGGCGCATCGGTCTTTTGGAAAGCCGAAGATTCCTGTGCTTACAGCCGGGAATGCTATTGTTTCCAAGTTATGTTTATCGGCGAGTACTAGAGAGTTGAGGGTGGCGTCTTTTAGTTTTGCATCCTCATGTTCTTCGCCGTGCCTTGGACCAACAGCGTGGATTACGTATTTTGCTTTGAGGTTTCCTCCAGTTGTTATGACTGCTCCGCCCACATGGGTTCCTCCCATCTTATTGCATTCTTCCTGGATTTTTGGTCCACCTTTTCGTCTGATGGCTCCAGCTACTCCACCACCAAGCGTTAGTGAAGAATTTGCGGCGTTGACTATAGCGAGGGTGTTTAGATTTGTGATATTGCCTTGCGTCAATTCTAAAATAGTCCTGTTTATTTTGACCTTCATGGCTTAACCTTCTACATTACTAAGAAATAAGGGGTTCTAAGCAGATTCTGGTCTAATGTTATCCTTATGCGCGTACGGCATTGCATAAAGCTTAAAAATTGGAATACATGCTTTTGTTTCTTAGAGGTTGACTTTTATGAGTGCTGAGGAAATGAAGAGAAAAGCTCGAGCATTTGTACTCATTGAGACAAAGCCAGGAAAAGAAAAAGAAGTGATGGAAAAACTGTTGAAGTATGAAGAAGTCAAGGAAGTCCACATATATTCTGGAGAAATGGATTTAATAGCAGTACTGGAAACCGAGCGAGAAATGCTCGTTCCAAGTTCAAAGAAAGTTGCAGACCTTGTTATAGACAAGATTCAGAGCATCAAAGAGATACAAGATACTGAAACGATAATTCCAACTTATTCAAAGACCAAGTGGCTTGAAAGAGTTTAATATAATTCGGAATAACTTTAGCGAACAGCTTTTTCGTACTCACTTGCTCTAATCGTGTGTGCATAGAGTTCTTTTGTTTCTATGTATGGACCATTAAAGGTTACCAAATGTGCGCGCGCGCATAATATTGGTGTTTCTTCTCAGCACCCTAATCTATCTTGCATTGGCATCAACGATTGTATGGACAATAGTCATTATCGCAAATCTCATTTTCGTATGGAAACCATTGCAGGAATTTCGCAAAACACGCGCCAGCATTCTTGAGAGAATTGAAGAGAAGGAGAAAGGCAGAGACACACAGTTTATGTAGTCGTCATAACCATAAATTCACGATTACTTCGGCACGATATATTTAAGCACTGCACATTTGAAGTAAAGGAGATTTCAAACGATTGAAAAAAAGAAAATCTAAAATGAATAAAATGAAGGATCTTGAAGAATCTTTGAAAGAAGAACGTGAAAAATCGACTGATTATTTAAATCGTCTTAGGTATCTACAAGCAGACTTCGAAAATTACAGGAAAAGGATGGAAAAGGAAATTCGTGAGACATTTCAGGTTTCCAATGAGAAACTCATAGTAAGTCTTCTTAATGTAATTGATGAGTTGGAATTAGCCCTCAGTTCAGGAAGAGAGACCGAGAATAAGCAAGCCCTTCTAGAAGGTGTGGAGATGACCTTAAAAAAGATGTATTCCACTCTTGAACAGGAAGGTTTAACTAAAATAGAAGCTGTAGGAAAATCCTTTGACCCAAATCTACATGAGGTTATGATGGTAGTGCCAACAAACGAGCACAAAGAAAACATGATTATTGAAGAAGTGAGGAAAGGTTACTTGCTTAAAGATAAGGTAATCAGGACAAGCATTGTAAAGGTTGCTACACGGTCAGGTCATGATCCATGAGTAAAGAAAAGCAACGAGAAAGAATATTAGGGATAGATTTAGGAACCACTAATTCAGCAGCCGCCATTCTGGA
>Ga0224501_10002455_pt1 | contig 14563 bp, 10 predicted proteins | sample SF_Oct11_sed_USG_4_FD_169105 | JGI IMG/M metagenome (GOLD analysis project Ga0224501, IMG submission 169105) | Sediment microbial communities from San Francisco Bay, California, United States - SF_Oct11_sed_USGS_8_1 | ecosystem: Environmental > Aquatic > Marine > Sediment | place: USA...
TGGAGGTCTGGGTCTACCCCTTTAAGATAGCGCACGATTTGCACCTGTCATTCAGGCTTGAGAATGAGGTTTTTCCTGAGGGGCTGGAAAGATTCGCAGAGCGTATTATTGTTCGACCCGAGTCGACCACCATCGTCTATTCCCACCCCGCATTTACCGTGCGAGAGACCATATTTATCCCTTTAGAGACCAGCGCAGCGGTGATACTGCTGGATGTGGAGACCAGCCAGCCTCTGAGGCTCATGGTCAGCTTTGTGCCCGACCTTAAGCCTATGTGGCCCGGTGGGTTGGGGGGTCAGTACTGCCGGTGGGAAGAAGAAGTCAACGCCTTTTTGATAACTGAGAGCCGTCGTCATTATGCGGCAGCTGTAGGTTCGCCCATAACCGACAGATTCTCCCGGGGTCCCGCCCATCGGCTGCCAGGAGCCCCTTCCTGGTTTGAGATGGAGCTGGAGCAGGAGTTCTGCAGCCAGCACCTGATACCAATAGTCATAGCCGGAGGAATGGATGGGGTGGACGATGTTTTCCGCAGCTATTCCAGGATTCTGAAGTCAATCCCAGAGCTTTACAGAAAGAACCTTGCCCATTATCAGCAATTGAGGCAGGAGTTTCTCCAGGTGGAAACCCCGGAGAAGGAGCTCAACTTAGCCTTTGAGTGGGCTAAGGTAGCCCTCGACCGGGGGTTGGTGTGCAATCCCAGGCTGGGCTGCGGGCTGGTGGCGGGGTTTGGGCCTTCGGGCAACAGCGAGCGCCCAGGATTTGCCTGGTATTTTGGCGGCGACACTATGCTGAACTCCCTTGCCATCAACAGCTATGGCGATTTTGCTACTGTCCGACAGGCGCTGGCGCTGCTCAGAAAATATCAGCGAGAGGACGGGAAGATAATGCACGAGCTCTCGCAGAGCGCCTTCCTCATACCCTGGTTTGAGGAATACCCTTACGGCTATTACCATGCCGAGACCTCACCCTTCTATATAATAAGCCTCCACGATTACTACTCAGCCAGCGGAGACCATCGGTTTCTGACTGACAGTTGGGCTTCGCTTAAAAGGGCTTATCAATATTGCCTGACCACGGACACCGATGGGGATGGTCTGATGGAGAACAGCAAAGCCGGGCTGGGGGCGGTGGAGGTCGGCTCTCTGCTGAAGGGGATTCATCAGGAGATTTATTTGGCCGGGCTGAGTACCGAGGCTCTGCGCTGTATGGGGGAACTGGCCGAGGCTATGGGAGAAACCGATTTGAAGGAGGAGTGCCAGAGGATGTTCCGCCGTGCCCTCCAATCCCTTCGGGGGAGGTTCTGGGATGAAGACACCAATCAATATGCCTTTTGCATCGCCCAGGATGGCAGCCTGGTGAAGGAAGCCACCGCCTGGCCTGCAGTTCCCATGCTATTCAATCTTTTTGAGGAAGAGAGGGCTTCGGGGGTGCTGGCTCATTTGGCCTCTGCCGCTATGAGCACCGATTGGGGAGTGCGGATGCTGGCTAATACCAGCCGGCATTACCAGCCTTTGGCTTACAACAACGGGGCTGTCTGGCCCTTCATTACCGGCTATGTCTCTCTGGCAGAATACCGCTACCACCGGAGCGTCCCGGCAATGACGCACCTGATGAGCATCGCCCGCCTGACTTTTATTGACGCTCTGGGCTTTGTGCCCGAGCTCCTCTCAGGAGAGTTCTATCGGACCATAGAAGCCTCGGTCCCCCATCAGCTCTTCTCATCGGGGATGGTGATAACCCCTCTGGTGCGGGGATTACTCGGCTTGAAAGGGGATGCCCCTCAGAGGATAATTGCGCTTGCTCCCCATCTCCCTGCCAGCTGGGAAGAGATAAAGGTGAGAAATTTCCGGATAGGGGATGGAGTCTTTTCATTTGATATTAAGAGGAATGGTAACAAATATTCTGTATCCGCCTCTGGCACAGCCTCCACTCCTTATAAGCTGGTATTCTCCCCGGCGTTTGCTCTGGGGACAAACATCAAAGGAGTATCAATTGACGGGGAGGATGCTCCTTTTGAAGAGGAACCAGGGAAGCACGACCTCCATTGCCGGGTGGAAGCGGAGCTCAGCCGGTCACGGCTGATTGAGATAACCTATCAGCAGGGGATTGAGATAATCCCCCCTCCTTTAAAGACCAACCCGGGCGACCGCTCCACCAGTCTTCGGATAATTGATTGGGCTTTGAATGGAGATAGCTTTAAGGTTACAGTGGAAGGGATGAGAGGGGCGTGCTATCAGCTGGAGCTAAAAACGCCTTTTGAGGTGGAGTCGGTTGCTGGGGGAGAGATGGTCAAAGATGAAGGGGATTTTAAAGCTGTGGAGGTCGCTTTTGCCGCTGAAGGGGAGGGGAGGTATCAGCAAAAGGAGGTTATAATCCATTTGAAAAGAAGGGGGGGAGATTAAGGGGCGACGGTTTTCAGGAGGCTATTTTCTTTTTAAAGTATTCTACAGTCTTAAGCAGTCCCTCCTCAATGCTCACCTTGGGAGACCAATGGAGAAGCTTTTTGGCTTTGGAGATGTCAGGTTGACGGACTTTGGGGTCGTTTTCTGGCAGGGGGCAGTGGACTATCTTGCTTTTACTACCGGTTAATTTTATGATCATATTGGCAATGTCAAGGATAGTCATCTCCTCGGGGTTGCCCAGGTTAATGGGCAAATTGTAATCAGATAACATCAGGTGATAGAGACCCTCCACCATATCCGAGATGTAACAGAAGCTGCGGGTTTGCGAACCATCACCGAAGACGGTCAACTCCTCTCCCCGTAGAGCCTGGCAGATGAAAGTGGGGATGGCGCGACCATCGTCAATCCGCATTCGGGGACCAAAGGTGTTGAAGATGCGAGCTATTTTGGTGTCCACTTTATGGATGCGGTGATAAGCGATAGTCATCGCCTCGGCAAAGCGCTTGGCTTCGTCATAAACCCCCCGAGGACCTATGGGGTTCACATTGCCCCAATAGTCCTCGCTTTGAGGGCTGACCAGAGGGTCGCCGTAGACCTCCGAGGTGGATGCCAGCAAAAAGGTGGCCGACTTGTTTTTTGCCAGCCCCAGGGCTTTGTGAGTTCCCAGGGAGCCGACCTTAAGGGTCTGTATGGGGAGTTCCATATAATCGCGGGGGCTGGCGGGGCTGGCAAAGTGGAGAATGCAGTCAAGCTCCTTATCTATGAAGATATAGTTAGTGACATTATGATGGATGAAGAGAAAATCTTTATCATAAAGGTGTCTTATGTTCTCAATTGCGCCGGTAATCAAATTATCCATGCAGATAACCGAGAAGCCTTGCTCCAGCAAATATTCTGCCAGGTGAGAACCGATAAATCCCGAGCCTCCGGTAATGAGAACTCTTTTTTTCATAATTGAGAGCTCATCGATATGAATTTGAGTTTGATAACAGTTCCCCTCTGGGCTAATAGGCGTTCTTCTGAATCAAGCTGTTCCAGAGGGTTAACCATAAGATTTTCAGGTCAAACGCCAGGGACCAGTTTTCTATATAGTAAAGGTCATATTCAATTCTCTTCTTAAGCGAAGTGTCCCCACGCCAACCGTTGACCTGCGCCCAACCGGTCATTCCTGACTTGACCTTATGGCGGAGCATATACTGAGGGATCTTCTCTTTAAAATCTCCTACAAATTGCGGTCTTTCCGGACGGGGTCCCACCAGGCTCATCTCACCTTTCAGGATATTGAATAATTGAGGCAACTCATCGAGGCTGAAGCGTCTCAAGAATTTGCCCACCATGGTTCTGCGGGGGTCGTCCTGCTTAGCCCATACCGGTCCGGTTTGTTGTTCGGCGTCAACAACCATAGAGCGAAATTTATAAATCAAAAAGGGATTACCGTCAAGCCCCATCCGTTCCTGTCTGTAAAACACGGGTCCCGGAGATGAAAGCTTAATGGCCAGGGCGATAAAAGGAAAAAAGGGAAGCGAGATAAGCAGCCCTATAGTGGCCACCGTCATGTCGAGGACCCTTTTTGCTAATACTTTCCAACCCTCCAGAGGGATAGCGGTTAGGTTTATTATGGGTATGCCGTCCAGTTCCTCTACACCAGCTTTTATGGCTATATATTCCAGCAAATCGGGAATAAGCCTAACATCAATCCCCTCTCGATGAGCTACTTTTATCATCTCCAGCATCTTCTTGTGGGCGCGCAGGGGGAGGGCTATGAAGAGTTGGTCGACCCTTTGGTGCTTAATCAGTCGAGGGAAATCAGAGAGTTTCCCTACAACTCTAATGCCTTTATAATCGCTGTGGAGCCTGGCGGGGTCATCGTCCAAAAACCCTATTACCTTAAACCCCAACTCACTGTGGTAAATAATCCTGTCCACAATGAGCCTTCCCAAATCTCCTGCCCCGGTGATTAAGACCTTCTTGATGTACAGACCCCGGCGATGGGCTTGTTCCAGAAGAAGTCGCATTAACATGCGAAAGCCATACACCATAATTATATCGAGAGCGAGAAAGATAGCGATAACTAATCGGGAGTATTCCAGAGGGGCAACTCCCGGTTGAAACTGATAATAGGTTCGATAATAGAGGGTGAGACCCCAGGTGATGACAGTAGCCAGAGTAGCGGCGACGAAGATAGAGAAGAGGTCGTCGATGCGCGATTTTTCCCGGGGGGGTTGATAGAGTTTGCGGAAGTAAAAGGTGATGGGCCAGATTAAAGAGATAAAGGGGAGGAGCTTGAAATATTGGAAGATATCTGGTATTCCCTTGGTAACTGGAATAATCTTGAGGGTGAAACGGACATAATAGGCGAGTATAAAGGCAAGATTGGTGACTATCAAATCACCTATCAGGAGGATGCTAATCCACATCCGGCGCTGGTGTCTAAGCATCTGTCTTGGAATCCCTCCTCAAGTTGCCAAGGGTATCGGAGATAAAATCTGTCACACTTTGTTTGAATTTTTCACGGGAAAATCTCAGTGCGTTAGCTCGTATTTTCTTTTTATTAAAACTCATTTTGTAGAATTTGTCAATAGCGTTTTTCAGAGAAGCAGGAGCCTGTTGGTCGAAGAAAACACCGGTCTCCTCTTCAATAATCGATTCCAAAGCCCCTCCTTTTCTGAAAGCGATCACCGGTCGCCCACAAGCCTGAGCTTCCAGCGAGGTGAGGCCGAAATCCTCTACTCCCGGAAATATAAGAGCCTGGCAGGTCTGGTAGAGGTTTCTGATCTCTTCATTGGAGAGCTCCCCCAGAAAGGTGATGTTTTTATTAGCCATCCTCTTCAGGCGAGATAGCTCCGGCCCCTTTCCCACAATCCTGAGCGGCAGCTTGAGCTGGTTCAGGGTTTCGATAGCTAAATCTATCCTTTTATAAGGCACCAACGCAGATACAATGAGGAAGAAGTCCTCCGGCTCACTCCCGGGGACGAAGAATTCGGTATCCACCGGAGGATAGATTACCACCGACTTTCGGTTATAATGGCGCCTTATGCGGGAGGCAACATTTTCAGAGTTGGCAATGAAGTAATCAACCCGTGCGCTTGAGGTCACATCCCACATCCTCAGATAGTTGATAAAGAGGGGTATCAGTTTGCGGCTAAAGAAACCAAGACGCTGAGAGGGGAAATAGTCGTGATACAGGTCCCAGGCATATCTCATAGGAGTATTGCAATAGCAGATGTGGATGGCATCGGAAGGGACAATCACTCCCTTGGCCGCGCAGTGGCTGATGCTGATAATCAGGTCGTATCCTCGGAGGTCGAATTGCTCAATGGCGGTGGGGAACAGGGGCAGGTAGTGGCGGTATCTGGCAGAGGCAAAGGGGAGCCGCTTGATGAAGGAGGTCTTGATAGGCATCCCCTCTATTATAGGTGAGGTCGCTCCTGGAATATGAAGGAGGGTAAAGATGGTAGCCTCGGGATAGATTTCACAGAAAACTTCCAGTATCTTCTCCCCGCCGCGCATCCCGGTGAGCCAATCGTGGACAAGAGCAGCCTTCATCTGTTATCACTTCTTCCTTTCCGCAAAAGCGTCTCCGCAGCCTCTGTTGTTAGAAGGATAATATCATATCGGGGTTCTTTTTTAAAGCGCTATGCTCTACTTAGCTAAGATTTGAGCAAAGAGCGCCAGATATCGTCGGGCTGATTCCTCCCATGAATATCTTTTTGCCTGCTGAGCTCCCCGTCGGATCAGCTCCTCCCTTAAGGGTCTATTCTCCATCAACTGCTGTATTCCTTCGGCAATCTCCTCCACCTGGTGCGGGTCAACCATAAGCGCGGCATCCCCTAGAACCTCTGGAAGGGAGGAAAGGTTGGAGGCGAGTACCGGCGTGCCGCAGGCCATAGCCTCCAGGGGGGGCAGCCCGAAGCCCTCGTAAAAAGAAGGAAAGGCGAAAAGCTCCGCCAGATGATAGAGACAACAGAGTTCCTCCTTATTGACATAGCCCAAGAATCTGACCTCCGCACCGAGGCTCAATCGGTCAATAGTCTCACTTATTGGTGATGATTTATCCCTCTCTCCCCCCGCTATGACCAGCTTCAAGCCTCTCTCTCGTCTCCCACGCAGTAGGGCGAAAGCCTTTAACAGATTAGTGAGGTTTTTATGGGGTTTTAGGTTCCCCACAAAAAGGATGAAGGGGTAGTCTGTCTGAAATCTCTCTTTCGCCCTCAAAAGCTCATCTTCATCGGGCTGGCGAAAGAAGTGGGGGTCAATACCGTTATATATGACCTCTATTGGGCTGGCATATCGGGGAAAAAGCCTCTGTATGTCTGCTCTGGAGTGGTGAGAGACGGCGACCACCTTTTCCGCCTTAGCCAGAGCTCGACTTATCATGAACCTGGCATAATAGTACGCCCCCTTATGGGGCAAGTTTTCTGGAAAGAGGAGATGGATGACATCGTGGATGGTCACTATCGCCCGGCAAGGAGTGAGCAGAGGGAGGACATAGTGAGGGGAGAAGTAAAGCTCGAGTTTGAGCCTCTTTGCCTTCCGGGAGAGGGAGAAGTGTTCCCTGAGGGAGTAGTTAGCTGACCTGTCAACCACAGGATGAAAGTTCTCGCCCAGCTGAGGGAGACTCTCCATGTCCTGTGGTCGACAGAAGAGGATATACTGGTTTTCGGAATCGAGCCGTGAGAACTGACCGATGAGGTTTTCGATATAAGTCCCTATTCCATAATCCTTTATCTTACGGATGTCTATCCCGATTTTTCCCATTTCCTCTGTCTCTTTAAGGGATTACCTCATCGGCGCTGTATTTAGCTCTGGCAACTAAGCTGAGCAGCTCCTTGCTGAGATTATAGTTGTCCCGCGCCTGGCTCTTCCTGGTTATAAAGTATGCCAGTCGGCTGGCGAGCCTGGAGAGGGTAAACTTGCAAAGCAGATAAATCCTCAGCATGGTCCACCGAACCCGCCCATAGTGTTTACGGTAGAAATGGAGCTGACTCTTCCGATAAGCCTTCAAAGCTGCTGCCCTGTTGGTCTCCATACTTTTACCGCGCAGGTGGATGACCTCCGCTGAAGGGGTATACAGTATCTCCCACCCTTTCTTCCTTATCCGATGGCATAGGTCGACATCTTCCAGAAACATAAAAAAATTCTGGTCGAAATCTCCCACCTCTTCCAGAGCTTCCCGCCGAGCCAGCATGCAGGCTCCGGTTACCCAATGAGGGTGGTGGAGTTGTCTGCTTTTTCTTTGGAGATGCCGTGTTATAAGCCGGTTCCCCTTCTCATATCTACGGCTGATAAACCTTTGCCAGAACTCATTGGCCAGATTGACCATTCTCCCCCAGGAGAGCTGGAGCGTTCCATCCTCGTTGAGCAGCCGGCACCCCAGAATCCCTACTTTATTCCCCTTCTGCATCGTTTCCACCAGGGCATCAACAGAACCAGACAGAAGCATGGTGTCCGGATTGAGGAAGAGGACGAACTCCCCCCGGCATCTCTGCAGAGCCTGGTTATTAGCGGGAGCAAATCCTATGTTCTCTTTATTCTCTATCAGGGTAATCTGGGGAAAATCCCTTCTTACCATCTCCACGCTGTTGTCAGAGGAGCTGTTGTCCACCACCAGTACCTCAAAAGGGGTCGTCGGGTTGCTCTGGTAAAGGGAAGCGAGGCATTTTTTTAAAAAATCACTGCTGTTGTAGTTAACTATTATTATAGAGAGCTTAATAACAGCTTTCATGCCAATACCTTATGAAGATGCTCTAAGGTGAGGCGGGCAGTAGCGGTGCAGGAGAATTTCCTGATTAATTGAGCCGCCCTTCTTACCATTTCCTTTCTTTTTCTCTCATTGTCAAGGAGTTCCATCACGGCTTCGGCTATCAGAGGTACCTCTGCGCGGGGCAGCATGGCAACGGTATCGCCCAGCACCTCCCGCACGGCGGGGATATCCTGCACAATCACCGGTGTGCCGCAAGCCAGAGCCTCCAGCGGCGGCAGCCCGAAGCCCTCGTAGGAAGAGAGGTAGATGAAGATTTCGGCGATATTGTAAAACATCACCAGGTCCTCGTCGTTCACATAGCCTAACAGCCTCACCTTGTTCCCTAACTCTAAGCTGGCTACCAGAGCGGGGAGGTCAATCCAGGGGTAGGTTCGGTTCTTCCCCACCAGCACCAGGGTCGCCTCAGGGAACTTTTTTACCACTTGCCCAAAGGCTTTTATGACCTCCGGAATACTCCTCCGATTCAATATCGCTCCCGTATAGAGGAGGATTCTTCCGGTTAAGTTGAGTCTCCGGCGGAAGCTCTCCAGCTGTTCAGCGTCAACAATCGGTTTGAAGCGAGAGTCCAGGCAGTTGTAAGTTAATTTGATCTTCTCTTCCGGGACACGGTAATAGCGGATTATCTCTTCCTTGGTGAAGTTGGAGACCGCAAACACCACATCCGCCCGGCGGACTGCTCGGCGACAGAGTAACCTTCGCCGGAATCTCTCCCTGGGGGAGAACCATTCCGGGTGAGCCTCAAAGGATACATCGTGCAAGGTGACCGCCCCCTTGCATTTTAGCCTTAAAGGGAGAGAGTAGCCCGGACCGAAGAAGATCTCAATTTTATCCCTCTTCAGGTGAGGGGGGAGAACGAACTGCTCCCAGTAGAAGCCCGATTGCATCAAGCGGGAGGAGAGATGATGAAGGCGTAATCCCGAAGAGGATAAAAAGGGATAACCTTCAAGAGCGGAGCGGGAGTAGAGATGAAAGCTATCTCCTGAATTTTCCTTCGCCCAGCAGGTGAGGAGATTTCTAAGATAGCGACCCACCCCGGTCGGTCTTCCCTCTAATTCTCTGGCATCAATGCCGATTCTGCTCATTGGTTTTAATTAATAATTAAAGAGCTTTCGCTCATTACCCTTCTCCTGCGAGCTGCTGGTAGAGCTGGAGAGTCTGTTCAGCGGTTTCCTTCCACGAGAAACGGTGGCTCCTCTCCAGCCCCCGGCGGGTCAGTTTCTCCGTTAGCTCGGAGTCGGTCAAGAGGGAACAGATAGCCTGCTCAATCTCATCAGGGCGTTGGGGGTCTACCAGAATGGCTGCATCACCAACAATTTCGGGTATACAGGAGGTATTGGAAGATACAACAGGTATGCCTGATGCCATAGCCTCCACCAGGGGGAGTCCGAAACCCTCGGCAAGGGAGGGATAGGTGAGCATGCGGGCAGCCTGGTATAGCCCTACTAGCTGCTCAGGATGCAGATAGCCGGTAATCAACACTCTTCCCTTCAATGCCGGGGATTGCAGCTCCCTATCAAATTCCTCGGTGTGCCAGCCCCTTTCTCCGACTATGACCAGCTTCAACCCCTTGAAGCCCCTCTTAACTAAGCCCTGGAAAGCGCGTAACAGATTAACCAGGTTTTTGCGGGGCTCTATGGTTCCCACAAACAAAAGGTAGTCGCTATCCAGAGAGAACTGCTTCCGAAGTAGAGCCAGGCTCTGGGATGACAATCGATGTCTGAAGCTCTCCGCCACCCCCTCATAGATAACTCGCACCTTATTCTCGGGTACTTTAAGGAATTGTATTATATCTTTTTTAGTGTGCTCGGACACAGCTATTATCGCATCTGCCTGATGAGCGTGAAGTTCGGCTAAGGTTAAGTAGTCTCTCTTGATTTCCCCCCTGGTCAACTCCGGGTGCGTCCAGAAGAAGAGGTCGTGTATGGTGATTATCCTCTTCCCCTTTTTAGCGGGCATAAGCAGAGGATGGGGAGAGTGCGAGATATTCACCGACCCTATGAGGTAGTCCACCGGAGGAAACCGATATTTATGCCACATGTAGTTGAGCACTCGAACGGGAATCCGATAATCCTTGATAAAAAAGTTATCCGGTAACGACATCCTCTCCCGAGGCACGCGGTCCCTAAGGGAGCTGGAGAAGAGGTAATAGCGGTTCTCCTGGTCGATGAGAGCGAGGTTTTCTACCAGATTTTGAACATAGGTTCCTACTCCGGTTCCTTTTTTCAGGGCAGGACGCAGGTCGATGGCGATTCTCATTTAAAACCTTAAATTAAAGGCAGAATATCTAATATTTTTCCCCTGTAAAATCCCTTTTAAGCTATCATAAATGAGGGAGAAAATCAATTCCCTTCCATTCTGCCGCCTGGGGTAAATGCCAAGGGCTTATGATAGGTTTTCTTAGGTTTGACTAATACAATTTTTTGTGTTATTGTTTTATGGCATTTTGGAGTTTGTTGAACCTCACCTAAATGGTGGTGGACAGGTCAGAGTTGAGAGAAGGGTAAATTTTTTTATCTCTCTACAGAGGTTAAGTGATTTTTAAGGAGGACAAAATGAAAGTCACCTTGTCGGTTATTAAAGCCGATATCGGAAGTATAGGCGGGCATATCAGACCGAGCCAGGCATTGGTTAACCGGGTGGAAGAGTATGTACGCGATAACCATAAAGAGCTCCTTGTTGATTTCAGGGTGAGTTTTACCGGTGATGATATCGCCATCTTGATGACCCATAAGCGGGGTGTTTTGAACGAGGAGGTCCATAAGTTAGCCTGGGATGCCTTTTTAGCCGGAACCAAGGTCGCCAGAGAGCAGGGACTCTACGGAGCCGGGCAAGATTTGTTAAAGGACTCTTTCTCCGGGAATGTAAAAGGAATGGGACCGGCGGTAGCCGAGATGGAGTTCGAGGAGCGTCCCAATGAGCCATTTCTCTTTTTTGCTGCCGACAAAACAGACCCGGGTGCATATAATCTCCCACTCTACTTAGGCTTTACCGACCCTATGTACTGCGCAGGGCTCCTGTTAAGTCCTAAGATGAGCAAAGGCTTCAAGTTCACCATCATGGATGTCGCCTATACCGAAGGGGATAAGATTATAGAGCTCAATGCTCCCGAGGATGCTTACGATATCGCTGCTCTGCTGAGAGATAACGAGCGGTATGTAGTGGAAACGATTCACTCTCGTGATACCGGGGAGATTGCGGCATCGATCAGTACCACTCGTCTGCATAATATTGCTGGCAAATACACGGGCAAGGACGACCCGGTGATGCTGGTCAGGGTACAGGGTGCTTTTCCGGCAACAGGTGAGATCCTTTCTGCCTATAGTGTGGCTCCCTATGTGGCTGGCTTCATGCGGGGTAGCCATATCGGTCCCTTGATGCCGGTAAAGAGCAACAGCCCCATATCATACTTCGATGGTCCCCCCATTGTCAGTGCTACTGCCTATTGCGTCCACGAGGGGAAGCTCACCGAAGCGGTGGATGCCTTTGACCATCCCTTCTGGGATTACATCAGGAACATCGCTTCGCAGAAAGCTCTGGACATCCGCGCTCAAGGTTTTTCCGGGGCGGCGATGCTCCCCTACTCAGAGCTCGAATACGGGGGAATAGTGGAGAAGCTCACCGTACTGGATAAGAAGTTCAAAGTCAGGGGTAAATAACTCAGCAACTGAAGTAAGGGGACTTATCTCCGCCGCTAAGGGGAAAATCTTTCCCAGAAAAGGCAGATTTTTGCCTTGACTTTGACCAGAATTTTTACTATTATGTAGAGCCTTGTCAATAGAGGAAAGGTCGCTCTTTCCTCAGGCTTTTTTCTCCCCGTAGGGGAGATGAGCTATGAATAAAATGCTGATATTTCGGGATACATAAACGGTATCAAACAACCAGGAGCAGACCTTTTTAATATTATGATGTAGAGAGAGGTTATTAATGCCTAAGATAGACCTCGATTTCAAAAAAAAGCTGACCCGGGTGGAGTATGCCGATTTCCTGACTTATTGCTATCAATGCGGTGCATGCGTAGGGGATTGCCCCAGCGCTAAGCTCTCCCCCGCCTTTAACCCCCGGGAGATTGTCTTGAGGGTCCTTCTCGGATTGGCTGAGCCTCTGTTGAAGAAGGACTCCATCATCTGGCAATGCACCACCTGCTATACCTGCCAGGAGGTGTGTCCTCAGGGGGTTCGTCCTATTGAGGTGATTACCGCGCTGAAAAACATAATCTCCGCTCAAGGTATGCTTCCCGACAGCATCTCTGCTTCGGTGGGCATCATCAAGGACACCGGGCGGGTGGTTCTGGTTTCAGATGTGATAAATAAAAGGCGCACGGAGCAAGGGCTGACAGAGCTTAAGCCAGTTCCTATGGATGAGCTGAAGAAGATTTTATAGCTTCATCCCTAAAACTCCTCGAGGTGAATTATGAAATACGCCTTTTTTCTCGGTTGTGTCATTCCTACTAAATACCCTCAATTTGAAGCGGTTGCCCGAAAGAGCCTCCCCAAGGTGGGCGTTGAGCTGGTAGATGTGGAGGGATTCTCCTGCTGCCCGGAGCCGTGGAATTTCAAGTCTTATAATATTATGGCCTGGCTTACCATCGCCGCTCGTAATCTGGCCATCGCAGAGGAGGCTGGTCTTGACATTCTCACCCTTTGCTCGGGCTGCTTTGCCACCCTGGCGGAAGCTCACCATATCCTTGAGGATAAACCCGAGCTGAAGGACGAAGTAAACAAGAGGCTGAGCAAGATAGGTAAGAAGTATAACGGCACCATTTCGGCAAAGCATGTGGTCCAGGTTCTCAGGGACGATGTAGGGGCGGAGCAGATTAAAAAGTCGGTAACGCATCCTCTGGAGAAAATAAGGGTGGGGGTTCATTACGGCTGTCATGTACTGAAGCCTAGTGAGACCCTCCGGGTGGATGACCCTGCTGACCCGCGGATACTGGAGACCATCATAAAGCCCCTTGGTGCTGAGGTAATACCCTACGCTGAGCGTCTCTCCTGCTGCACCGGTGCCTGCCAGGACGAGGAGATGGTCTTTAAGTTCCGCTACAACAAGCTGCAGTCCTTAGAAGAAGCACAAGTCGATTGTATAACCTTGGTATGCCCCGCTTGCTTCGAAGCCTTCGACCTGGGGCAGGTCATGCTCAACAGGAAGTTGGAGAAGAAGTTTAACATTCCTACTCTCTATTATGTCCAGCTTTTGGGGCTTGCCCAGGGTCTGAAAGGAGAAGAAGTGGGTATCACCAGGCACAAGGTGAGAAGCCCAGCCCTGTTAGAGAAACTCAATTAGTCAGTATAAAAATATACCCGATTATGAAAAACAGGGTGTTAGTTATCGGAGGGGGCATAGGCGGCATCCAGGCTTCCTTGGATTTAGCTGAAAAAGGGATTCCAGTCTGTCTGCTGGAGAGATCACCCAGCATCGGGGGGAGGATGGCTCAATTAGACAAGACCTTCCCCACCAATGACTGCTCTATCTGAATTCTCAGCCCCAAGCTTCTGGATGTCGGTCGACATCCCCTCATTCAACTATTCACTTACAGCGAGCTCCTTCGGGTAGATGGTGAAGCGGGAGCATTTCGGATTACCCTGAGGAGGAAACCTCGCTTTGTAGAAGAGGATAAGTGCATCGGGTGCGGGCTGTGTGCTGCCAAATGCCCCATCAAGGTCCCCAGCGAGTTTGAGATGGGGATGGGCATTCGCAAAGCCATATACATCCCCTTCTCCCAGGGCACACCTAATATCTATACCATTGATAAAGAACATTGCCCCAAGCTCATCAAGGACAAATGCGGTCTCTGCGAGAAGATTTGCCCCACAGGGGCGATTAATTACCAGCAAAAGGAGCAAGAGGTTCAGCTGGAGGTCGGTGCTATTGTGGTGGCAGTGGGGTTTGATTCCTTCTCCCCTCGTTCGTTAACCAACCTCGGTTTCGGCAGATATAAAGATGTGGTCACCTCCTTGCAATACGAGAGGCTTTCCAGCGCCTCCGGACCAACCGGAGGGCATATCGTACGACCCTCCAGTGGGGAGGAGGCGAAGAAGATAGCCTTTATCCACTGCGTCGGTTCCCGGGATGTCAAGCATCGGGAGTTCTGCTCCAGTGTGTGCTGTATGTATGCCACCAAAGAGGCGGTCATTGCCAAGTCCCACAATAAAGAAATTGATACCGCCGTCTTCTTTATGGATATGAGGTCATTTGGCAAGGAGTTCGACCAGTATATCCTCCGAGCCAAAAAAGATTACGGGGTCCGCTATATACGGTCAAAAGTCTCCTCGGTTAATCAGCCGAATACTTCCGACAGGCTGACCCTTCGCTATTCCACCGAGGAGGGACCGCCCCAGGAAGAGGAGTTCGACCTGGTGGTCTTGGCTGGCGGATTACATAAACAAACAGGCTCTTCCGA
>Ga0224501_10002457_pt1 | contig 14558 bp, 11 predicted proteins | sample SF_Oct11_sed_USG_4_FD_169105 | JGI IMG/M metagenome (GOLD analysis project Ga0224501, IMG submission 169105) | Sediment microbial communities from San Francisco Bay, California, United States - SF_Oct11_sed_USGS_8_1 | ecosystem: Environmental > Aquatic > Marine > Sediment | place: USA...
GCAGCGGCGCGAAAAAGAAGTTTTTCAGTTTAAACTGTAACGATGCGCATGAACCGCCAAATTGTTCTTTAGAATACGGTCAAAATTCCAACGAAGATAATCCCGGGTGGAGCATGATTTTAAGATTTCAATATGACAACAAAGCTAAAACCATTGATACAAAATCGCTGATTTGCATTCAGGTACCATAAGATTTTTTCTAATCGTATCCTGGTCTCGATATTAAGATTTATATCAATTATTCATTGACCAGCCGGGAAATCTTGTATCTAGGGTTTGCTGCCAAAGACGATCTATGCAGAATTTCATAGTAAATGAAAGCTTCCCAAAAAATGATATTTTGCTTGCTATGTCAAAGTCTTTTTGAACTTATATCATAGAAATATTTCTTTTTATGAAAGTACTAATTTTAGAAGACGAACGCCCCGCTGCCGATAGACTAAAAGCTCTAACCCAGGAAATATTGGGTAAAAACCTGACTTCTCTTAAAATTTTGAGCTCCCTTGAAGAGGCCGAAATCTTTTTTCAGGAAAATTATATTGATTTATTATTGTTAGATATAAATTTACAGGGTGAAAATGGGTTGCATTATCTTGACAGATTTCTTGAAAGAACGTTTCATACGATTATTGTATCGGGAGAGCTTGATTACGCTTTAGAAGCTTATAAATATGCCGTTATCGACTTTATTCCGAAACCTGTTACATCTAAAAGGCTGGCTGAATCTATTGAAAGAATTTACCCTGAAAAAAAGTTTTCTTTGTCGGCCATACCGGTTAAACAAGAAAACAAAGTTTATTTTTTAAAAGACACCAGTATATTGTATATTGAATCTCAAAAAGGAATGACTAAAATATTCTGCAAAGAAGACAAAGAATATACAACACGCACAACATTAAACAGTTTAGAAGAAAAACTCTCTTCAGTTTTTTTAAGAGTTCATAAATCGTTTATTGTCAACATAAAAGAAGTTGAAAACATAGAAAGCGAATCAGGCGGTAATTATTACGCCAAAGTCACAAACGGCGAAACTTTGCCGATAGGCCGATCATTTTATACAAAGCTAAAAGAACAATTCAAGCGCGCCGGCTGATTTAACTGCCGCCTTCCCGAATAAGCATTTTTCAAAACCTGCGTAAGCTAATTTTTCGCTTTTTCACCCTTTTAATGCCGTTCATCGCCAAATAATGCAGTTCAGCGACGAAAACTTGACAACCCTTTATTTTTACGATAAAAAATATCGATTTGAAAAGCATTTATTAATTTTTAGAATTTGCTTTCAAAGAAAAATTTAATTTTAGGAGAAAAAAATAATGAAAAAAATGATGAAAAATAGAATCAGTTTGAATCTTCGAATGTTATTGATAATGACGTTTGTTATACTTTTGAGCGCTTCTATGAATTGTTCAAATGACGAAGACACAACTGTAGACACGGTTGGTACGCCAATTTTTGACATTGCGGTGGGTACCTATAACGCCGACCAATCGGTTGTTATCTCAACAGAGACAGCAGGCGCTGTCATCTATTACACAACAGATGGTACAGATCCAACAGGTGCGTCTACCGAATATACGGCTGCTGTTTCGGTCGCGGGCCATGGTACGGCAATGACGATAAAAGCAATCGCAATAAAAAGTGACATGAACGACAGCTCTATAGCCGAAGCAGCGTATACAATTAATTATGACGCAGTATCAATGCCGGTTTTTAGTCAGGTAACAGGTACCTATAATACGAACCTTAGTGTCACAATAGATGTATCAACACCAATAGGGGCAACAGTAATCTATACTATCGATGGCAGTACGCCTGCTGCTGATACAGATTGTAATATTACAAATGGTATTGCCATTGCATCAGGCGATTCTGTAGCAATTACCACTACAGACCTTACTCTTAATGCGATAGGGTGTAAGACAACATGGGCCAATTCGAGCGTCAGTAGCGCCGTATATACCATTCAGACACTACCGCCAGAATATGCATCGGGGGCAACTGTTGGCACTTATACTTCAGGTCAAACGATTGATTTATCTAGCAGTACGGCTGCTACAACCATCTATTACACAACTGATGGCAGTACACCAGTATGTGGTTCCGGATTATCGGGGGTGGCTGATAGCTCTACTGCAACTGTTTTACTATCAACAAGTGGAGTTTATGATGTTAATGCTATAGCTTGCCTTGCAGGATGGACTGCTTCTACTGTCGCGTTAATAGGGACTTACACGATAACGGGTACGGTAAGCGATCCTGTATACGGTACACCAGGCGGCACGTTCACGAATGTTCCCGTAGATGTAACAATTACCGTAACAAACCCTGCGAGCGCTACAGTAATTTATACAACAGACAACAGCACGCCAACTGCCGATGCAGGCTGTAATGCTACAAATGGTACAGCCGTTGCATCAGGAACATCAGTTTCTGTTGGCAATGCTGGTTCAACAACATTAATAGCCATAGGGTGTAATTTAGACTGGATAACATCGAGCCCCGTTACCCAGATTTACAGCGTGATGCCTGGGTTTGCATCTGAACTTGCATACGGTAGTATAAGAGATGTTGCTGTCTCAGGTAATTATGCATATGCAGTAGATGCAGTCAATGGCCTAGTCGTGATCGATATAACGGATCCTTTGTCGCCGTATCAGTTAAGCGCTCTTAGGCCAACAACACCCGTATATATGCAGAACGGAATGGGAATATATATAATAGCAACTACAGCGTATGTTATTGATTATAGCGGCAACCTGTTTATCATAGATATCACGACTCCAGCCACACCGACACTCGTGGGTGCAGCAAATATCGGAGGAAGTGGCGGATATGATATATTTGTTGCAGGAAGTTATGCCTATATTGCAAATAATTCATTAGGATTTCAAATTGTAGACATCAGCACGCCTGCATCACCAACTTTGGTCGGCACATATGCAGCTACAGCAAAGGGCGTATTCGTATCTGGCAATGTTGCCTATGTCGGGGCTGGATATCCAGGTCTCCTGATTTTAGATATCACTGATCCTGCAACGCCAACATTGACAGGTGTCTATAATTCTGCTGATGCATATTCTGTAGTTGTTTCTGGTACGACTGCCTACTTAGCTGATAGCTGGAATGGTCTGCTGACCATCGATGTCTCAACGCTGGCATCACCAGCACTCGTGAGTCGATATGATACACCAGGCTCCGCATATGGTATAGATCTTGTGGGTAATTTGGCATATGTATCCGACTCTAGTGGCGGTCTGCAGATTATTGATGTCTCAACGCCGGACACACCAGTATTAGCAGGCAGTTACTACGATGCTGACGACAGCGCTTACCCATATAACGCTGTGATTTCTGGTAGCTATGCATATATAGCAGGAAACATGTTTCAGATTCTTCAAGTTGCTCCATAAAAGACTTTAATAATCTGACACCCCCTCCTCTTAAAAAAAGAGTGAGGGGGTTTCTTTTACAGTCTTTTGTAATAGCGCTCTTGCAATTGGCTGCTTTGCAATATAAGATTGTATATTCTACAACAGAGAATATTGGCACAGGCGCGAACAAGATGAACACTTTGGAACTGTCTATCGCGGTAGATTTTGATATCAGTATTGGGGCTTAAGAATTTGCAGAGATGAAAGGCATACTTTATTATATTGATATTTAGAAATGGCAAAAAAAGAACTATTATCTGCTTTATCTAAATTTAATAATCTACAGACAGTATGACAGAATTATTTGTATCTGAATTCATGGATGAAGCTCAGAAAGCGCTGTCTAAAGTCAAGAATACACCACGTGATAAAAATGATGTTTTGTAATTTAGCAATTTCCTAAGATTATTCAGGAACCTTTAATTTTACACTTTATCCCCGTGAGAAATCTTTATAACAGTTTTCCATCCGCCGTCTACTTTAAAAGATTCAAATTTCCACCTGCCCGCGTAAGCGCTTTCAAGCAGGGTTTTAATATATTTGCCCCCTACTCCTGTTCTTGCTGAATTATTGAAACCGGTCTTCAGCAGTTTTCCTTTGGTTTGAAAAGAATATTCAATGTCATTTTCGGTTTCTTTTTTACTTAAGATTGCGGTTTCATTTTCGCTTAACTCTTGGTATAAAAACGCGTTTTCAAGAAGAGTGTGAAATATCAGCGGGGGGATTTTTTCATTTTCTGTAATATTCTTGGTTTTAAGTTCAAAGTTTTTACCAAATCGAATGCCCATAATTCGAAGATGCGCGCGGCACAGTCTTAGTTCATCTTTCAGTTCAACTTCTTTTTGCTCTGCGAGTTTATAGGTTAAGCGAAATTCGTCGGTGAGATCGGCAATAACATCTTCTGATTTTTCGGGATTTTTTGATATCCAGCTAAGCATGGTGTTTAGAGAGTTTAAAAGATAATGGGGTTGAATTACTTTTTTGAGTTTTTCATAACGCACTTTTTGAGATTCTAATTTCTCTCGCGAATATAAAAGCTCAGACTCTAACGCTTTTCGCTCGGCGTCTTGTTTATTTACGCGTAGTATATTTATTTGATCAGCAAGAGCAAATGATAGAAGCACCATTTCGGCTACCGAGCCAAGAAACAATGAGTTTTCTGTAAAAAGATTTGAATTAAGTATTCCTTTTAGTTTAAGAATGTAAGGAGGTATACCAAGCATTAATCCGGTAAAGGCAATTAAAAACAATCGGGCAGCTTTGTATCCCCGAACATATACATAAATAGAAATAAATAAAACTATAACCGGCGAAAATAAGGACATATTGACATTAACAGTTATGCCGGCGTCTTTGAACCCTATAAAGAAAAGCGGCATCACTAAAGCCGTAATAGACAATAATACTTTTATGATAATATCTGAAACAGGCGAAGTTATTTTGGTTTGCAAAAAGCTTCTTGAAAAGATTAAGGCCCAAATAAGAGAGCTGTTGTAGAAAAACAACTCGATGGTATTATTAAAATATGGCGCGTTTGGCCAAAAATACTGCAGAGTCATGCCTTTATCGGCAAACATTGCCAGCCCCAAATTAACCGCGTATAAGATATAAAATAAGTAGTTTTTTTCGCGCGTGGCAAAATATAAGAATAAATTATAAATTGCCATTATAAATAAAATGCCAAAAAATATCCCCAGAAACAACTGCTCTTTTTGAACTTTTTCGGCAAACTTTATTGGTTCCCATAAAGTAAGAGGTAAAAACATGCTGCCGCCTGTTTGAATTCGCGCGTAAAATTCATGTGAATTTTTTAGCTCAACAGGAAAAACAAAGTTACGGTCGTCAATGGGCCTTTCTGAAAACGGTTTAAGCGAGCCAACTTCTGTTTTTTGCCATAAGTTATCTTCTGTTCGTTGAAATAATATAAAATTATACGTGGGAGGCGCGGCCATTTCTAACAGCCATTTTTTAATTTGTGTTTCTTGTGCGTCTATTTTGAAATGAAACCAAATAGCAGAGCTGGTATAGCCAAAGCCTGGTATTTTTTCTTCACTTTTTTGAAACTGATTAATATATTTTTCAGAAGATATATCGTCAATAGTCAGATTGCCGGTTTTATCTTCAAGATATTCTAATTCAAGACCCAATTCATATTTTTTTATATTGTCATTGATTTGAACCGGCGAAATTGAAAAAATCGAAGTTGAATTAACCAAAAAGACAAATATGAAAAAGAACTTTATTTTGATATTTGTCATAAATTTATTTGATAAGTCTTAAAAAGTAAGTTAGTTCTTCAATATCCGAGTCAATAAATAAAAAGTGACATCTCAGCGAAAGCCTTTTTATTTTCACATGAAGCAGCGAAAGATCGGTTGGATATATAAGTGACTATCCTGCTTATTTTTCAATTATTCTAAATAAATTCCCATTTTTTACATTTTATTTCTCTCAGGATGCTGTTCATCGCCAAATAATGCAGTTCATCGACAAAAACTTGACAAATCATTGTTTTTATGGTAAAAAAAGCAACTTTGAAAGAGAGACTATTGTTTTTCAAAAATGTCTTTCAAAGAAAAATTTGATTTAAGGAGAAATTACGATGAAAAAAATGATGAAAAAAATGATGAAAAATAAAAACAGATTGAATCTACGAATGTTATTGATGATAACGCTTGTGACGTTTTTAACTGCTTCAATGAATTGTTCGAGTGACGAAGAAGAGCCGGCTGGTATTATGGTAAATGTTGCCGAGTTGATTACTTCAGAAACCGGCACAACTGATAGCTTTACAGTTGTCTTAGAGGCAGTACCCAATGGCGATGTTGTAATTGACGTTGTTAGTTCTGACGAAACGGAGGCGAATGTCGATAAAGCAAGTTTGACATTTACAACCTCTGATTGGAATACCGCCCAAACTGTAACCATTACCGGAGTTGATGATTTCCTGATTGACGGAAACCAGACATTTGATGTTACACTAACTGTAAGCGAGTCGAGTACAGATACAACAGGTTATGCAGAGATCAGCATTCCATCAGTTTCGGTCATAAATAGCGACGACGATACAGCAGGTTTTACAGTAAGCAAAACAAACCTGACTACTGCTGAAGGCGCGACAACAGACACTTTTACTGTTGTGTTAAATACTGAGCCTGACGGTGATGTAATAATTGACGTTGTCAGTTCTGACGCAACAGAGGCAAGTGCTGATAAAGCAAGTTTGACATTTACAGCTACTGACTGGAATGTTGCTCAAACGGTAACCGTTACAGGTATTGATGATTTGAAGGCTGATGGTAACCAAACATTTAATGTTACGCTAACGATAAACGGCGCGACTGCAGATACAACTGGTTACGCGGCTCTTACAGTACCTGCTATTTCTGTAACGAACTCAGATGATGATACGGCTGGCTTCACTGTAAGTAAGGCAAGCCTTACAACCGCTGAAGGCGCGACAACAGACACTTTTACTGTTGTGTTAAATACTGAGCCTGACGGTGATGTAATAATTGATGTTGTTAGTTCTGACGCGACAGAAGCAAGTGTTGATAAAGCAAATTTGACATTTACAGCTACTGACTGGTCTGTTGCTCAAACGGTAACCGTTACAGGTATTAACGATTTGATGGCTGATGGTAACCAAATATTTGATGTTACGCTAACGATAAACGGCGCGACTACAGATACAACTGGTTACGCGGCTCTTACAGTACCTGCTATTTCTGTAACGAACTCAGATGATGATACGGCTGGTTTTACTATTGTTGGCGGCCCTGTTACATCAGCAGAGAATGGCATAGACCAGACTTTTACGATTAAACCCAATACTGAACCCGATACAGATAATACAATTACTGTAGCTATTAATGGCGATGCAACAGAAGGAACGGTTAGCCCGGCAACTTTATCATGGACAAGCGCCGATTGGACAACAGCAAAGACTGTAACAGTTACGCCTGTTGACGACTCATTAATTGATGGTAATATTGGATACAATATTGAACTTGATCCGGCGTCAAGTACCGAAACAGCTTATCAGTTGGTAGCGGTTCAAACAGTTTCGGTGACTAACTCTGATGATGATACGGCTGGTTTTACTATTGTTGGCGGCCCTGTTACATCAGCAGAGAATGGCATAGACCAGACTTTTACGATTAAACCCAATACTGAACCCGATACAGATAATACAATTACTGTAGCTATTACCAGCCTTGATGAATCAGAAGGTACGGTTAGCCCGGCAACTTTATCATGGACCAGCGCCGATTGGACAACGGCAAAAACTGTAACAGTTACGCCTCTTGATGATGGCATAGCCGATGGTAATATTGAATACAATATTGAACTTAACCCGGCGACAAGTACCGAAACAGCTTATCAATCGGCAGCAGTGCAAACAGTTTCTGTGACCAATTCTGATGATGATATCGCGGGATTTACCATTGTAGGCGGCCCTCTAACATTTGCAGAAAATGGTACAGCGCAGACTTTTACCATTAAGCCTAATACCGAATTGGCTGATAATACTGTTACTGTCGCTATTACCAGCCTTGATGAATCAGAAGGTACTGTTAGTCCGGCAACTTTATCATGGACAAGTATTGATTGGACAACGGCAAAAACTGTAACTGTTACGCCCATTAATGATGGGATAGCCGATGGAAATATTGTTTACAATATTGAACTGGATCCGGCAACAAGCACCGAAATAGCTTATCAATCGGTAGCAGTGCAAACAGTTTCCATTACCAATACTGACGTTTATATTAATGATAATGGAAACGGTACTGTAACAGTAGGAAATGGAAGCCTTACCTGGATGAAATGCAGTCAGGGACAAAATCAATTAGATTGCAGTGGTACAGCGGGAACTTATCAATATTGTTCGACAGAAACTTCTGATTGTCATGCAGGAACATATAGTGGTATTCTTAACGGTGGTGGAGCAAGTGAAGTTTGGGATACATGTCAAGCCTTGAGCGCTAGCAGTTTTGCAGGACGTACAACATGGAGGGCGCCTACATGGACTGAATTGACGGATTTTGCAGGTGTTTATACTGTCAATCAAGCCTTATTTCCCAATACTCCTACTGCACTTGGTTTTTGGACGGCAAGTAGTGGAAATATTCAAAAGGCATATTTCATTAATTGGTTCAGTCCCTATCAATGGTTCATTTATTCAAAAATTCAAAGGAAAAATGTTCGTTGCGTATCTTCAGGGCTGTAATATAAGAGAAACAAATATCTATTCTTTGTCGATTTGATTATTTCATCCGTCTTTCTTAGAAGCAGATATTTCAATAAATAAAGCCGTCTTACTCTTTAAGAGAGAGGCGGCTTTTTTTGAGACTCAAACATAGAGGCAGACAAAGTATTAGGCGCTCAAGATTTTGGGTTATTCGAGAACTATAAGAAAATAAAAAAATGTTTTCAGTTTTAATGCGTTTTAATATATTGTTCATATGGTACTGACAGAATTTAAAAAAGATTTGATTCAAATGATCGAAAAAATGCCCGATGACATCAGCATTTCTGATGTCATGGATGAATTGTATTTAAGGTTAGAAATAAATAAAGCGGAAGAAGAAATTAAAGCAGGCAAAAGCATATCTCACGACAAAGTTGAAAAAAAAGTTGAAAAATGGCTTGCCAGATAAAATGGTCAGAAAGAGCTTATCAAAATCTTGAATATAATTTTGAATTTATCGCGCGGGATTCTTTGAATTACGCAAAAATTTTCGTAAAAGGAATATTAAATAAAATCAATTTATTAAAAAATCATCCGTATTCGGGTAAAATACTGCCTGAAATGAACAAAAAAGAATATAGGCAAATATTGTACAAAAATTATCGTATTATTTATAAAATTGCAAATGATAAAAATGTAGAAATACTTTTAATTCGTCATGGCTCTATACCTATAATAGATATTGAATAAACAAGTCTTAGATTTTATAACTTATCCCCGCGAGAAATTTTTATAAGCGTTTTCCATCCGCCTTTTGATTCAGAAGAATGAAAAGACATTGTTACTTATATATTTTTATAAATTTGTTTTCGATGACCAATGCGTATGATTTTTATTATTAAGAGTTTGTTCTCAAATGAATATATTATTCTATAATTGCCGACTCTTATTCGATATTGATATTTTGAACCTTTTATTTTTTTGCAATCTTTTGGGGTGGGGTTATTTTGCAAATTTTCAATGGCATTGATTATTTTTGCAATAAAAATTTTATCAATTTTCTTAATGTCTTTTATGGCAGATTTTTTCCATTCGATTTTATAGAAGGCCATTATTCTTTAAATCTTTTATTACAGTATCATGCGATATAGTCGGCTCATTTTTTCTTTCGGCAATAATTGCCAAATCTTCAATATCTTCAATTAACTCTTCAAAATCTTTAATATTAAGTATTACAGATTTTTTTTTGCCTTCATCGTCTGTGATATACTGCGGATTTAATTCTTTTATGTTTACCATACTAAAACCCTTTTATATATTGAGTATGTTAAAGTATAACTATAAATCAAAAATTTATCCAGTTTTATTTTTAAAATTTGACTTTGAAAAACTACAATCACTATGAGCTAAAAATCCTTATAACGCTCTTCCATCCGCCCTCTGTTTTCGTTGAATCAAACTGCCATTTGCCCGCGTAAGCATTTTCGAGAACGGTCTTGATGTATTTGCCGCCGACACCTGTTTTTACCGCGTTGGTTGAATCGGTTTTCAGTAATTTCCCACTTGTTACAAATAAAAATTCAACACTATTTTCGGTTTCTTTTTTACTTAAGATTGTAGTATCGTTTTCGTTTAACTCTTGGTATAAAAACGCGTTTTCAAGAAGAGTGTGAAAAATAAGCGGGGGAATTTTTTCATCTTCTGTAATATTATTCGTTTTAAGTTCAAAGTTTTTACCAAAGCGAATGCCCAATCTGGTTGCTAAGTTCTGTAAATGGTTCGATTGAATATTTATATTATTATTTGATTTTCCGTTTTTAAACCACAAAGAAACCGCTTGCCGGCTTATACCCGCCAACTTACTAATATCTGATAAATTTAGATCTTTTATTTTCATTATAACTTGAAGAGTATTTATATTCATATGTTTAACATAATAAAAACAAGGTGTCAAGTTTACTTGACACATGCCCTTGTGGGACCATATGCTGATAAATATAAAATATTCATGATTCATGTTATAACAAAGAAGTTTTCTCTCTTTTTCACCCTTTTAGCGCCGTTCATCGCCAAATAATGCAGTTCATCGACGAAAGCTTGACAAGCGGCTTTTTTTTTGCTAAAAATACCGACTTTGAAATTAGAAATCAAGGTATAAACACTATAAAATGAGAGGAGAAACCTATGAAAACAAAAAAATATTTATTCTTTTCTATGCTGATGATAGCTTATATGTTCGCCTTTAACATAAGCCTGTTAGCACAGCAGCAAGATACAGATAAAGCGAATGATGAAAAATTAGTAAACCGGCGTGTATTGATACTCGATTTCACGAATGCCCAAAACAATAAAAACTTTTCTTATCTTGAAGTAAGCATTCCCGATGCTTTTTTAGATCCGCTTGATAAAACAAAATCTTTTGAACTTCTAAAAAGAAATGTATGGCAAAAGATGGTCAAAGCCGGCCTGTTCGACCGTGAAGACGCTTATGATGAAGATGTCGCCATTGAAGCGGCGAAAAAATCAGGGGCAGATGTCGTTGTCATAGGCATGTTTGTGGTATCAGGGCAGCAAATGCAGATGTTTTCTAAAGCCATTGAAGTCTCAAGCGGACGGGTTATCGTAAACCGAACAAAACGAACGAATGTTGACAGCAATATGTTCGAAGCCATTGACAAACTGGCTCTGGGCATGAGTAAAGAAATGAAAGAAAAACTGCCCCCGGTAAAACAGAAGGTTCTTGAAAGAGTAAAATATATAGATAGCGGTAAAATAACGTACACGGGTATGATTTGGCGCACTGCTTTGATACCCGGCTGGGGACATACTTATGCCATACAAAAACGCGGATATCTTTATATGGCTTTTTGGGCCGCCTCGGCGGGCGTTTTCGGATATTTTGCCTATGATACAGCGGCGAAAAAAGAAATCTATGAAGGAGAAACAAGCCTTGTAGAGATTGAAAAAAAGTATGATGCGTATAACAGCTCTTTTAAAATGCAGGGTTATAGTTTTTACGTACTCATCAGCGCTTATGTCTTTGCCCTAAGCGATATCGCAATTTTTGGCAAAGGGTATTCAAGCAAAAGTCAAAAGCTGGGTTTTTCTTTTGCTCCCGATCTAAATATATCCTTAAATAAAAGAGAAAAGATTTTTCATTTTTCAATGTTAAATTATAGGTTTTGAAACATCATTCCCCAATCCCTTCTATCAAGAATGGGAGCGGTGGTCAGAGCAGAGAGCTAAAATTAAAAAGGAGAATAAAAATGACAACAAGACCAACAAAAAAGAATTTAAGAACTTTCATAAAAGGGGCGCTGGTAACAATAATTATGCTTACAGCATCGTTTTGCTCGGTAAGCGACGCGCCGCGTTCGGGCGAGAACGATCCGCAAAGTGATGATTATGTGGCGCCAATGACAGATGCCGAAGCTGTTGCTACTGATAAAGCGTTTCTTGAGATAACTTATATTGGTGATGATACCTTTTCATCTGTAACAGGAAATATTACTTTGGCGACAAGCGGTTCTTCGGGAACAGATATAAGCTGGCAATCAGATAATTTAGCAGTTATAGCAAACGATGGTACAGTAACTAGGCCTTCATTTACTTCTGGCGATACTGTTGTTACTCTAACAGCAACCATCGTTAGAAATACGGCAATTGAAACAAAAGAATTCACATTAACAGTAATAAAATTGCCGGAATCTGATGATGAAGCAATTACGGCAGATCTAGCGAATATTGCTATAATCTATGAGCCCGGCGATAGCGAATCAAATGTTACTCAAAATATTAGTTTGCCGACAAGTGGTTCTTCAGGTACTACAATAAGCTGGGCTTCTGATAATACTTCTATAATAAATACTGATGGCACAGTTACCGAACCGGGTGGTAATGTTATAGTAGCGCTTACAGCAACCGTAACAAAAGACCCAGGTACGCCGCAAGATAGAATTTTTTATTTAACAGCGGCAGGCATTCCGCCTTATTTGGTTTCAAGCATACCTGATAATACAGAAACAAATGTATCGCCATCCACAGGTACAATAACAGTCACTTTTAATGAAGCTATGAATACTGTAGTTGAACCTGTTTTTAGCGCCTCTATTTTTAACGGAACATCTTTTGTTTCTGTACCAACCACCGGTACGACATTAAACTGGACAAACAATACAACTCTTGTCATTAATGTAAGCTGGGTTTATTTTCCTGAAAATAGTCAAATACAATATACACTGGCAGCGGCAAATTTACAGGATTCTCTTGGTAATGCAATCTCTGCTGATGTACAACGTACTTTTACTACAACAACGAATGCTGTACAGTTTCCGGTTTTTAAAACGAATCTAACTGCTTGCTTTTATGATACTACCAGCACATGGAATGATGAAGGCAATATAATTGAAGACACAGCATGCGCTCAGACATATACTGAGGCATCAACTACGCACCCTTATGGACAAGATGCTCATTATCAGAAGGGTATAGCACAAAATTATACCGGACCAACGCTAACTTATACTGACGATTACACAACATCAGATATTGAAACAGGTCTGGTTTGGCAAACTTGTTTGCCGGGTTTATCAGGAGCCGACTGCGCGACTGGTAGCGCTTTAACTATGGATTGGTATACTGCTGTTAATACTTGCGCGACCTTAAATACAGAAAATTCAGGCGCTGGTTATGCCGGCAGAACGACTTGGCGGCTGGCTATGGCTAAAGAACTAGACACTTTACAGGATCATGGTAAACTTGGCCCAACCATAAATGAAACTTTTTTTCCCGGGACTGTCGTCGATTATTATTGGCCCTCTAGTGCGACAGCTTCTAATCCATCGAATGCATGGTTTTGTGATTTCACAGGTAATGGGATAGAAAGGGTTCCTAAAACATCTTCTGGTTACGCACGTTGCGTTTCTACTGAAACAGTCGCACCGGCGGTTGATTTTGTTGACAATGGTAATGGTACCATAAGTGATAATGTAAATAGTCTGCTTTGGCAAAAATGTAGTAAAGGGCAAGATTTGGAGACCTGCCTTTTTTCTATAGACCAAAACACATGGGTAAGCGCTATATCCCATTGTGAAAATTTGAGTCTTGGCAGCCGTACAGATTGGCGTTTACCCTCTATAAATGAATTAAAAAATCTTTTAGACCTTTCAAAAGCAAATTCGTCTATAAACGAGACTTATTTTCCCGAAACGGCTGCGGCAAATTATTGGTCATCTAGTTCACTTGCCGTAAATGCGCCTTACACTTACACTTACCCTTATGCATGGCGTGTGAATTTTAACGATGGTTTTTTCGCTCATTCAGAAAGGTTTAATGTTGCTCATGTACGTTGTGTTGCCGACGGCTTATAGTTGATTAAATCATTCTCCTAAAGCAGGCTAAGCCGCCTTTCTTTCAAAGAGAGAGCGGTTCTTTTTATAATTTTTAGAGATAGGGTTATCTTGCAAGTCTTCGATTACATTGATTATATCAAATATTCTCTGGCTGTAAGAATAAAAAATATATTTTCTAATACTATTCATAATGCATTGTTGAATCTAATTTAGGGAGAACACATGAAAAAAAACGGGGATTTTTCTTATTGTCGACTCTATTCTTTTTTTTATGGGTCATTTGTTTTTCAGTTTTCTTATTTTGTTGGCAATACTCTTTGCTTCTGTAAGTGAACTGTTTTTATCTGTATTCTCAAGTTTTTTTGATTTTTTTTATTTTGGGAAACCAGCCCTAAAGAGTTCATACTAGACAGAAACTATCTTTCATTTGTAGTTTTTGTGACACTTTCAATTGGAATATATTTGACAGCATACAATTAAATAAATATTCCATGGTAAGATTTTTAAAATAAATTCTTTGAAGGTGAATTGGTTTTTTAAAAATGAAAAAATGGAATATGATTAGAAATTTTCTATTATTTA
>Ga0224501_10002458_pt1 | contig 14557 bp, 11 predicted proteins | sample SF_Oct11_sed_USG_4_FD_169105 | JGI IMG/M metagenome (GOLD analysis project Ga0224501, IMG submission 169105) | Sediment microbial communities from San Francisco Bay, California, United States - SF_Oct11_sed_USGS_8_1 | ecosystem: Environmental > Aquatic > Marine > Sediment | place: USA...
AGTACACGCAGAAAGACCTTCGCAGAGGCCCTGTCGATGGGGGTGTTGAGGGTGGCGAGACAGAGTGGCTCCCAGAAGCGACGAACGATGGTGGCTCCCTGGCGGTAGTTGCGTAGCAATTCGGCAACGGAGATATCGTCAGACAGTGTGAAGTTGTTCAGTGTGAGTTTCAGGCTCATCAGCAGTGCCGCTGCCCGTGCGGTGAGGGAGAGGCCTTCTGCCGATAGTTGTGCCCAGGCGAGGTGGAGCGGGGCGGGCAGTAGTGGGGCCTGCATCACCAGTGCCTCGTTACCCTCCACTACCTTGAGACGCAGCCGGGTGCGCAGAAACAGCTCCGCCTCATCGGCCCCGGTGAGTGTCAGCAGGCGCAGGGTCTCACTGTAGGCACCGATCAGCAGGTGCTGGCCGTTATCGACCGTCAGCTCGCCAAAGGGGGCGTTGCGGGCACGCCCACCCAGTTGCGGGGCCGATTCGTAGACTTTTACCGGGATGTTATGGGCGGTGAGCTCCAGCGCCGCGGCTAGGCCTGCCCAGCCGCCACCGGCGATGAGTATCGTTTCGTCCCGATTCATGCTTGAGGCTTAACCAGACCGCTGCGTAGATTTTTCCGGTAGCGCCGCTTCTCCTGGTAGAGGCAGCGCAGGACGAGGAGCAGTTTTTTCCAGGTGGGGAGCCGTACCCGTCCCTGCATTACCGGATAGTCTCGTTCGATGATCGCCTGCAGGGTGGCGTGGTAGACCGCAGACATAATCAGTCCGCTCAGCTGGCGGTAGCGATCACCCTCCGGTAACGCCGCCATCGCCTTCTGGTAAAACGATTCGGCACGCTCTGCCTGAAAGGCGAAGAGTTGTTTCATCTGAGGGGTCTCACGGCCCTGCAGAATATCCTCCTCGGAGACTCCAAATTGTGCCAGCTCATCCTGTGGCAGGTAGATGCGATTGCGTTCACCATCCTCTTTGACATCGCGCAGGATATTCGTGAGCTGGAACGCCATACCGAGGTCGTGGGCGTAGTCGAGCGTTCGGCGATCCTCAAGACCAAAGATCGCCGCGGCGAGCAGCCCCACCACCGAGGCGGCGCGGTAACAGTAGAGGGAGAGGTCGGTAAAGTTGGCGTAGCGGTTGCGGTCGAGGTCCATCTCCATGCCATCGATGATCGCGATAAAGTGTTCTTCGGCCAGTTCATAGGTATCGGTGGAGGGTTTGAGGGCAAGGGTTACCGGGTGTTGTGGGGCGTCATGGTAGAGCCGCACAACCTCCTCACGCCACCAGGCCAGTTTTTTCCGTGCAATGGCCTCATCCCTGCACTCATCGACCACATCATCGACCTCGCGGCAGAAGGCGTAGAGGGCGGTGATGGCGCGGCGCCGCTCATCACTCAAAAAACGGAAGCTGATGCTAAAGCTGGAACCGCTGGCGGCGGTCTTCTCGGCGCAATACTGGTCAGGGGTCATCGGGCGTTGCTATGTTTTTGGTTGTGCTAAAGGTATCATAACGCGCTTTAATTTTGGCCGGAAAAAAACAGGGTAGTGATTGAATGAGTGATACGAGCAGCAACGTAGTATGGCACCACGCCACGGTGACCAGGCAGCGCCGGGAGGAGCTCAATGGCCATAAGAGTGTGATCCTCTGGTTTACCGGCCTCTCCGGTGCCGGAAAATCGACCCTGGCCCACGCGGTGGAGGAGGAGTTGCATCAGAAGGGATGCCGTACCTTCGTCTTCGATGGTGACAACGTGCGCCACGGGTTGTGCGGCGATCTGACCTTCACTATTGATGATCGCAAGGAGAATATCCGTCGTATCGGTGAGATGACCAAGCTCTTTCTCGAGGCGGGGGTGATCTCACTGACCGCCTTTATCTCACCGATGCGGGAGGATCGGGAGCGGGTGCGCTCACTGGTGCCCCATGGTGATTTTCTTGAGGTCTACTGCCGCTGCGGTATCGAGACCTGTGAGTCGCGCGACGTGAAGGGGCTCTACAAGAAGGCGCGTGCCGGTGAGATCCCGGAGTTTACCGGGATTTCCTCACCCTACGAGGCGCCGGAGGATGCAGAGATCGTGGTCGATACCGACAAGCTGTCGCTGGAGGAGAGTGTCGAAATGGTGCTTGCGCGCCTCTGCGAGCGGGGCATCATCCCTGGCGGTTGTAACGATTAGAGAACTAGAGCGCTCCCCACAGGGCGCGTAGCCAGTCGCCCTTACGCAGTCGAGGGCGAGTAAATGGGTCGGCCACACACTGCTCCAGCCGTTCGATGACGGCGAGTCCTCCCGCAATGATAAAGCGGATCTCAAGTCCGAAGCGTCCCCGCAGCCGCCGGCCGAGCGGTGCACCCTGCTCCATCATCTCCCGTGCACGGGCCACCTGAAAGCGCATCAGCGCCACCATCTCCTCTGCGTCGCTGCGTCTGGCAAAGTGGTCAGGGATGACGCCGAAACGGGCCAGCTCATCCTGCGGGAGGTAGATGCGTCCGTTCTCATCGAAGTCCTGCGCCAGGTCCTGGTAGAAGTTGATCAGCTGCAGGGCGCTGCAGATGCTATCTGACAGCTGCAGGTTCTCCTCGCTGTCGTTGCCGCTCAGGTGCAGCAGCAGTCGCCCCACCGGGTTGGCGGAGCGGCGGCAGTAGTCGAGCAGCTCGGCAAAGTCGCTGTAGCGTCGTTTCGTTACGTCCTGGGCGAAGGCGCTGAGCAGGTCGTGGAATAGTTGTAGTGGCAGTTGATGCTGTTCGATTACATCGGCGAGGGCGATAAAGACCGGGTCGTCACCGGCCTCGCTGCGCGCCATCGCATGGAGTTTCTCCGTGTAGCCCGCCAGCAGGGCGAGGCGCTCCTCCTCGCTGCGCTCCCCCTCGTCTGCGAAATCATCGGCAGTGCGGGCGAATGCATAGATCACTGCGATGGGACGGCGCAGGGCGCGCGGCAGCAGCCATGAGGCGACGGGAAAGTTTTCGTAGTGAGAGCGGGCCAGTTGCTCGCAGTGGGCGTAGGCGGCCTCTATGGCGGGTGTATTCACGCTAGAGCCACTGCAGGATCGCCTCGGCACTCTCGACCATACCGTCGGCCCGCCAGCTTGCCGGCTTATCGTCGTTGCCGATGTAACCGAACAGCGCCACCAGGGTGTGCATCCCGGCATTGCGCCCCGCTTCGATGTCGCGTTCGGCGTCCCCCACGTAGAGGCACTCTGCCGCCGCGCTGCCCGCCTGCTGGCAGGCGAGCAGCATCGGCGCCGGGTGGGGCTTGCGCTCTGGGAGGGTGTCGCCGCTGACGATGGTGGCGGCGCGCTTCTTTAACGCCAACCCCTCAAGTAGCGGCTCGGTGAGCCAGCCCGGTTTGTTGGTGACCACCCCCCAGTTGAGACCGCGCCCCTCGATCTCATCAAGCAGCTCGGTCATCCCTGCGAACAGGGTAGTACCGCGCACGATGTGCTCGCGGTAGATGGCGAGCAGGCGTTGGCGCAGGGCGTCGAATTGCGGCGCCGTCTCGTCGATATTGAAGCCGAGTTTGATCAGGGCGATACCGCCGTGGGAGACCACCGGACGGATCTGCTCGAAGGGGAGGGGCTCACAACCCTGCTCGCGCAGCACCTCGTTGAGGGCGAAGGCGAGGTCGGGGGCGGTATCGGCGAGGGTGCCGTCCAGGTCGAACAGCACGGTGCGGATGTTACGCATCGAATCGTTAGTCGGCGGCGGGCAGGGTACAGTGGGCCAGGTAGTTCACATCGAGGTCACGCCCCAGGCTGTACTTCTGGCTGAAGGGGTTGTAGACCATGCCGGTCAGCTCTTTGAGTTCCAGACCGGCGTGGCGGGTCCACCCCTCCAGCTCCGAGGGACGGATGAACTTGGCGAAGTCGTGGGTCCCCTTGGGCAGCATACGCAGCAGGTACTCGGCGCCGACGATGGCGAAGAGATAGGCCTTGGGGTTGCGGTTGATGGTGGAGAAGAAGAGTTGTCCGCCCGGTTTCACCAGTGTTGCGCAGGCGGCGATCACCGAGCCGGGGTCGGGCACGTGCTCTAGCATCTCCATGCAGGTGACCACGTCGAACTGGCCGGGCATCTCGGCGGCGAGTGCCTCTACCGTCACCTGGCGGTACTCCAGTTCGGCCCCGCTCTCCAGCATATGCAGTCTGGCCACCTCCAGCGGTGCCTCCCCCATGTCGATCCCCAGTACCTCGGCACCGCGCAGGGCCATGCTCTCGGCGAGGATGCCGCCGCCGCAGCCCACATCCAGTACCTTCTTACCACTGATGTCGGCGCGCTGGTCGATATAGTCGAGGCGAAGCGGGTTGATGTCGTGCAGCGGCTTGAACTCGCTGTGCGGGTCCCACCAGCGTGAGGCGAGCTCCTCGAACTTGCTGATTTCTCCCTGATCGACATTGTGGTTGGCTGCGCTGCTCATCATTAATTACCCATTATTGCTGTGCGATCTTCTCGCGCCACTGGCGCGCGCTATGCAGGATCGCCTCCTCATCCAGGGTGGTGAGGCGGCGCTCCTTGAGCAGGTGACGCCCGGCCACCCAGACGTCGCTCACCTTGTCGCGGCCGGTGGCGTAGACCAGCTGCGAAATGGCATGGTACAGCGGTTGGGTCTCCAGATCATCCAGTTTGACCGCGACGATATCTGCCGCCTTGCCGATGGTGAGCGAGCCGCAGATTGCGTCGATCCCCAGGGCGCGGGCACCGTTAATGGTGGCCATTGCCAGCGCCTCGGCGGCGGGCAGCGCGCTGGCGTCGCCCGCCACCCCCTTGGCCAGCAGGGCTGCGGTGCGCATCTCGCCGAACATGTCGAGGTCGTTGTTGCTGGCGGCGCCATCGGTGCCGAGTGCCACGTTGATCCCCGCATCGATTAATTTCTGCACCGGACAGAAGCCGCTCGCCAGCTTGAGGTTGGACTCGGGGCAGTGCACCACCGAAGAGTTGGTCTCGGCGATGCGGGCGATCTCCTCGTCGGTAAGCTGGGTCATGTGTACCGCCAGTAGTCGCGGGCCGAGCAGCCCCAGCTCGTCGAGGCGGGCCAGCGGGCGCTTGCCGTGCTGCTCGATGGAGCCACTGACCTCGTCGGCGGTCTCGTGGATGTGCATGTGGATCGGCAGGTCGAGCTCCTCGGCGTACATCACCACCTTCTCAAGCGGCCCGTCGGAGACGGTGTAGGGGCCGTGCGGGGCGAAGGCGGCGCGCACCAGCGGCGAGTGCTTGAGCTCGTCGTTCAAGGCGATCCCCTTGTCGATGTACTCGTCGGCGTTCTGCGCCCAGGCGGTGGGGAAGTCTATGACGATGAGCCCCACTACCGCCCGCATTCCGGCGTGTTCCGCCTGGCGTGCCACCTCATCGGGGAAGAAGTACATCTCGTTAAAGCAGGTGGTGCCGCCGCGCAGCATCTCCGCCATCGCCAGGCGGGTGCCGTCGCGCACAAAATCGGGGCTCACCCACTTGCCCTCGGCGGGCCAGATGTGGTCGTTGAGCCAGCTCATCAGCGGCAGGTCATCGGCCAGGCCGCGCATCAGGCTCATCGCCGCGTGGGTGTGGGTGTTGATCAGGCCGGGGATCAGGGCATGACCGGGGCGCTCTACAACATGTTCTGCCTGGTACTTTACCGCACACTCACTGCTGGGCAGGATATCGATGATCTGGCCATCCAGCAGCGCGATACTGTGGTCGGCCAGTACCACCCCCCTGGGTTCGACCGGGATCACCCAACTGGCATGTATTAAAGAGTCAATTGATTTCATTTCGGCGTAGCTTAGGTAATTCGTGATATCGATACAACCGTACAGGGTCTGGATGATAATTTATAAGCCCTCTCCACACACTATCTATATGAAATTGTTAGCTGACGGGGGGTTTGTAGTTGCGGGATAATGAGAGTAGAGTTTCGCCACGTTATGAATATATCTGACTGTAACGTTTTGATAATTTGAGGAAAAAATACGATATGGGGTGTGTTCGCAAGGCTGTTTTTCCCGTGGCCGGACTGGGTACCCGTTTCCTTCCGGCGACCAAGGCAAGCCCGAAAGAGATGCTGCCAATCGTCGATAAACCGCTCATTCAGTATGCGGTAGAAGAGGCGGTTGAGGCCGGTATTGATGAGATGATCTTCGTTACCAGCAGCTCCAAACGTGCGATTGAAGATCACTTTGATAAAAACTTTGAGCTGGAGAGTGAGCTGGAGAGAAAGGGGAAGAGTGATCTGCTCAGTTTGTTACGTAACATTGTTCCGCCCAGTATCACCTGCGTCTATATTCGACAGCCCGAGGCTCTGGGGCTGGGGCACGCGGTACTCTGTGCAAAAAATGTCGTGGGAGACGAACCCTTCGCAGTGATCCTTGCCGATGACCTCATTGATGGCAATGGGACTGGTGTGGTCAAACAGATGGTTACCCAGTTTGAGAAGAGTCAGTGCAGTCTCATCGGGGTGGAAGAGGTCCCCACTGAAGATACCGATAAGTATGGTGTGGTGAAGTACGAGCAGAGTGGTGATTCGTCCCACCCCATCTCGGCCATTGTCGAGAAACCAGCCCCCGCACAGGCACCATCAAATATGGCGGTGGTTGGTCGCTATCTTCTGACTCCCCGTATATTTGAATTGCTGGAGAGGACAGAGAGGGGGGCTGGCGGTGAGATACAGTTGACTGATGCGATCGCTGATCTATTGCAGCACGAGAGCGTCCACGCCTATCCATTTAGCGGAAAACGTTACGACTGTGGCAGTAAATTGGGATATTTACAGGCTACCGTGGAGTTTGCCCTGAAACACCCGGAGTTAAAGGGGCAGTTTGGTCAATACTTGCACAGTCTGAAATTAAAATGACATCCACAGCTTGGTAGGTACTGTTTTAGACTGGAATGACCGAGCATAATCGTAGACAATAGTCGGCACTTTTCACGGTGACCGCGCCATCTCTTCCCGGCAGCGGTCAACAAAGAGAACTTAATTTCGCATAGGTATCCCCCATGTTAGAAGCTTATCGTATCCATCTTGATGAGCGTGCTGCAGAAGGCCTGCCGCCGCTGCCCCTCACAGCCGAACAGACCGCCGCCCTGGTGGAGCTGCTGAAGAGCCCGCCTGCGGGAGAGGAGGGGGTGATCGTCGAACTCTTTGTTCATCGGGTACCGCCCGGAGTCGATGATGCCGCCTATGTAAAGGCCGCCTTTCTTACCGATCTGGCCAGGGGTGCGGCCAGCTCTCCTCTGATCGACAAGGTGCGCGCCACCGAGCTGCTCGGCACTATGGCCGGCGGCTACAATGTCGCCCCGCTGGTGGCGTTACTGGATGATGCTGAGCTTGCCACCAGCGCCGCCGAAGCGCTGAAAAAGACCCTGCTAGTGGCCGATGCCTACCATGAGGTGATGGATAAAGCGAAGGGGGGCAACCCGGCCGCGCGTGCGGTGGTCGACTCCTGGGCTGAGGCGGAGTGGTTCACCGATCGGGCACCGCTCGCCGATGAGATTAAGGTGACCGTCTTCAAGGTGCCAGGCGAGACCAATACCGACGACCTCTCACCTGCCTCCGAGGCGTGGAGTCGTCCCGATATCCCGTTACACGCCAAGGCGATGCTGGTGGCGAAGATGCCCGATGGGCTGCAGAAGATCGATGAACTCAAGGCAAAGGGGTTGCCGCTCGCCTTCGTCGGTGATGTGGTCGGTACCGGCTCGTCACGCAAGTCGGCCATCAACTCGGTGCTGTGGCACATGGGTGAGGATATCCCCTATGTCCCCAACAAGCGTCAGGGCGGGGTGGTGATCGGTGGCAAGATCGCCCCCATCTTCTTCAACACCGCCGAGGATTCCGGCGCCCTGCCTATCGAATGTGATGTTTCCAAAATGGAGATGGGGGACGTGATCACCATCAAGCCGTTCGAGGGCAAGGTCTACAACGAGTCCGGCGAGGCGATCGCCGAGTTCGACCTCAAGCCCAGCACCATGAGCGACGAGGTGCGTGCAGGTGGCCGCATTCCGCTTATCATTGGTCGCAACCTGACCGACAAAACCCGCGAGGCGCTGGCCCTCGACCCCTCCGACAAATTCACCCGCCCGGTGGCCCCCGCCGACAGCGGCAAGGGTTACACCCTGGCGCAGAAGATGGTGGGCAAGGCGTGCGGCGTTGAGGGCGTTCGCCCCGGCACCTACTGCGAACCGCGCATGACCACCATCGGCTCTCAGGACACCACCGGCGCGATGACCCGCGACGAGCTTAAGGAGCTCGCCTGCCTTGGTTTTACCGCCGACCTGGTGATGCAGTCATTCTGTCACACCGCCGCCTACCCCAAGCCGGTCGACATCAAACTGCAGCACACCCTGCCCGAGTTCATCACCAACCGCGGTGGTGTCTCTCTGCGTCCCGGCGACGGGGTGATCCACTCCTGGCTTAATAGAATGATCATGCCCGACACCGTCGGCACCGGTGGCGACTCCCACACCCGCTTCCCGCTGGGGATCAGCTTCCCCGCCGGCTCCGGTCTGGTCGCCTTTGGTGCGGCGATGGGGGTGATGCCGCTCGATATGCCTGAGTCGGTGCTGGTGCGTTTTAAGGGTGAGATGCAGCCCGGCGTCACCCTGCGCGACCTGGTCAACGCCATCCCCTACGCGGCGATCCAGCAGGGCCATCTGACGGTAGAGAAGGCAGGCAAGAAGAATATCTTCTCCGGTCGCATCCTCGAGATTGAGGGGCTGGAGCAGCTCAAGGTGGAACAAGCCTTTGAACTCTCCGATGCATCAGCCGAGCGCTCCGCCGCCGCCTGTACCGTCAAGCTTGATAAAGCGCCGGTTATCGAATATTTGCACTCCAACGTCACCCTGCTGAAGTGGATGATCGCCAACGGCTACGAGGACAAACGTACCCTCGGTCGTCGTATCGAGGCGATGGAGGCGTGGCTCGCTAATCCGCAGCTGCTGAATGCAGACAGTAACGCCGACTATGCCGCGGTGATCGAGATCGACCTGAATGAGATCAAGGAGCCGATCGTCGCCTGCCCCAACGACCCGGACGACGTTAAGCTACTCTCCGAAGTGGCAGGGGATAAAGTGCAGGAGGTCTTTATCGGCTCCTGCATGACCAATATCGGCCACTACCGTGCCGCCGGCCGGGTGCTGGAGGCAGACGGCGGCGTGGTTCCCACCCGCATGTGGATCGCCCCACCGACCAGGATGGACGAGCAGCAGCTGATGGAGGAGGGCTACTACTCCATCTTCGGAAAGTCCGGAGCCCGCACCGAGATGCCCGGCTGCTCGCTCTGCATGGGCAACCAGGCTCGGGTTGCTGACGGGGTGACCGTCTTCTCTACCTCTACCCGTAACTTCCCCAACCGTCTCGGTAAGGGGGCTAACGTCTACCTCGGCTCCGCCGAGCTGGCAGCAGTGACTGCGCTGCTGGGCAAATTGCCCACATCGGCCGAGTACATGGAGAAGGTCGCACTGCTCGACACTATGGCCGATGACGTCTATCGCTATCTCAATTTCGATCAGATTGATGTCTATCGGAACGTCGCGAGTGAGATAATGATTCCTGTTGCCACAGTCTGAGTCGTGATGTGAACGAAGACCGCTCAATTTGGTGGGCGGTTTTTTATTTGCCAAAACAAAAAAACCGGCTAGTTGCCGGTTTCATATTTTCGCTATTGCGATGTGATTATTTGGCTCCCCGAGCAAGATTCGAACTTGCGACCAAAGGATTAACAGTCCTCTGCGCTACCGCTGCGCCATCGGGGAATTGCGGTCTGTTGCCTCAGCAACAGGCGCGTATACTACCGTCCGATATCGCAGGGGTCAATACTCTGTCGGGAAAATATCGGAACAGAGTAAGTCATTGTTGGAGAATGGTGTTTTCCCGCTTTTTACAGCATTAACGGTAACCCAGACGATCACCAATTCGCTTCAGTGCGTTGGTCAGATTCTCCATGCTGGTGGCAAACGAGAGGCGCATATAACCCGGCTGGCCAAAGGCTGATCCGGGTACCAGAGCTACCCCTGCTTCGTTGAGAAGATAGTCAGCCAGTTCAAGGTCGTCGTTGATTCCATCGAGTGAGGCGATCGCTTCACGCATGTCGGGGAAGGAGTAGAAGGCTCCCTGAGAGGGGAGGCACTTTACCCCTTTAATCTTGTTGAGTTCGGCCACCACAAAATCGTGTCTCGCCTTGAAATGCTCGAGCATGTCGGCAATACACTGCTGATCCCCATTCAATGCAACCTCGGCTGCCACCTGAGAGATGGAGGTGGGGTTGGAGGTTGATTGTGACTGCACCTTCTTCATCGCTTTCACCAGCCACTCGGGCCCTGCGGCATAGCCGATTCGCCAGCCGGTCATCGAGTAGGCCTTGGATACGCCGTTCATCACAAGGGTGCGCTCATAGAGCTCGGGGCAGGCGGTGACGATGTTGGCAAAGGGCTCATCGGCCCACAGGATATGCTCATACATGTCATCGCTGGCGATGAGAATATTGGGGTGTTGCAGCAATACATCTCCAAGCGCCCTGAGTTCGGCCCTGGTGTAGGCGACACCGGTTGGGTTAGATGGGCTGTTGAGTACTACCAGGCGGGTCTTGTCGGTGATCGCCGCCTTGAGCTGCTCCGGGGTGATCTTGAAATTCTGCTCCAGCCCCGCCTGCACGATCACAGGTACCCCTTCGGCCAGTAGCACCATGTCAGGGTAGGAGACCCAGTAGGGGGCGGGGATGACCACCTCGTCGCCAGCGTTGAGGTAGGCCTGTGCCAGATTGAAAAAACTCTGCTTGCCGCCGCATGAGACTAATATCTGTTTGGGGATGTAGCTCAGACCATTGTCACGCTGAAACTTGTCGATAATTGCCTGTTTCAACTCGGGCGTACCATCAACTGCGGTATACTTGGTGAACCCTGCGTTAATCGCTTCAATTGCCGCCTGTTTGATGTGTTCCGGGGTATCAAAATCGGGTTCACCGGCTCCGAGACCGATGATGTCCTTACCCTGTGATTTCAACTCCTTGGCACGCGCGGTGATGGCCAGGGTGGCGGATGGCTTTACACTTTGAACTCGATGCGATAGTTGCGGTTCCAAGCAGGTTATCCTCAGTAACGGGTCGATAGGAAACTAAACCGGCAGATTCTACTTTATTAAGGTACTACGCTAAAACCCCTAATGAGCAAGAGTTTTGAGATTGAGAGCAAATTCCCCCCGGCAGGCGACCAACCGACCGCGATTAAGACCCTGGTTGAGGGGCTCGAGGCGGGGGAGGCGGGGATGACCCTGCTGGGGGTGACCGGCTCGGGTAAGACCTTCACCATCGCCAACGTGATCGAGCAGGTCCAGCGCCCGACCCTGATTATGGCCCACAACAAGACCTTGGCGGCGCAGCTCTACGGCGAGATGAAGGAGTTCTTCCCGGACAACGCGGTCGAGTATTTTGTCTCCTACTACGACTACTACCAGCCGGAGGCCTACGTGCCCGCCTCCGACACCTTCATCGAGAAGGACGCCTCGATTAATGAGCACATCGAGCAGATGCGCCTCTCGGCCACCAAGGCGATACTGGAACGCAAGGACACCATCATCGTCGCCACCGTCTCGGCGATCTATGGTCTTGGTGACCCCAACTCCTACCTTAATATGATGCTCCACCTGGTGCGTGGCGATACCGTCGACCAGCGCTTCATCCTGCGCCGCCTCGCCGAGCTGCAGTACACCCGCAACGACATGGATTTTCGCCGCGCCACCTACCGGGTGAGGGGGGAGGTGATCGACATCTTCCCCGCCGAGTCGGAGACCGAGGCGGTGCGCATCGAGCTGTTCGACGATGAGATTGAGCAGCTATCGTATTTTGATCCGCTTACGGGTGAGGTGCTACGCCGCGTGCCGAGGCTGACCATCTATCCCAAGACCCACTACGTCACCCCGCGGCAGAAGATCCTCGACGCCATCGATGCCATTAAGGAAGAGCTGAAGGAGCGGCTGGAGCAGCTGCGCGACCAGCAGAAGCTGGTGGAGGCACAGCGCCTCGAGGAGCGCACCCGCTACGATATCGAGATGATGCTCGAGCTCGGCTACTGCTCGGGGATCGAGAACTACTCGCGCTACCTCTCCGGGCGTGCCCCCGGCGAGCCGCCACCGACACTCTTCGACTACCTGCCGGACGATGCACTGCTGGTGATCGACGAGTCCCATGTCACCGTCTCGCAGATTGGGGCGATGTACAAGGGGGATCGTTCACGCAAGGAGAATCTGGTGACCTATGGGTTTAGACTGCCCTCGGCTCTGGATAACCGGCCGATGAAGTTTGAGGAGTTCGAGCAGATCTCACCGCAGACCATCTACGTCTCCGCTACCCCGGCCAAGTACGAACTCGCCCACTCCGGTGAGGTGGTGGAGCAGGTGGTGCGACCCACTGGACTGGTCGACCCTCAGGTGGAGATCCGTCCCGCCACCACTCAGGTCGATGACCTCCTCTCCGAGATCCATAAGCGATCAGATGTTGGAGAGCGGGTTCTGGTGACGACGCTTACCAAGAAGATGGCCGAGGATCTCACCGATTACCTTGGCGATCACGGAGTGCGTGTGCGCTACATGCACTCGGACATCGACACCGTGGAGCGGATGGAGATCATCCGCGATCTGCGTCTCGGTGAGTTTGACGTGCTGGTGGGGATCAATCTGTTGCGTGAAGGGCTCGATATGCCCGAGGTCTCGCTGGTGGCGATCCTCGACGCCGACAAGGAGGGGTTCCTGCGCTCCGAGACCTCTCTTATTCAGACCATCGGCCGCGCCGCACGCAACCTTAACGGCCACGCCATTCTATACGCTGATCGCATCACCGGCTCGATGCAGCGGGCCATAGATGAGACCGACCGACGCCGCGCTAAACAGGTCGCCTTCAATCAGGAGCATGGAATCACGCCAAAAGGGATTGAGAAGGCGGTGCACGATATCCTCGAGTCAGGATACCCGGGCGTACCGGCCAGGCACAGGGAGTACGCAAAAGTGGCCGAGGAGATTATCGAATACAGCGCGATGAATCCGAAGGAGTTGCAGAAGACCCTCAAGGGGCTGGAAGAGAAGATGTACCAGCACGCCAGAAATCTCGAATTCGAAGAGGCTGCGGCAGTTCGCGATCACATAGACGAGATTAAGAGCAGAATGCTAAAGGGAATTATATAGTCTCAACTAGAATGTGTAACTGAGACTTAAATCTGCAGCCGGATATATTGCTTTATGGTGGTAACTCATTAAAGGGTGCGGGTATAAGGAGAAATCCATTTTCCATTTTTTGTTATTCCAGCCTAATCCAATGGAGGGCAGAACTGGGGCTGGAAGTTCACCCATGACACTGCCCGTTTTTGCGCTTTCTATTACAGCAGGAATGATAAATCCCCCGCGGTAATCGAACGCTCCAGATTTGTAGGAAACGCCTCCACGTAGTGCCTGAATGTCTAGATTGTAGACTCCATAATCACCTGATAAATACTGATAATCTAATGTCAGATCAAGTGCCGGTGTTTTACGCCAAAGTAGACCAACAGCGATATCGCGAGGTAGTGGAACCTGAAATGTTTTATTTGTGGTGCCGTTGTTGTCGATAGTTGTAATTTGTACATCAAGCTCAGTCAGAACATCCTCGACATTCAAACCAAATGTCAGATTGTCGGAATAATAATATTTCCCACCAAAATGGAAGCCGTATGCAGTAGCCGTTGTTGATTCAACAATATAGTTACCTGGGTCATTTGCGGATACACCGCAAAAATTTGTCCTGCACTCAATCCGGCTCAATGAGACACCAATGCTCCATGAGGGCTGATTTTGAGGCGTAATTGCCCAACTCAAACGATAGTCACGCGTTTTTGTTTCCAGTTTACCATCAAAATTTCCAGGAAGATCCGGTAACGCAAAACGCAGGAACATGCTTTGCAGCTCATCCTCTTGATATGCACCGGTAGAGGCGGCATGTAGTCTTGGCAGGAGTCCAAAAGAGAGGGTTGACTTTAATCCGGAGAAGTTCAATTTCTCACTAACAATACCTATACCGAAAAAATTAATAGGTGAGAGGGTGGCATTGAGTTGCCTGGAGAGAGAAATTTGGGTTGAATTCATCTCTGCCAAGCCAGCAGGATTCCAGTATATAGCATAAATGTCATCTGCACTTGCGGCAGCTGCGCCACCCATGGCAATTTGCTTGGCGCCAACCCCAACAAACAAATCACTTCCTTCCGCTTCAAATGTTCTTGCGTGAGCCGCGTAAGAGAGGCTTGTGGTGCATATCAATGTCAACATATATGCTAGTTGTCTCATAAATAAGCACCTGATTATTGGAGCAATGGAGTATAGAGGGGGCGAATTATAAAGAACTTGAGATTTGTTTCAATTATGATATTCTTCCCGCCTCAAAAATAGTCGCATAGCTCAGTTGGTTAGAGCACCACCTTGACATGGTGGGGGTCGGTGGTTCGAGTCCACTTGCGACTACCAAATATGAAAGCCCCGCATTGCGGGGCTTTTTCATTCTGTAATAAAAAAGCCACCCTATTGGGTGGCCTTTTTCTGCTTGGTGGAGGCGGCGGGAATCGAACCCGCGTCCGCAAGCCCTCTGCCATAGGCTCTA
>Ga0224501_10002460_pt1 | contig 14552 bp, 8 predicted proteins | sample SF_Oct11_sed_USG_4_FD_169105 | JGI IMG/M metagenome (GOLD analysis project Ga0224501, IMG submission 169105) | Sediment microbial communities from San Francisco Bay, California, United States - SF_Oct11_sed_USGS_8_1 | ecosystem: Environmental > Aquatic > Marine > Sediment | place: USA...
GGTTCGATCACGCAAAGCGGGAAAGTTTCCTTTGGCGGGAAGCCTTATAATCGAGCCCACTAGATGGCTCAGGAATTTGATTTTGAATAGCTTCCATTCAGTTATATACAAGTGTGTGGAAAAGCGACCATTCATCACTGCAATACCAGAGACACAAGCAAATTAAACTCTATACACATGTAACCACAAAATGATATTTAGGATCTGGCGAAGTGTAGAGCTGTTTTATTTCAAAAGTTGTAGTAGTATTGCACAATTGGTGGTGACAGTAGAACCTAGTTATTTGGATTCCAGAGGAGAAATTGTTTATATACATGTAAGTTCATTGAAAACAGTCAAATAACCTAAATAAACAATGTTCACTGCCTTGTGACTGTCCCTCTTTTTCACCCACCCACCCCCACCCCCATAACTTCGTGCGGTATGCATACATATATATAAAGATGTTAGTATGGTGCTTTTTATATGTATTTTGTTTTTGTATGACCTCTTCACCGCTTTTGGCAGAGGTACTGTGTTTGATATTGAGAAGCCCACACTCAATAGGGGTCCGAACACTGTTTCTTGTGATTGCAAGCTCAGTGCTCTATCCTTGATTTATTCCGTTATCCCTATTTACATGTATGGGCATCCGTAATCACAGTTTACATGGATGGGCATCCGCTATCCCAGTTTACATGTATGGGCATGGGCAATGATAGTGAAATCTCTTTACAATGAGCAATTGCAAGTCACAAAGCTGCTGACCTTTGGCCAAGCACTGGCAAATAAATGTTTGTCACCTAGACAGCTAGCCTTGGCAGCACCAAACAAATTTTGTAAATAATGCAAGGAATGCAGAAATTTCGAACAATGCCATTTATACAAAAGATAATGCACAGAAAAGTTAGGGAGTGAAGATTATCAGCTTTTGACACTGTTAACTTGCGATGCAATAAGTAAACTGTAGTGAGCAGACTAGCTACCTGCTCTTGCGTATAGATGACACAGAAATTATGATGACCGCATTGGTTCCTCTTTTTTGTCCTGACTAGTGGTAGGGGTATGTACAAATTAGACTATTGAGTCCCAGACTTACCCAGGGTGCAACATTAGGGAGGCATTTTGCTTGCACCCACTTGCTCCTATTTAAGTTGTGATACTGATCCGAGGTGGCAACACATGGTGGTGCCGTAACCGGGAATCGAACCAAGGACCAATGATTCCAGCCCAGCGCGATGTCCTCTAGGCAACTGCTTCACCCCTGGGTGGTGAAAGAGTGCCAACCAGCTTAGATTTGACCCAAAAGTTGACGACTTGATCTAATGGCTCAGACACAGTTTAATTCCCCACGCAATTCTTTGAGAATTATTTGACTTGGACAAGGATAATGCTTTTTAATCTGGTCGCTAACACCATGTGCATGCTACCTTATATCCCAAGCCATCCATCACAGCGGCTAACCATGCAAAAACCACCCTAAACACCTTGAGATTCGCTCAGCAACGTTACCTAGCATGCTATCTAAGTGTTATATCAGTTCCTAGATTGCGGTTTGAATGTTCGGTATTCACTACGACTGCTGACCGCATATTATCAGTCGACCGATGATGTCATTAAGAGAATACCTCATGTTGTCATATGTCCTATTTATACGCGGTTAATCAGCGACCAACTCCAGCGACGAATGGAAATCGTCTTGCTCTCCACGGCATCGAGTATTGATTATAACAGATTTTGTTCGATATATTTTACTTGCTTTTCGATTATTCGTTTTGAATCTCACACCACATCCCTCACATATATCATATAGGTCCTGAGGCTCCTATAAGCCTTGTGTTTAGGAGGTTCAAGGATGGTTAAGTGCCCGAGTAGAAAAACGAGCACTAAAAATACTCGAAGGTAATTCAATACATTAATCTACCGAAGAGATTATCATAGATTGATGCCAAAGTCCACTAACAACAGCGTATGAACATAACCATACCTCTGTGGCACTCGTTCGATACACACTCTACTTTATCATTGCATAAACTGATCGCTATTCCGCTATCCCCAATACCACCCAGTAGCATGGACAGTGGCACGGGGATTGCGAGTTGACACTGACAATGCGCTGGTTATAACTAACGATGCCAGCTACAAGGTACTAGGCTTTACGCAGATAGTTGGCATTACTAAGATAACAACTCATCCAGGCTTGTTCGCTGACTTACCAATAATAGGTATCGAGAGTTTCCGTGGCGGCAGCGTTGGATCATTTCTGTTCTCCACAATGAATAGAAGAATGAGAAGAATAACGGCAGCAACCAATAGTAATAAAGTAATCATTTTATCCGCATCTAACGTCACCGCTCTGTCAATCGCGACTGAAAAATTCATGTTATAAAAAATTAAACTGTCAGGCTGAAATAGGTTAAAAATAAGTGGATTAACGTCAAACAAATATTATTGTTGACTAAAAAGTTTTATGTTGGTCGAACCGGCCTCCAACATTAATCGTGCGAATGCTGTGAACAAAAAATCTTTGATAGTTAAATTGGCAAGGGAGTTTAGACTCTGCGCAACAGTTTCTGCATAAACTATGCATACCATTACTCCAGGGTAATAGAAGGTAATCTGAATTCCGCTCATACCAAAAGAGGCTGAAAGGTGCTCACCAATAAATGGCTGGTCCTGAAAGCTTGGGCTCAATTCCGTCTCTGAACACACATATGCGTCTGTAAGAGGTGTGGTTTAACTGAGCAATGACTGACTAACTGATGTAACCACAGTTTAATGCACTGAGCCATGACAGACCTATGGCTATTTATCCCATTTCATCATCCCAGCAACGTGACACAGACTAGAAATACTAATGCTTTCCATTCATTGATACGCTAATCTTCTCCTCCATATTTAGATACCGGTGGAATAGAGAGAGTTTTCAAGTCTTGCTCGTTTCGTGCTTATGAAGAATGTACGGTCATCTGTGAAACCATGTTACCCATGATGGCACCTGCCCAATGGACTAATTACCCTTCAGTCCGAAAGGAGCCCCAATTTATCAAAGACAAGTTTCTATACTGAGGTCACTGCACTGAAGCCTAGATAATGACCTAACAAATTAATTGAAAATGTGTTTACAAGAAAGTTGCTCATAAAGGTGTGAACTATTCTAAGCTACACTGTGAGGTGAAGTAATTGGGCATGCACTACTAGAAGAGATAGTTTAGTTGGGTAGTACATAAGACAACAACCATATAAACCTGCTGTACTGTTCATAGTTCTCTGCCCTACTCTTTTTCTTACAACCCCAGTAAAAAGTACTGCGATAAGTACAAGAGATCCTATGAATGACAAAGACTGGTCACAACTCTCACAGCAAAAACGAAAAACGTTTACAATGATAACCATAGTTGTTTCGGGATCATACGCTATACCAAGTCCCATATGCTATACCAAGTCCCATACGCTATACTAAGTCCCATACGCTATACCAAGTCCCATATGCTATACCAAGTCCCATTCGCTATACCAAGTCCCATACGCTATACCAAGTCCCATTCGCTATACCAAGTCCCATACGCTATACCAAGTCCCATATGCTATACCAAGTCCCATTCGCTATACCAAGTCCCATACGCTATACCAAGTCCCATACGCTATACCAAGTCCCATACGCTATACCAAGTCCCATACGCTATACCAAGTCCCATATAGTATTTAGACTTCCGAGGTATATGTAGCTGTCCGAGACTATAGATCAGAATCTTGGATGGACAAACAGCCGATATGATTACATCATTTAAAGGTCAAAACATGTCAAGAGGCACCCAAGCCACGGCACACCAACCTTATGACCTGACATAACACTTGGCCGGCGCATTGACCCACTGTCTTGAGGAATTTTACTTTAAAAATCAATAGTCAACAGCCTCTTCAGTCAATAGATCCCATTGTGCCAGTAACCCAGCGATCACAACCTGAACTGTTCAGGTATTCAAATGGAGGTTTTGTTCACTAATCTGTATCAGGAATTAAACTGGGTATGCAGGGAGACAGCGTCCCAAAGTTCATTTGGGCCGGAGGACGCCGGGTGAGCATCCTCCCCACCCCACCCCACTAGATGCAGCCTCTTCCCATAGGCTTCCATCTCTGATCTGGATGCATTTCTCCAAAATTGCAATTTAAAGGAAAGCTGTGCCCACATTTCAGCCAGGTTAATACAAATAGTATTTCACCATTTTAGAGGTAGCTTTAAAATTAAAGTATCATTTCAATCATAGATCGTCCAATCGGAGCATTTCGAGTCTCACAATCTCATAGATTAATTACAAGTGGACTGAACCAGGACTGACACTCACAAACGTGTGCAGTTCGGTTCGGTCTTACCATGCAACACATTGGTCCAGTTTTGTTTCACTCTAGGCCACAATAAACATGCACAACTAATTTTATAGTTTGCTGTCGATCATTGATGACATTGAGTTGGATGACACGCATCAAATCAACCTATATGGAGATGCATGCAGTTTTCCATACCTAATATTGTCCCTGAATCTGAATGGTTGCAATGTAGAAAATAATATTATATAAACTCACCCGTGTACAGCGAATTCATTCTGTCTGTCATGTTGGCGCGTAAGATAATGCTATCGTAGATTCTTTTCACCATACACGGCCAGTACAGTCGATGCTCTGGCCAAATTTCAACAAACAAACGGCTGTGAGACTTGGCCTGAACCCAAGCCATTTACTTTACGCATTGAGTTATGGCTATAGGTTAGTTGAATCAGCTGATCTCCTATGAAACACTTTTTAATGATTAGAAAGCAATGAATTGTTATAGCTTGTTATGACGTTAAGACATTGAAGCACTTCTTCATTCAGTCGACTATTTATATGTAGGATTTTGGTAGCTGTTTTTGATTTGCTTAGATATTAGGATGGCCGATGCCTGACATGTTTTTTCTCAGTTGCCTATTTTTAGGAATACAACAGAATGAGGGGTTCGACTTTACGTCAGCTGATTTATTTGCGCCGCTACTGTCTTTATAACTAGCAAAAAACTTCATACGGGCCAATAAAACCCAATGTGTACTGAGCACTAGGCGGCAATAACACAGAGTTATCTCCCCCAAAAGATAGCCTCGGACCATAGACCTATCGTCTAGTTAGAGAATAACTCTATGGCCAACCACACAGTTATCTTCATAATCTGAGGAGTTAATTCTATGGGCCTAACGACCATCCTAAACCAGGATCACTCAACAAAAACGCTGACCTTGGCAAGAAAAGAAGCAGATCAAGTGACCGTATCCTGTCAATATTAGCAGGAATAACCAGAACCAAGTATTTCGATATTACAACCACCGACCGACCGTATCCTGTCAATATCACTTGGTATTTGACACAACAAGAGTTTGGCATGTCCTTGTGATGGGCCATCAAGGCTTCTTCTCAAGTGAATGAAAAAGCATTTTTTCGTCAGCTTCAGTCGCTTCACTATTGTAGCACTATAACTAAAGGGTTTTTGTATATGCAGTGCTCGGGTCAAACTCGAAATATCCTTAATTCAAGTCTTGACGATGCCAAGTGTCACTGCGGGTATGCGCATCTCACATAATCCCCAGCTCCTAGGGGTCCGTTGAGTTGGATAGAAATAACAACAGAATAAAGCTGCAACTTGTATTATCACGGTTTAATCACTATTTAAAATCAATGATTCCCGCATTGATTTTCGTTAGCTCAAAAATATGGGGAATTATTTTCGCAAAATCATTGTAAAGGACACGGGACCATAATATGTTGGCAGGAACAGTTAGCAATCAATCACTTTATCAAGATCTGATATCCTGATATACCAGTTTGTCACCGAACCTTTGATGATTGAGCAATCATTTTATAAGCTACATGTATGGTGACACATTGTGGATTCGAATGGTGTTGATATGAAGGGCATCCGACTGTAATTCGCTCTTGAGCTTCTACCAAATTCTCCCTATTACCCAGAGAGTTACCTCCATTATCCTGCAGTGTGGAGTACAAGTGAACAAATTAAATGTTGCAAAAGGACTGAAATCCATTTCATTGAGTGAGATTTGCTAATTTTAACCGAAAGGTTACATCATATTATGATATTAAATAATAATATTATATCTCTATAGGTTTTATCCATTAATCAATAACAACAGTTGTAAGACGAGAAGACTTGGAAAGATCATCAGATCGCAACTATCTGCTACGTCTTTTAAGCCCTCTCTCTGCTACGTCTTTTAAGCCCTCTCTCTGCTACGTCTTTTAAGCCCTCTCTCTGCTACGTCTTTTAAGCCCTCTCTCTGCTACGTCTTTTAAGCCCTCTCTCGACACATTTTGACCCTCATTAAATTGGTCACATCTGGGAAACCACTGGAGGAGTAACCCAGCGTCATTCGACTTGTAGGGTTTCAGGTTTAAGCTAACTCCTTGATCTAAACCACCTTTAATTTTGTGTGTGTGTGCTCTACTCGGGCCAGAGTACTTCAGTCAGTAAATGTGCGGAATCACAATCAAAGGGTTGTGAATTCACTTGCCATTGCTAGCAGAGGGTTTCTTTGGTACAGGCCATTAGCAAGCCTCTTATTTCAAATCGATAACATGACTTTGAATCACCACGATATAAGTAAAGGATCGAGGGCACAACCAGTGGATGGATGCGGATCAAGATCACTTCACAGTTGATAAAGATCCCCCTCTCCCTCCTCAAGAACAGTAGGAGAGTTTCGCTAAAATGGCTAAGGTTGACTGACCTCTAACCAGGAATCTGAGGAGGGTAACGAAAAATTGCCCTAGTATCATCCCACGCCACCATGGCAACGACGGGCCATGAGAAACTTCCCTCCAGCGGAATTATACCTCATTTTCACTCTGCTCATAATGTATTGGACCATAAAGCACTTGGAGTCATATACTCGCTGATGGTGTGGCATGCAATTGCGACATGGTTGACATGAGATGAGGTCAGTTTCTTTTACATAGATTGCGTCACTAATCCAAGGCTTGTTTTCAGGACGGCTCATTACGTCCTGTACCCTATAGAGAGAAGGCTACTCTATAGTCATTCCTCCTTTATTTAATGCCACAATTCAACTTTGGTTTAAACGATGGGTTGATGGATAGTGCACAGGGTTTTGGAGCAAGGGTCCCTGATGCGATGTTGGTTCTGATGGTTCAGAAAGAAATTTTGCTGGTTTCGCTGGGGTATGTGGGTGCAAGGTGTGTCGCACCCTGGAAAACGCTTAGTCCATGACTCTTTAGGCTAATTTCTGCATACCGCTGATGCTGGTTAGGATGCGAAAGAAGAACAACAAGAAGACAATCCAAATGAGATAAAAGAAGTAATGACAAAGTGATTTTCAAACAGGGCCTCCGATTTCAACCAATGTTTCACCCCTGCAGTGGCGGGTCATTGACTCCTGTAATTTCTTAAGCCTCTTAAGAAAATAAATCACAAAGCCGAACACATCCTACTCCATTCCATTGATATAGATAGATTTACTATGCAGTTATGCACGTGGAATTCACTGTTACAGAGAACTTGGATCTCTTCCAACTGTCATGGTTCATAATAATAAATAAGAACTGGTTCAAACCACAAATTATTAATATAAATGGCAAACGGAAAGGGTGTCATGGCCAGGTGCTTGGTGAACCATGCACGGTTACGCAATAGTTGAAACAGAGTCCCAATCACAGTCACAGTCCTTGTTACTGTCAAGGTCACTTGTCACTGATCAGCCCCAGACTCGGCGATGGGGCAACTAGTGAGCCGACAAATCTCAAGTCTAGGTTTCTAGTTTATCTCTTACATCTGGGACCAATTCGGTTTGCAGATGTGCAAATGGTTGTCGAAAGGTGGCATTTGCGAGAGATTTTACGAGTGGGAAGAACCATCCTTGCTTTAAAGCCGTTAAAGCAAGCTTGAACAAATACGCTTCCGAGTAACTTTGCAGTATTATAAACTAGCTCATTGAAAAGTCTCTCTAACATAGAAAAATAGTCGGTCTAAAACTGATTGGATGTCAAACAAAACATTGTCGGCGAGATTTTTTTATCATGTTAGGGGGCATAACTCCGATCATCTTCTCCAGATTTGTGATCCTTTGTTTGTTCTGTGCCTGTTCCTGAATGAATTGATCATAGAAAGCATTCAGATGTTTCAGTTGAGCCTACAGACAGAAAGCAATGCACGAAATAAAAATTTTCTCTTAATTTTAATAGTTGATCCTGTTTTGTTTTAGCACAATCTTCTCATTTCTGCCGCATCGAAGTTTCAGAGGTCAGATGAGACATTAGACCATAGATATTGTAATACCTGTCATAGTATGTCTATGGATCGAACTATCCACCCACTCGACCTGGTCTAAACTAACTCTAATCCCCAGATTTTCTTCGAAAATGAAGGATTAACAATTCTAGTACTTGGAGCTGCTGAACACGTACACCTTGTGCGATGTTCCGCAGTAAATTATTGTTGATAATATTCTGGAACCCTACACATGACACAGACTCCTTGATATAAATATATGGATCAGAAAACAGTCCGGTTACAAGCCTGACCACGCAGACAGTTCTGACATCATCAAAACAGAACGATTTTATTGGAAACGCTATAGACCTTAGATCTATGAAGAAGTTAAAAGTCACCGTAAATTATCTGCTCCTTAACATAAGGTAAAGACAACTGGATATACAATTGTGGCGATTTCCTTGTAGTTTACATTTATTTATAACACCAGAAATGAAACGGCTTGACTGGCTTTAGGTTTGGTGACTGCCAATCCATCTATTCATATCGATGTTTCGAATATAAGGCCTCTATTGACATTAGCGATAATGCTAGAACCCCATCTCCAGTCACAGAACCCCTCTATATTGAAGACTAATGAGAGCGGTTGCCGTCATTGTTATGGAGAAGATGCATACCTGTATTTTACCGCGTAGCACATCTAATCTGTCATCTTGACTGCCTTCTGCAGAAGAGTTACAGTTATCCAATAAATTGTCATCTTTTAGCATTTCCCGACCGATGTTGATAAACTTACGACGAGCCTGAAAGAAATTTAACATGACCATCCCCTTTTTCATATCCAAAAAAGTCAAATTCAAGCATAAGCTAGAATTGTAGTGATTGCTTTTTGGTCTATTTCCAATAGCTAAGCTATATGTACTCATTTCATAGTTAGAGTTGGGTTCTAAGTTCACTACATGTTGTAGTAGCCGTGTTTTATAATGTAGATGTTACTCTTCAGTGAAAAATTGCATTGCAATATTATCCAGTTTACCACATTCACCAATTATGCTGGGTTTTATCAGCAGAAAGTTTTCACCCAGCCGGGGCCAGCCCTGTATCAGGTGAGTCAGTGGATTCACGAATAGCATGCAGTATTCAAGACCATGCGGAACATTCTGGTTCAGGGTTCAGGAGCACACCATGGATTGTCCTGGAAGCAAAGAAATGGCTCGTCGAGGTTATCCAAGTATAATAAAATAAGATAATCTTATGTTATCTTATACTAGTGATTGTACCATTGGATACTCCTGGAGAATATTCCAGAGGTCAGCTTTACTCAGAGTAAAGCAATCAGCGTAACCCACGCTCATGACATTGGCACTGCGTCGATTGCCCAGCTTACGACCAGGTAGATCAAGTAGAGATAACTCCCCAAACACACTACCACTCGTTAGTGTGGTGAACACCTGACCTGAGTCGTTAAACACCTACAAAATATACGTGGTCGTCGACTGGTCACCTAGCGTGTTGTCCAAGGTCAATGGCACTGGCTATACAACAGATCTAGTCAAAGGATTGGTACTTTTTTAATTGACGAATAGATTGCCTGATCAGTTACATGCGGGTTTTCTTCTTTTATGAATTTACCTTGAAGGGTATGGAAATCGCAGCTATATTAGATCACTTCTGCCACCATACCCTCCTTCTTCGCTGTTTGGTATTGGGCATCAGCTGTGCTGGTGTGCATATCCATTGGCAAACGAAAGAAATGGTGGGATAGCTTTACTAGATAAAGTTCTAGTTCGATTGCTAAACAAGGCTAAACCATGTAAAATATGATGATCTTAGCTGACATACCTTCAAAATCCCACTCTTTATGATATACATGCTACGGCCGATATCACCCGTTTTACAAATATAGTCTCCTGGGCAGAAGGTCTGCATGGACAGGTGAGCCATGATGTGATTGAGGAGACCTGATTCGCAGTCTTTAAAAATCTTCACTTCCCTTAGGATATCTGTGTTAGTCTCTATTGCGATCTCAGCTCTGGAATATAAAATAATAAAAAGCCAATTACATGTCATGAGATAAGATATATAGTTCTAGTTTAGTACCCCCTCGAAGAAAGACCTGAGGGCAACAGAATCTGCCTTATTGCTCCCTCTTTCTCGTGTCCTTTCGGTGAGCTAGTGACAGTTCGGCGGCCTGTGTTTTAGCTAGGACTTGGGTGAACAGCTCAAACTCACATTGGGAGTCAATCGTGACCCGTAACTTGAATTCGAGCCTGGTTCAAGGGATTACGAGCCTATGCAGTGCTCTAACACTGAAGTATCCCATATATGCAATTAGAACTAACGGTACTAGCTGGGAGCTATTCTCCCTTTTAACTGTGTTTCCCTAAGAGAAGAAAACTCATAAATAAACTTATCCATTTCAATGCTAGGAAGTAAAACTCCGCCTGGCATATTAAAATCTGATGCTCAGATGCAAGAGTTTATTTGTCGTGCAGTTATAACATAGAAAAGACACACTCTTTTGATCGAATTACTCAAGATAATGCGATGCAGCACTTGTGTATTTACAAGTAGTTGAGTTGTCTCATTATATGGAGTCCCGGAGAAAAGCTCAATTAAAAAGACGTAAAAGCCCTGCTGCTCAGGTAGCTTTCACCAATGCAATTTTTATAAACAAACATTGAGCGAACTCACTCATTGAGTTAGGTTAGGTTTTTTAGGTGTAAATGATAGTTGACATAAATAATGTATGCTGGTTATACCAAATATTTGAAATTCACTATATGCTGCGATACTGTGTTGAAGCGCAAGCTCCAATGTTAATTTTCTAATTTGATTAGGATATCAACATTCATAAATACATCAAACTCTGTAATGATGCTGTTAGGAATAAACATATAGATTCGACGTACTGTGTGTTTTGGTTTAATACCCCAGCAGAAAGCATAGAACACGAATATTTTTCAGATCAAGTCTGGGTGTAATTGATCACTATTGTTTCTGTCTTAAGTCTGAGCACAAAGCGTATATACACTCAAAAATGAATGAAATAAGACCCGGGTGAGATCTTTTTAGCTTTAGCTAAAGAGAGTCATTTGACTGCAAATTGTTTGGGAACAAGAATAATTATGGTGACATGTAAATGGGAAATTGAAAGCTCGTTGAGAAGATGGTGTAGTGCTGGAACGCTGATCACCCTGCTTTCTCTAGATTCCAAGCACTAATCCAACCCCAGTGCACCATCCAGTCATCATTTCACCCCAGATTCACCCAAACATAGACACGTTGAGCAGACCTGAGATTAGCTGGCAGAGTGTGAAGGAACTGTTCCTCATCCAGCCAAAGTCCTTCCTCCCAAATATAGCCGAACCATCGTATTATTCGATGGTTGACTTGATCTGTTACACGATGGAGCTTCATATATCTATCAACAGGAAGGCCATACCAACAGGAAATGAAGGCAGAGAATCGGAATGAATTTAACAAACTACAAGCAAATGAAATCTGAATCGCCTCAAATTTACACCTCTGTAAATAATTGTGGAATTTTATCTCTATGATATGAATTCACCTTTTAACACAATCGAGATGATTAGTGAAGATCATTTGATCCAGGTTCATATTAGTCACAAGCGAGCCGACATTACCAACAATAGTGGCAATAATAAGCAGTCCGACCAGAAGCTCGCTGATCGTGATGAGGAATTCAGAGTCCTTCACTGGATGCGGCGTCTCACCTGTTAATGGATGCGAGCATTAAGATTGCGATATGCGGATATTGCAGGATCTGAAGGCAACCCTGTACAAATCTCAGAGAGCCTTAATAGCTGGCACGGCTCTGTATCCTAGATTCTAGGTATATAGAATCAAGAAGTAAGTGAGATAAGTGAGACAACCATGACAGAAAACCTACAGAAGTCAACGGGAAACCATCGCAGTACATCCCACCTACAGCGTTGGCAGTAGTCTGCATGCAGAAATGAGCTCATGGATATGTCAGTGTGGGGCTCAGTTCAAAATGGCGCCCGAATAGTTGTTTTCTGCTTTTATTTTGTTGTTGGACATTTGGGTGTAAACTGTGTACCATTTTATGAACAAGGCGCTGCCTTAAATACATTTTCAACTTAAAACAAATCTATCCCCAATTCTGTACATCAGGTAGCAGAACAGTATAGTGACCATGTGCTAGACTTAGACTTAAAGGATGTGTTACACAAGGGTGTCCACATTTCAACAGTAAAGTCAGGTTCTCTGACTAGTAATACGCAGGACATTATATTTTCCCATATACACATTGGTCAGCCCGACCTGAACCTGTTCCAGTCAGGTCATCTGCCTTTCCGGGATATAGGGAGGTCTCTACAGAAGCTTTAAAATGGAATGTGAAGCTGCTAAAGCCGCTTTTATAGGAGGGCCGAGTTTTCAGGCGATGTTGCAGGCGAGATACATCAGGATATTTGCATTTCTAGGAGACACCAGGCTCTTGCTAGGGATTAAAAAAGGGCGACTATTGGCTGACATAGTTAAAATAGAAGAGAAGAAAATAAACGATAAGGCAATCTAACGGTAGTCAAACTGCTAATTATTTCAAATGTATCATGAATAACCATGAAGAGTCACCTTATCTACCAACAGAATCCACGTGGATCACTTACTGCGCCGTAAATCTTATCGTTGACTCACTGCCATTTACCGCAGCTAGTACAACTACTGCGGTTTTGCCACGAGGCGCAAAGATGAGATTTGATTGGTTGGCTGAATAAATTCCTGCTAGAGGATATAGTTTTGGGTGACAGAATCGTCCGAAAAGAGTTTTTTGATAGAGCCTTTGAAAGAGGGCTATTTCTCTAGAGCCCTGGTTTTCGGCCGAGTTCTCGGCCTAGTTGCCGGAAACCTTGCTCCTATAAAAACGGCTTACCCAATGCAAGAAGTGTGAGGGCAGACCAGTAGAAGGAGTAGACATATTTGTTTGCGAAATCTGCGAGGTTGTCACTGTAGGTCTGATTAGGATAGACCCAGACTGTACTGCCAAACCTATGCCAAACAGGAAAGAATGTTTTTAAAGCAGCCATTCATAATAAGCAGGGTAAGACTACATTCTCCTGGTTTTCTATGATTAAAAATAGCCTAGCTGATAGATATCCAAACGCCCTATAATGACTTTAACAATAGGCCTAATGTATGACTGCTGTTACTCGAATAAAGGATACACCAGAACAGCAATATGAAGTAAAAATTCTAAAGGATACAGTTTATTTGCTATGACAAGCTTAGTAAGGGGAAACCATATAATCTCTAAACTACATATTGTGCGTTAGAAACTGAATTGAAACAAGTCTCTAAAGTTGAAATGCGCTTTGATACTAGATGAAGTAGTACAAGCTGTGGGTAGGACACTGTGAGTTTGAAAATAATTTGGTATAGGTAAACGAAACTATTGAATGCTACATACATAGTGAGCCGTGACTTACCCAAAGTGGTTGGAAATCCCATAATAAATACATCCATTCCAGTGTATTATTAGCAGTATATATAGTAGAAGATGGCTTATACGAAACAGGGCTGGATTACTACAATAGTATGAATAGCAGCATGGAACATAATACACTAATGGCATCCGTCGATCTGGAGTGACAATGGCATGAAGCCACAAGCCTCTGTAGGGTTGGTATAATGGAAGTTAACTATGCCCAGGTTTAACTCTATGGGTTTGGATATAAATATTTAAGACTATAGAACAAGAATCTGTCGGAGGGAGGTTACCATGACCAACAACCAAATGTGCCCAACTCATAGAGTTATCCTCCTCTAACTCTCAGATTGTCAGTCATGATAGCTCAGTGGGAGAATTAATGTATCTCACTGCCCGTCCTCTCCATGGCTCGGGTTTAATTCCCGGCCGTGGTGGAGAATTTCAAGGGATTTTTTCCTGGCTGATCACATCCACTTGGAGAGGAGATGGGCGCCGCCAAATCGTCACAAGCCCATTGAAAAGATATGAGGAATATGAAGCAATACAGCTTCTTTTGTCTTCAGGTCCCCCTGATTATCAAAATGGTCATGGGTCTCTAAAAAAAGCTCCCAGATTCTGTATCATCTGGTTTTCGGTCAGGTGATTCCATTTCTCAATCAGGTTCTTGATTTTTACCCGTAAGACTTCCTCCCGATTATAGTGGAAGGAAGCTGTCGGTTTTAGCATGTCGCACAACAAGTATACCAATATCAATACTCCACCTCCTTTGTGAGCTAGAATTTATGTGAGGCGCTACGCTCCCGGGGGGGGGGGGGGGGGATCCCTAAGTAA
>Ga0224501_10002461_pt1 | contig 14550 bp, 13 predicted proteins | sample SF_Oct11_sed_USG_4_FD_169105 | JGI IMG/M metagenome (GOLD analysis project Ga0224501, IMG submission 169105) | Sediment microbial communities from San Francisco Bay, California, United States - SF_Oct11_sed_USGS_8_1 | ecosystem: Environmental > Aquatic > Marine > Sediment | place: USA...
GATCACAAGAACAATGGTGAGTCATCAGTGTCACAACACAATCAGATACCATTATGACATCATAATGGTCTGAATAGTGTACGCATTCTTTCAAACCAGTTTGCCAATAACGAGGGGAAAAGATTTCTATACTGAGGTGATTTCGATTCAATCATGTGTCACCCAAATCTGGTAAGCACTTCGGTAGCGTTCGAGGTTACTGTAAACATGTTAAGCTGTGAAATTGAGTGAAGCGATGGCTTGGTAGATAGCATAATGAATGGGCCACCATCCCTGGTTCGATTCCAAATTCGAAAAACAATTTGTCTTTCGTAGCATCCTTGTTGGTTTCGGATTTTGACATTAACTAAACGAGGCCTACTTCATAGTTAGTTACCTACACTGTGGGGCACATGGGTGTACCCAGAAAGTCTCCTAATGACGCACCGTGGGAAATGCTGAGTCGATCAGACCCAGTAGCTCAATTTCCCCACCAATCTGGACAGTTGTTCTGTCTTGGAGACATGAAATTCCTTTATTGTGAAGAGGGAAGGATTTACCAGTAATCATCAATATTACCAAAGAAACCCAGCCATATGGTAATCGTCGAGCGGTTAAGTAGAGAAAAGCTTTAACCATACCGGGTGTGTAAGAATAAAGCAGGAAGCAGAAGTAAGCTAGATGTACTGGGTGATCTGTAGAGACAAACCAAAACTTTCGAGGATATCCTGATAAACAACTGTTACCCACTATTGGGAGTATATGACCTCCGTCATAGAAACAGTTGGAATAATTGGATGATAAGTTGATGGAATCCTTCAATGCAATTGAGGAAGTTGACTTAATCTAGACCATGCACCTGGTCTAACTATACTTGGCAGTGCATTTTCATACCTGCTATATATGGGCTTTCGCCGATAGCCTGATCTAGGGTCTGAAGTCTATCAACCAGCGCTCCGTCATCAGAATGGTCTTTTCGGGGCAGAGGTAGCCTATTTGTGTATTCCATCATAGCTTGATTGGCCTAAAATAGCGACACAAGTTATTTTCTCTTTCAGTTATTTAGCTCAAGAAAAGACAACTCTAAAAGGCAATCCATTGACAACTCTCCAAATTACATGCTAGCAAGCCGTTTGAATTTTTCACACAAGGTATAAAGGCACGGGGCCTATGCTTTTTGTTTCGCACCCAATTTTAATTATTACGCTTTTCTCCGAATACAAGTCAGAATTTCATATTATCGGCGAAGAGAGCGAAAAACGCAGAGGGACTGAGTGTGAGCATGTCGAACATTGAGTATGGAGAAATCCTTCAAAAATATTCAGATTACCACATAACTCAGTGCCTGTCACTAGCGCGATAAGTCGGTGGAAAAATGCGCATAGCATTCAAGCTTTGTAGCCCTGGTCCATTTTCCAGTCAAGGCGGACTTTTCGACCGACACCGACTCTACTCCTTCAGCACCTAAACCCTTGGGGTGAAGCGATCGCTTAGTGGATAGAGTACTGGGCCTTGGATCAGGGTTCCCTAATTTGATTCTCAATCAGAGCAAAACCTTGTCTTTCACAACTCATCAGTTTCTGATTTATTTAATTTCGGCCACTGTCAATTCATGGTTGGACTTCGGCCTTCCTTCTCGATGACCACTGGTTGGCTAATGCCATTGAGGGGAGATTGAGTCATTTCCTGCCAGGCTGGCTTAGGACGGGTCAGCAGAATGCGATACAACCATGGAAAATTTCTTGAAATACTCCGCCATGACCGGGAATTGAAACTAGGCCATGGATAATGAGACATTGTTCATTCTCCCACTGAGCTGACTGATGCTGTTTCAGATTGCGATGTTAACTAAGAGAGGCCAACCCGTAGAGTTACAGACGCATATAGACAGAGAATATCCTAATGAGCCTTACCGGGAAACGCCGAGTCAAAGACTCAATTCCTGCATACCCCTGACACTGGTAGGGATATGAGAGACTAGTCCCTCGAGCACGATGGAGGTGATTAAAAGTGGACATCATCTAGGATCAGTAGCTTTGCACTACTCACCTCTTTAAGTCCTTTTAGAGCAGCCTCACTCTTCTCCTCCTCACGACATTTTAGATTCAGGAGTTTAGGCGTTTCTGGGAATTTCTCTTCAGCCCATTGCACACATTCAAGTGATCCAACTACTCTCTCAACACCTGCGACAACCAGACTTTTGAAATATGTTTAACTGACAGTATTAAGTGTAAGTAAAGGCATATAGATATTTTTTACTCGGGCACTTGGCCACCCTATTCAACGGACCTCCAAAGCCTAAGGTAGGAAATAGCATTCATGTCAGGAGCTCATTCTCACAGTGGATGCTCGACTGACGACTGGAATTTGAACTCTGGATTCCTTTTTCCTAGGCCAAGTGGGGAGTATGCAGAGTATTCTAATAGTAGTATAGGTCGGCCCCTCAATGATGTTTAGGGCCTCTACAAGCTCTTGTTATAGAGGGGTCTAGATTACTAGTTCATTTCAAGCGATAGGTATAGAGCGCTTGGTTCGAGATAGAAAGATTATGAGTTTAAGTCCTAGCTATGCAGAGCACCAACTGTGAGAATAAGCTCCTGACATAATTCCTAGCCTCTACTGCTCCAACAAGCCTCAGGCTTTGGAGGTCCATCAAATAGAATGGCCATAGTAAAAATTGAAAACGTAGTTAGTAGGTCTTTTTTAAGTTATGGTAAATAAACGGTCAGCAATGAGGCACAGAGATTGACCACACCAACAGGGCAACTAAACATTGGAACTTTCACACTTCTGACCGACTTTTTAGATCAGGTGATTTCAATTGGCCTGCTCTGCCTGGGCAAAGGACATTAGGCTATTTACCTGTGCTAGTTAGGACCTCAATCAATGGTACAGTACCAGATGGATTCTTATCATATAACCACAATGGTTTCGAAGCCAGGCTTACATTTACTATCTCATGTCTGTAAATGATGAAGTCAGTGAGAAAATGCACACTTCCATAGATCTAGAATGACACCAGTAAATTGATTCTTCTTTCTTCAGCTTCAGCAAAATTTAGGTTTCTCACCAGTCAGGGATTAGCATGGAGCACCAAAAGCGGCACAATGTCAATGCTCCATCTCCTAGTGAAGCTTGTTTTTGTTTTGAGTTGAGATTAATGTGAGGAGCTCATACTCACAATGGGAAGCCGCCATGACTGGGATTTGAACCCAGGTTTTCACAGTTGCAAGCTCAACATTCTACCACTGAGCTATCCGGGTATCTCACTATTCCACTACAGTAGTTAATTCTACACCAATACTTTCCCGATGATTACAGATCAGAGGCTTATGCAAGATAGGAAATATGTGGTGAGCCCACACTCACAGTGAGAGCACAAAGTCAACATAGATTGAACCCTTGATCTAATAATCTCTAGCCAAGTGTAAGAGCCACTAAAATCTTGCAATCAATGTAGTAATGTCAATGAAGTGGTTAGTCAATCCATTTTGAAAAAAGGCCACAATGTCCAAACTTTTCAAGGCATAGACTTCACAATGGTCAATAAAGGGACCCCCTCATTACTGCGTATGGGTGTTATCTGGCAATCCTGATCAAACCTAAGAGCGTGGGGAGTTTATAATGTAAGCTGAGCTGCCCGGGCTAACTCGCACTCCATTATGGCACCCACAGATTCGAAGTGAAGCAGGAGCTACAAGACCGAATGGCTGGTCCTGGGAGGATGGGGGTCAGTCAACCTAAACCTTTTTTGTCTACACGTTACCCGCCGATAGTTCTGCTACTCTTATTAACAAGAAGGGAGAGATCGATCTTTAAGAACCATGGAGTGATTTTTATCCTTATCCACTGGTAGGGACTTCCATTATTTTTCCTTCGATATTTCGAAATCATGCTAGCAATTTGGAATCGGAGGCCTGAAAAAGGCCTATACCAGGACAACATTCCCGCCGACAGGGAAACTCGAACCTGCAATTCATAGGTGGCAACTCCGGGCTTTTACCAATTGAGCTGTCCTGGCCTCTGTATGCATACGGGTTCACCAATTTGTCAGTCTTCATGTGCATATTGAAAGTCAAAAAATCAGCAATGGCAAGCTGGATCAATGCTACTGTGGTCACAGGTTACCCCAAGTGCTGCATGGTGGCGAGATCCATGTCAGTTTGTAAGTGTTAGGATACCTGATGCGTTTGTGAGCTAGTGACAGTCGGGTTCTTTGAGCGAAAGGACACCAGTTCATAGCGTAAAGTCTGATCAGATCAGGAATAAGTTCTGGACATTTATCAGCTACAAAAACAATATAATACACATAATAACCAAAGATGGAGGGCTGCTCGGAAGGACTGGATTGGGGGTGGTACCTGATGTGCAGTGATCACTTGGAAGAGTGTATTAGGGGTGGTACATGTGGTACAGTGTAATCCCATGGGGCTGTATAAGGGGTGGTCCCTGAGGTGAAGCCCCACCCAGGGACTGTATTAGGGGTGGCAACTGATGTGCATGTTTACCTAGAAGATTGTATTAGGAGTGGTACCATGGTACTGTTACATCTAGAGGACTGTATATTGGTACCTGAAGTATAATGGCGAGTTTCTCTCACAATATACTCTGGACCACACACGAGGTCAGCTGTAACAGATGTGGAGAGGCATCGCGAAGTGAATTTCGCACGGTGAACCACAATCCTCTGTACCAGCCGCTTAATCATAACTCCTCTTCTTGACGTTTTTTTCTCTCCGGTGACCTGGTTTAGAAGCAACTGCATAGCATTACAGAGGTTAACTTCTTCATACAGCACCCATTGAAGAATACATGGGTGATGGATCGTTATCATTCATCTGTGTACTGCTGACCAACATGAAATACAACAGTCAGCAGGTCTATGCAGTAAGTTTCTTCACATTACTGATTACTTTATTAGTCGTACAGCTATCCAATATGAATCATTACTTTTATGGTGACCATCATGCGACTCACTCAGTCACTACTCACTGGTTCGCCAAATTAATTGTGTTCAGAGAACTAAACGTCTAAAATAAAATAGCCATGGAAACCAAATCAATGAGCAAAAACTGTCTACACATTGGCAAGGCAAACTCAACTGGATTAGTAGTATTATTTAAGTTTACAACCCTAACACTAACATAGTGAGTAACATTCACTCAGTCACTGAGTGAGTTACTCAGTGAGTGATTCGCTCTCAGTCAGTCACTCAGTGTCACTGTCAGTTTCACTCAGTCAGACTCAGAGTCAGAGTCAGCCAGTCAGGCTCAGAGTCAGACCGACCCCGAAAGTCAGTCTCACTAACTCCCTGCGTCAATGACATCATTTTCAATGCGGACTCCTTATCACTCTGGACCAGTATTTGAGTCACGACAACAAATTTTAAGGGGCATGACAAAAAAATAGGACCATACCTACAAAAGATAACGTTCTGGCTGGGAAAAGACCGAATGGCAGATTTTGAAACGGGGCGTGTTTTCCGGTACTTTTATTAGATATCAGGTGATTGGTCTGTCAGATCGTATTACACTAATCAATCTTACATTTACATCTATGGGCTCTGCAAGGGCTTCTATCTCAAGGTCGTCAAAAAAGCAACATGGCAAGACAAATGTGCCCCAACCCCAAGGGTCCAAATATCCTCATAACAGGTCAGTCAGTGCCCTTTGGCGTAATCCAAAGGCGGAAGGGAGATATTGTATGCGGGATCACGCCTCTAGCATGCAAATAGCTGATAGTTTCACTCATAATCTTACACAAAAGCTAATGAAGAACGATGACGCGAGTCACTTAGTGACTTACTTAGAAGTTAGTTACGTTAGTTACAACTTACACTGTTACAGTACACTTACAGTTACAGTGTAAGTCACTAAGTGTAACAGTTAGTGACTACTGACTAGTCACTTAGACTTAGTGAGTTACACGTACAGTCACAGTAAATCACCAGTGATTGAGTGACTCACTCAGTGAGTGAGTCACTGGGTGACTTACTTCTGACCTCCATGACCTGAGTCAGTGACTAGTGAGTGACACTGACTGATTTATTGAATGATTGGATGATAGTGATGATACTTTTACACTTGAGAGAGTTTTCCGCAGGCAGTGAATGAGTGAATGACTCCAACTTTGTGACTTGTCCAAATCTGACTGACAATTTCATCTGACCCTCGGGCCTCAGTGACACTGACTGACTGGGATTGACAACTGAACTCCCCTGTCTTACTCAGTCAGTACTATCATCGTTCTAGCGGCTGGAGTCAGTTATTGAGTTAATTTACAGTCAAGTAAAACTGAAACTTTTAATTGTTAATAATTGACTTGTGAACTAAATGTCATAATCATAGTCATAGTTGGTCAGAGGTATACATCGCCATTAGAAATTGTATAATAAATCTACCTAGTTTATATCATAACATAGGTCATAATATCAATTTTCATCATTATGTGCATGATATACCAATAAAGTTTGGTTCTGCTTGATTAGAAGACCTTTATTCACATAGGCACTCCTGGCACTGGAAAATCGACCTTGGGTCGGGAGCTGGCTGAGCGAACCAGTCTGAACTATATAAACGTGGGGCAGGTGGCTAAAGATAATGATTACTTGGATGGCTATGATCAGGAGAGGGACTGCCCCGTGCTAGATGAAGATAGGGTATGAAGCTACTCCTGCAAGGCATATAGCCTTTATTTATACCATAGAGGCATCCTCTTCTAACTCCATGCTTTCTACCAGACAGTCTTTGCTAAATTTAACTTTGGCTGTGAAGCTGTCAGAAAGACAAACAAAGGCAAACAAACCCAATAAGTCATTCATCATCATGGTTTTGCTATCTCTGGTTTCCGCTCAAAGCATACATGTACCTGCATAAACTAGTCACTCTTCTACAGCTGCTAGATGATTTGGAGGAAAAGATGGTAGAAGGGGGCAACATCGTCGATTATCACAGCTGCGATTTTTTCCCGGAACGATGGTTTGACATTGTGTTTGTACTTCGATGTGAGAATAAGCCTTTATATGATAGACTAGAATCAAGGTAAGCCGAGCAATTCTGACCCCTCTAGTTACCCCTCTACCTCATCAATGCCATTTTGTCTTCTCACCCAAGCAAGCTGGGGTAACTACAAGGTGCTACCCACAGAGCTGTTTTATAGCAAGTCTGGCACAATGCTGGTTCAGCTCTGGTTGCATATATGTATACACTCATGGTGTGACGTGTTTTCACACAGATTATTGAAACGTGTATGTGTTTATCCTGCCATATCATCACCAGTGTAGTAGCACAACTAAACTGACTGCTAAATCTGGCTGAAAGGAGTAACCTGACTGCTTCAACTTGACTCAGTAGCTTTATATCACTGCTTGATGGCTTTTTGCATCATGTCAATAGTTTCAGTTTCTAGCAAGCGAAGAGAGTTGTGTTTAGCGCTCTCCAGCAGAATTTAGCCGCTGCCCTGATTGTTGTCGGCATCTATTTTTCCTCTTAAACAATGTTTTGCATCCAAGCAAATCCAAACAACATACTCGGCGATTTATTCAAAATGCGTTTAAAGACAGCAAGCTGTGGGTAGGGAAAGCTGATGCGTATGTCACTATGTCACGTATGTCTCCGTATGTCACGTATGTCTCCGTATGTCACTATGTCACGACTCTACATCTTCATTATAGGGGCTATAGTGGCAAAAAGCTGTCGGATAATTTGGAATGTGAGATTATGCAGACCATACTGGAAGAGGCCCACGAATCCTATCCCACTGAAATCGTCCATGAACTGTCCAGTAATACCCCGGATGAGCTCGAACAGAACCTAAACCGCATTCTGCTCTGGATAGAGGAGTGGAAGCATGGCAAGTGATCTTCTTGTAATAACATTTTTCTTTTTTGGAAGCGCATTATACATAAAAAACAGCAGAAAAATAGAGCAATAGTTTCTAAGGAAAATAAAATTCATTCATTAGTTGTACAAAAATACTATAAATATTTGCGGCTTGGCAAGTGGGAGCTCTTGTTTTTTGACCAATCAAATCTATAAAAATTATAGCACTGAGCCTTTGTCACACACCACTAGTATCCTGGTTGACATTATGCCATTTGGACTGTCCTATACTGAGATAGACTGACCTTCCATTGGTAGATAGCAAGAGCTGTGTGTTTTGGAATCACAGTCTGCCTTGTCATGCCTGTATTCGTCTGGCAATCTACAGGCCCATTCAAACACTGGGAATGCTATCCAACCCAAAAGAGTCTTACTCATTCCACTGTGACTGAACGAGAATGAGACCTCTCTGAGTGCTTCTCGGAATTATTGTCCATACGAGAACTGTGATGAGACTGCAAATCAAAGTCATCAGTCTTCTGTGACAAAGAGTTAAAAGAGCTGTGTAGTGTCGACTTGGAACCACTGAGTCTATTGCTTCCATCAGCCGTTTTGCGAGATTCCAAAAGATCTTTGCGGAATCCGACTTGACTCACTAAGGCCGGCCGTCCATCGCTGAAAGACAAATTAAATCGTTGGTTAGTCTTCTTTGGTATGTGGTACCCAATACGTCATTGAATTCAATATTTCGAGCTATGATTTGGCAGGGGCTTAGCAATAATTATCACAAATAAAAAATTAGCATGAACCGTCGTCAAAAACCTTCCTATACGGTGATGCGGAGATCAAAATCAGGCGATCAGTTTAAGGTTTACTTACGAGATCGGCGGCAAGCCAATCTTCTTGTAATGTTTCCACTCATTCAGAAAGTGGGGTGAGATTCTGTTTTTATCCGCATAATAAAATAGGCACTTGATCATGTAAGTATCCACCCTGCATCTGAAAAATAAGAATATACAGTCTTTTAATTACTAGGAGATAATATAGCAATAATATAGATATTTCCCTTTATTTTACGTGAGTGACATTATTAGGGCAGAACCCTTGCTTTCAAAATGGTCCACTGTGGCCCAAAAGTACTTGAGTTCTAATAGATTTATCAGGGAACACGTCTGCTGGTTTTAACTAGTGTTTCTTATAGTAGAATACAGGGTAACACCACGCCAGAAAACCAGATCGCATCAGTTATTGAAGAGACCCACCTGTTGAGGAGTTGTCTTTCCGCTGTGTGGTTGTACGATAGAAATGCTAGGGCTATAGCAGCGCAGCCCCTGACTTGGTTATGTTCTGAAAGCATCAGGTCGCAGAGTCTATTTACCGTATGTATAGCAACAAACGCCGAAGGGATTCCTGCAATGGTGATCAATTGATACAATTTATTTGTTTCAACAATGGAGTAATTCTCCCATATAAAATAACTCGTAGAGTTGTAGGGAAGTATAACTATGGTTTTGACTGCTTGTAAGTTCGAATTCAGGTTCTATACTACATGCAACAAGAACAAATTAAAACGTGCATGCGGCTATATGACATAAGTCAAAGTCTACTCTACTGGCGAGTATAATCTCAATCTAACATTTTAGTGGATAAAACATGTGCGTTAGTTCTATGTATAGTAACATATAAATTCTAGGAGTCGGCAGCTATATAACGCTGCTATGCTGGAATAATACAAAGTGCAATGCTGAATTAGAGGTAAATGATAACAATGAGATACAACAAAGTGAAAATACCAACCAGCCTGAAGAGCTATCGATATAAAAGTGTATGATGATGAATGCGCTCACAATGTACCAATATGATCATCGTAAAACATATCAAGTAACTCAGATGAAAAGACAACCTCTCATTAAATATGCTAGATGATGATTAAACAAAAAAGGGATAACTCTGCAGTGTAAACTTACAGATGAATCCTATATTGAGTGAAATGAAGCAAACTTACCGGCTCTTGTATGAGCGAGTCTTGCTACACAATCAGCAGCGAGAGCCTGGATGACTGGACTCTGTGACTCATTTAATATATCTGAAATTAGCTTGATTCCGGCAGCAGAAGACACGGCCTGCTCCTCATCAGGGATTATACGAGAGAGCACCACTACCTATAATAAAAATATTTCCATCTAGCTGAACTGGACTAGCCTCTCAGCAATAGAACCACATAGTTACATGTAACCTTACAGTAACCTATGCATTGGCATCTGTTCAGCTACACCAATGACCCTATGGACTGCCCCTTCAGAAATCGGTCATTCATACAAAACAAGCGCGATACCCAGAGTTCTCAGTGTTCATGGTTTAGAGTTGGTTTTCCTTGATAGCTTCCCACCAAAGGGGCTGAAGGAATATGCCGGAACAAGGGAAGCATTCCTGAGTAGACTTGCTTTCCTCCCACCAACAAAACAGAAAGCCAAATCACCGAATATATGTTTCACTTGTTTAACAGGAGTTGTTCTGCCATATTTACTCACCTGGAATGCGGCATTACACCTGAAAAACTCATCGTCAGACTGTAAAAACTCCAGAAAGACATCAAATCGTATCCCTCCTTCGGCAGCTATAGCTTGCTGCTGACTCATGTTGTTATAGGCAAATGTTGATAGCGCAGTCCCGGCTAACAACCTGTAATAGAAATGTTGTATGTCCATGGCAGAGCTGTCAAGAGTGGTGCAGAATGTGGCTAAACCGTTCCCAGGGTGACTCGTTAGGACACTTTATGCTAATACCCCTGTGCTCCATAGAGAAGTTGTAACACTTTGGGAGGACCTTCTTATTTAACATCGCGATTCGCAACTGGCAAGGGTGTGGCAAAAAAACAAAATTTTGCCACGAACTGACAATTGAACCAAGGCGAAGTACGCTATGCACTTAACTAAGTCATCGCTTGCTTCAACCTACCAATCCTCATATTGAAATGACATATGATGACCCAATCCAAAGATTCAGTATTCAATTGAGATTGCTGATGGCCGGGTAAAAATTGCAGATAACAAAAAGGTGTAAACTCCTCAGGCAAGATCAAGCTTTTTGATCTCCAAAGATCAAGTTCTTGGTCTAGTGATCCTAGTGATCGCTGGGCTTGTGAGACTTCGCTCTGATAATTTACAAAAAGTTCCCCTCCTACAAACGACCACCATGAGGAGGTCTTCTCCTGCTCCTCTCACCTCACAACATCGTCTGACGAGTAGAGAAGCTTGAGAATTCTCAGGTAAGTAAACTCAAGATTTTGGGAAGAGTTCCAGATTTCATCCATCACCTCAGGGTTACCTGCGGGAATGAGATTTTTAGTTAAGGTAAGTTGTAAGTTATAACAAGTAAGCATAGCGGTAACTAATAAGCCAAAACCCAATAACTCCATCTATCCATGGTCTATTTGTGCTTGTATGTTTATTGCATTCTACCGCAACAATGATTGACCAAAGCACTCTGCCTCTTCTCGATTGAACGCACCAGTCAACGCTAGATCCACCAGAAGCTACAGAACATGCTCTAAACTGTGCTATTGTAAGTCTTGTAAGTCAACCATATTCTAGTTAATAGCAGTCTTTGGGTATCTCCGATGTGTGAATCCATAATTCTCTTAGTACCTGTTAGATAATGGAGAATTATAAGCTACAAGTCCGTGTTTCAAACTTATCCTTTTGAGCTTAACTTGATTGGTTAGTCCGGACCACACTTCACTCACCCAATGAAATACTGGCCAGAGTCAGTGCTGATTCTACTTGAATTAGTTCACTTTTACTGAGAGTCATCAGGGCTATAAGTAGCTTGACACCTCGCGATTTGGCCACCGTGCTTTGATTCTCTGTGTGTGGGATGTAACCGACACTCAGGCACAAGTACCTGATACTTCTGATGGCACTCAGTACCAGATACTCTTTACTTCCTATAGAACAACATTCCAACTTGTGTGTCATTTACAAGTGAGCTCAATACATGATCCGGGCCGGGAATAATAATGCAAGATGATCTGGATGTCTTAGTCAGTGGTTAGATCACTTGTCTCAGAATCTGAAAATATTTTATTCAAGCTATTTTCATGTTTGGGTACTACTGTAAGTGTCAACCTGTCACAATTTCTAGGCCCAGAGAAAGCCACATTAAATGGCAGAAAATTCCGGTAAATAAAAGACTTGGTTTCTACAATTAATCAGTGTTTCCAGACGCACCAAGAATCAGTTCAGTATTGACAGGAGAGATTTTCCATGGTATACGGTCGATTCATCAATATAGTCAATATATTTATTGTTTTAGGTTATTGTATGAAGCTCTGTAATGAGAACCATATAGCATTACACTGGCAGCTAGTACTGCCATTTGTCAGAGGCTGTATTGTTTTAGCAGACGACTCAGGGGCTATATTACCTTTTAGCAGACGGACTAGAGGCTGTACTCCTTTGCACTCAGCTATCTGGTCCTGCCTGTTATGTGCTCCTTGAGCCAAGACACCCAAACCTAGAATAAATTCATGCTTGAAAATGTATTGTAAATTGATAGCTGCCTGAAGCAGCATTTCCACTTGCTCAATTCATGTTGCAATCTTTTCAGCTCTAGGTGTTATCTCACCGTTATGGTGATCCTGCCGTGTTAGATACTTGGTTTGGACCAATTACAGTTTAGCATGAAGTCCCACCAATAGGTCACTATCAATGCTCCACCTCATAGTAAGGCTTGTTTTTTGTTTTGAGCTAAAACTAAAGTGAGGAGTTCATACTCTAAAGAGAGCTCGCTTTGACCTGGATTCCAATCCAGGTTTTCACGGTGGCGAGCCCAACGCTGTACCACTGAGTTAACCCGCTATCCCGGACGGAAGGCGGAGATTGTACGAACCTTCAGAGCCGATGAAGTGAAGAATCTCTGACAGCGATCCCAAGAAGTCGATAAGCAGGTTTACCTCCATCCGGGCGGCCATGGCTCTTCTCTCCTCTCCGTCGTCACCGGCGAGCCCCCACAGCGCCCCAGCTGTCTTCTCCTGAATCACCTGAGTCTTGCTTCTCTTGAGTAGAGTCATCAGGGGATTAATGGCCCCCTCCCTCATGGTGACTCGTTGTGTATAGGAATTCCCTTCCACCAGGTGGTGAATTGTGTCCACAGCACTCAGCTGAATGTCTCGATTCTTTAGATTAGTCAGAGCGATGATAACAGGCATCGCTTTACAATCCACAATAGCATTCTGGTTCACCTCGTGTTTGCGGCTGACTCGTCCAAGAGCTCTAGTCAGCGCCAAGATGAGGTCAGAGTCCACAGCATCATCAAGTAACGAGCACATGTTCGGGAGGCCCTCGTTAGTATTGTGTAGTAGCGTCTGGCGAGCGATATCGCCATCACACATGACCCCGATCGCGTTGACAACTTCGACAAGTACCTCTGGTTCGTGGCTGAGCTTCAGAACTGCCACCAGCGCAGGAATTACTCCCTGATTGGCTGCTTCGTTGGCGTATTTTTTCACCGAGCAGAGCAGTGATAAGACTACGCTGACGAGTCGTATTATGTCTCCGGTCGGTGACTTCAGATGTCTTATAAAAGTGTCGATGCCACCAGTAGTCGCGGTTTGATCTTGGATCTCTGTCTGAGTCATCAAATTAATGAGGCATTTCAAGGCTTCCGCTTTGGCCTTGTCACCTGAAACGAGTAGGCCTAACTTAGTTCCTGACTAATAGTAAAACCAATAAAAACAATGATAATTACCATGGTTATTATTTTCATCATTATAAATATAATATTAATAATAATCATTATTTGAAATATAATGTATAAAATATCTGGTGCCTGCTAGACTGAGTTTTGTGAAACATTTTACCATTGGAACAACCAGGGTTTGGTAAGAAAAGATCGCATTCATGAACAAATGTAAGACTTGGACCCGGACTTATGAATACCAGTCTAATATTATCCACCATTACTTTATAGGGGGCGCTAGGTGGCCTAGTGGTTATATGGGCTTGAGCAGCCTGTATCTCACCACATCTAATGATATAAGTCACCATTGAGGGTATGATCACAGTTTATGGCTATACATACCAATTCCACTTTTCACTACTTTGATAAGTATTGGGATTCCTCCATGATCAAAGAGAACTTTCCAGTTTGGATTTATAACACCATGTTCCGGCTCAGTCAACACACTCAGACAGCGACCCGCAGAGGCAGCTTCCTGTAAAACCCTTCCACCGGTCAGCATCAACCAATGACATAACCTTTATGTCACTGCATCAACACATGATAAAGGGCTTCAGTCGAGACAAAATGAGGGCGCTAAGTCATGAGGTGGTTTGTGGGTGAAAATCAATTTTTAATCACAGGTGGTTCTATTGGTGTATTTTTTAAATCGAATATAGCAGCATTAACTGTCACTAGTGCAAAGGAACCTGTAGAATACCCTTGAATGTTACATTTATGGACACCCTTAGATGTTACATGTATGGGTTTTACACATACTCTTTGCGGTAACACCACCCAGGACAAAGAGGGTGCAGCCTTTAACCACTTAACCACAAGTTTTCACTGGCTCCATTAAAATAAAGCTTGAGTAGAGATCTAACAATAGAGGAGGAGAATGGCGGGTTCTTGGAGGTTTAAGGAGACTTTTCCTGCCCAGGCTCACAGCCTGACTAGCCTTTTCGCACAGCAGCTAATATAGCAACAAGCTTATTACAATAGGAGGCTGGGGGGGGGGTTCTTTTTGGGTTTT
>Ga0224501_10002462_pt1 | contig 14549 bp, 9 predicted proteins | sample SF_Oct11_sed_USG_4_FD_169105 | JGI IMG/M metagenome (GOLD analysis project Ga0224501, IMG submission 169105) | Sediment microbial communities from San Francisco Bay, California, United States - SF_Oct11_sed_USGS_8_1 | ecosystem: Environmental > Aquatic > Marine > Sediment | place: USA...
ATACCATTAACTTGAACGATATCTTTTTCTGTCAGCAAGCCTGCAGCCTGTTTTAGTTTTAATGTGTTGATAATGTAATCATATCTGGCTCTGGCATGTTGACGTTTGGCATCAAACAGCTGTTGAGTTTGCAGTAACACATCAATAATAGTACGTGTACCTACTTCAAATCCGGCCTGAGTGGCTTCAAGCGCACTTTGTGAAGAAATTACTGCCTGATTAAATGCTCTAACCGAGCTAACCGCAGCAACCACACCCAAATAGGCACTTCGGGTATCACCAATGGCTTTTCTTAATGCACCTTCCAGTTGATGAGAGGCTTGCAGATAAAGCTGTTGTGCTTCATTAACCTGTGCGTTAGTTCTACCGCCTGAAAACAGTGGAACATTAACATTGAGAGAAAGAGAGGTTGTTTCAGATGCATCAATAGAGCTATTTGAGTAATTGATTGTTTGACCTGTAAAATCAAGATATCTTGAGCCAGTCCCAAATCCTTCATCATCAGTTTTGGTGTAGCTCGCATCGAGAGTGATTGTAGGAAAATGGCCCGCTCGACTAATATCAATGCCTTTTTTATTGATTTCCATTCCTACATTTGCTGCCTGTACATCAAGATTATTTTCCTGAGCCGTTTTCATCCATTGCTGAATATCTTCTGGCTGTGGATTTCTGAGTAACATATCAGATTGTACTTTTTGTAAATCGTTATGGTACTGACCAGTAATTTGCCTTAGAGCCTCATGGGCGTTATCCAGTGCGTTTTGGGCCGCTATCTGGTTAGCAAAAGCTCTGTCATGTCGAGATTGCGCTTCATGGACATCGGTAATGGCGATTAAACCTACTTCAAAACGCTGTTTGGTTAATGCCAACTCTTTTGACAAGGCTTCAATTTCTGCCTTTGAAAAATTGACATTATCTTCTGCAGCCAGCACATTAAAATAGGCTTCGGCTACACGAATAATTAACTGCTGTTTGCTAGCTTCATGTTGCAAGCTGGTTTGCAGAGCACGCTTTTCTGATTGCTGCAAATTAAGCCAGGAACCATGATTATAAATTTCCTGTGATAATGAAACAGTCAGTCTTTTTCGATCTAATGTTCTTTCTGAAGAAGTTAGTTTTATGTAATCAGGATCAGTAACAGGAAGCGATTCATTGATTGTTTCACTATCACCTTCGTCGTCAGTTTCTGAAATTGAATACTTGGCATTTAATTGAGGTAATAGAGTGGCTCGACTTTGTGAAATACGTTCCTGCGCAGCCTGTTTGCCTGCTTCGCTGGCTAAAAAAGTAGGGTCATTTTTTTGAGCCAGTTGATAAATTTCCAACAGGCTGTCAGCCGAAGCGGGGAATACAGTAAAAGATGTCAGTAAAACAAATGTTAGTGAGAGTTTTTTCATTGGGCTACCTGCCATGGTTATCACATAATTTATTTATCAGAGAGGCAAAACGGCTTAATAAAAATCGGCCTGATACTCTGATAACACTAGTATTGTTAATTTTACTGGCAAATGGCTCATTTTCTTAACATTAAGTTATTAATAAATGAGGATTTTTGTAAATGGATCTTTCAAGCCATTTTATATATTTTTTGCCTTAAATTTGAAAACCAGAGTTAAAACTCAAATTGATTAGGCTCTTCAGCGTTGATCATGGGTTTGGCAACGATTGGAAAAAGCACATGGTGGTGCCAGCTATTCTCATCATCCAGGTGGAAAACCTGACACTGGTATTGACCTGCTGAACCAATAACAGCAACAATTTTGCCACCAGGGTTTAAACTACGCTTAAGAGCATCTGGTAATTCAGACAAGGCAGATGTGACCAAAATTGCATCATAAGGTGCATGAACCAGCCAACCTTCAGCTGCATCAGCTTCTTCCAGATTGACATTATCAATGGCTAACTGAGTTAAGACCTTTTGTGCCTGTTCGATAAATTCAGGAATGATGTCAACACTGAATACTTTTTTTGCAAGTTTTGCAAGCACTGCACTGGAGTAGCCACTACCACAACCTATTTCAAGAACCTTTTCAGAACCATCAAGTTCCAGCGCCTGAATCATTCGGGCAATTTCTCTTGGCGTATGCATCATCTGGTTATGTGCCAAAGGAACCGAGATGTCGGCATAGGCCAGGTTTTTGTGTCCGTCCGGTACAAACATTTCGCGAGGCAGAGTTGCCATGGCGCCTAACAGTTTGTCATCCAGGACTTTCCAGGGTTTGATTTGCTGTTCAATCATATTAAATCTGGCTTTTTCAACGTTCATTTTCAACTCACTTGTCGTTTGATTTTTCTTTATCTATTTGATATTAAAACCTGCTTTGTTCAGTTAAAGTTCAAAATTCTGATAATAGACTTGAAACTCTATCTGGTTATTTTCTATCAAGCTGTTTAATATTACCAGTATTCAGATCAATAAAAATGCATAAAACAGATATTAGCAAAAACGGTGTGTGAGTAAAATGAAAGATGAAAAAAGTTTGTTATTTAAATTGCATAAAAGTGAAACACTGTATGATGGATTTATGCAGTTAAAAAAATACACTTTGTCTCATCAACATTTTCAAGGTGGCTGGAGTGACCAATTTACTCGAGAAGTACTGGAACGAGGAAATGCTGCAGCCGTTCTATTATATGACCCTACCAAAGAAGTATTGGGTTTTGTGGAGCAATTTCGCCCGGGAGCTATTTGTAACAAGTCACACCCCTGGCTGCTGGAGCTGGTTGCAGGCATGATTGATACCGATGAGACGCCTGAAGCCGTCGCCGTCCGGGAAGCAAAAGAAGAGGCAGGTTGTGAAGTAAAACGAATCATTAAAATGTGTGACTATTTGGTAAGTCCAGGAGGAACCAGTGAGCGATTCTGGCTGTTTTTAGGCGAAATAGATAGTGAGCAACTTGCTGATTATGCCGGGCTTGATAGTGAACATGAAGATATTAAAGTTCATAAAATTAAAGTGGAAGATGCTTTTGAAATGCTGCAAACCGGAAAATTCGATAACGCAATGACAATTATTGCTGTGCAATGGTTAAAATTAAATTGGCAAAATCGTAAAAGCTGGTGGTGAGTTGAGATAAGAGGTTGATAATACTCACAATTCTGTAAGAAACTTAATTGTTCCAGACAAAAACAAACCGCACATTGTCAATTGTTTGGCTACAATTGATTAAGATTGTTGTTTTTTGCAATTGAGTTAACAACAGAAAAAATGAATGAGATGTTATAATTTTTAGTCTGTTAACGTGGAAGGATAGGTATTTTTGTACAAATAGTAGTCAAATTTATGAGTTTTAGCACAAAAAAAACACAGTATCGCCCTGATTTGGATGAATTTATAACTCAATGTGAGTTAAACTATGCCCTGATTCAGAGATTGTTGCCTGATTGGTTGAGTTTTGTTCTGGGCGCAAGCTCGAACGATGCAATCAAAGACATCGAATGGGTTGCGCAAAACGAACTATTGAGACTGTCTTTGAAGGTGATCGATATAGCAACCTATACGACAACAGCAAAGTTGTCTATAAGAAGCAATGTCCTGAAAGATAAACTGGCATCAGGTAATGCGCATCAACTTGATGTAATTGTCAGGTTATATCATGATGCAAGAATGATGGAAGTAATGGAAGGTTCTGGCCCAGGCGCTTTAAAAGCGGCATATCCTTCTACTGATAACGAACGAGCTGTAGATGAAAAACAGCAGATAAATAGATTTATTGGCGAAAGTTTGAAAGTTTGTATATATTCTAAAGTAGAGCAGTTGGAAAAAAATAATGGATAAAATGTCTGTATTTGAAATTTTGCCCAATCAAAATGATGTTATTCGGCTCGTTCAAATAACTGATAGCCACATATTTTCTGAAGCCAGTGGCAAATTACTCGGATTAAATACCCGAGAAAGTTTTGAAGCAGTTTTTGAAAGAATCAATAAGGAAGAGTGGAGAGCTGATATATTGTTGGCAACTGGTGACTTATCACAAGATGCTTCTCCAGAGTCCTATCAATACCTGACCCAACGTTTCGTTCAATCAGGAATCCAATCCTTTTGGTTGTCTGGCAATCATGATGATCCGGATGTGATGATGGAGCATATGAATGAAAAAAATGTGTCACCCGCCAAATTAATACATGCAGGTAACTGGCAAATTATTCTTCTTGATTCATCAGTTAGAGACCATGTTCATGGTGAATTATCGGTTGATGAACTCAATTTTCTTGAGCAGGCACTTTCCAATTATAAGGATAAAAATACCATTATAGGTCTTCATCATCAGCCTGTTAGTGTTGACTGTGACTGGATAGATAAAATTGGTTTAAAAAATGCCAATGAGCTAAAAGCTATTGTGTCGCGACACAAACAGGTTAAGGCGGTATTTTGGGGTCATATCCATCAAAGGTATCATCAAAAAATTGAAGGTGTGGAGTGGATTGCAACACCTTCAACTTGTGTTCAGTTTAGACCAAAATCCAAAGAGTTTTCTGCAGGTGAGGAAGCGCCGGGGTATCGCTATTTTTATCTTTATCCTGATGGTCGATTTGAAACAGTTTTGCATCGTATAGATACATTGGAATATACGGTGGATTACACTGTCAAAGGTTACTAATGCCTTACTAAATTGGCAAACTTCAACTTTTTTGCTTCGAAACAGTCTGACAGTCGACTAATGCTTGAAAACATCTTCTCAGCCAAATACAATCAGTCAATCGTTTAAATCATTCTTATAAGTACTGTAAAAGCATTTAAAGGTAAGTTAAATGCTTTTTTTTGAAACAGTTTTAGGGTAACAATAAGGAATTCGATGTCTAATTCTTATAATTCCGAATCAATTGAGGTTCTCAGTGGTCTGGATCCGGTCAAAAAGCGACCCGGCATGTACACAGATACAACCAGACCAAATCATCTGGCGCAGGAAGTTATCGATAATAGTGTTGATGAGGCGCTGGCAGGTCATTGTAAAAATATCACAGTGATCCTGCACAAGGATGGATCAATGGAAGTGCAGGATGATGGACGTGGTATGCCTGTTGATATACATCCCGAAGAGGGGATCAGTGGTGTTGAATTGATCCTGACACGTCTTCATGCCGGTGGAAAATTCTCCAATAAAAATTATCAGTTTTCAGGTGGACTTCATGGAGTAGGCATTTCAGTAGTCAATGCGCTGTCGAGCAAAGTGGACGTGCAGGTTAAACGTGATGGCAAAAGTTACCAAATCGGATTTGCCAATGGTGATTTAAGTCATCCACTTAATCAAATTGGGGAAGTTGGTAAAAGAAATACCGGCACCAGCGTTACTTTTTGGCCAAACGGCAAGTACTTTGATACCGTCAAATTTTCCATCAGCAAACTCAAGCATTTATTACGCGCCAAAGCAGTACTTTGTCCGGGATTAACCATTGTTCTGATTGACAATAATACAAATGAGAAAGTTGAGTGGTATTACGAGGATGGACTTAAAGATTATTTAAAGTTATCTGCAGTTGATGAAGAGAAAATCCCTGACGAGCCCTTTTGCGGCACTATGGAAGGTGAAACAGAAGCTGTTGACTGGGCTTTATTCTGGTTGCCGGAAGGTGGTGAAGTACTGAATGAAAGTTACGTCAATCTTATTCCCACAACACAAGGCGGTACTCATGTTAATGGCTTGAGAAACGGTTTGATCGATGCAATGAAGGAATTTTGCGATTTTCGAAGCAGTTTACCCAGAGGTGTTAAATTAACCGCTGATGATCTGTGGAATGGCTTGTCTTTTGTGTTGTCTATCAAAATGTCCGAACCCCAATTTTCCGGTCAAACCAAGGAGAAGCTTTCTTCACGTCAGTCTGCCACATTTGTTTCCGGAGTGATTAAAGACGCTTTCTCGCTATGGTTGAATCAAAACCCAAACTATGGTGACAAATTGGCCGAGCTGGCCATTAGCAATGCTCACAAGCGCATGCGCTCAGGTAAAAAAGTTGCTCGCAAAAAGGTGACAACAGGACCAGCCTTGCCAGGAAAATTATCTGATTGTGTTGGACAGGACACCATGAGTGGAGAGCTGTTTCTGGTTGAGGGGGATTCTGCTGGAGGTTCAGCCAAGCAGGCCAGAGATAAAGAGTTTCAGGCCATTATGCCATTACGAGGCAAAATATTGAATACCTGGGAAGTTGATCCTTCTGAAGTATTGGCCTCTCAGGAAGTACATGACATTTCAGTTGCTCTGGGGCTTGATCCGGGTTCTGATGATCTTTCCAATCTGCGTTATGGCAAGATTTGTATTTTGGCCGATGCGGATTCCGATGGTTTGCATATTGCGACCCTGCTATGCGCGCTTTTTGTCAGACATTTCAGAGCGCTGGTTGAAGCAGGGCATGTATATGTGGCCATGCCACCACTCTACAGAATTGATGTTGGTAAGTCAGTGTTTTATGCATTGGATGAAGATGAAAAACAGGGCGTCCTGGATCGGATAGCTGCAGAAAAACTACGTGGCAATATTAATGTACAGCGTTTTAAAGGCCTTGGTGAAATGAATCCCAAGCAATTAAGAGAAACGACTATGGCACCTGAAACCAGACGGCTGGTGCAATTGACAATTGATTCTGAAAAAACAACTTTTGAATTAATGGATAAACTTCTGGCAAAGAAACGTTCTGGAGACAGAAAAATATGGCTGGAACAAAAGGGTAATCTGGCAGAGATTGATTAATTCTGCCGTACAGATGAGATGTTAGTAACCGTTTAACCAAATCAGACAAATATATTATGGAATTAAATTTTGAAGGTGTAGAGCAGCAGTCGCTCTCTGAATTTACTGAAAAAGCCTATTTAAATTATTCAATGTACGTCATTATGGATCGTGCATTGCCTCACATTGGTGATGGATTAAAACCTGTTCAGCGACGCATTGTCTATGCTATGAGTGAATTGGGGTTAAAGGCTTCAGCCAAGTATAAAAAATCAGCCCGAACAGTTGGTGATGTACTCGGTAAGTTCCATCCACATGGTGACAGCGCATGTTACGAAGCAATGGTGCTGATGGCACAGCCATTTTCATATCGTTATCCCCTGATCGATGGTCAAGGTAACTGGGGTGCGCCAGATGATCCCAAATCATTTGCTGCCATGCGTTACACTGAATCCAAATTATCCAAATACGCGTCGGTGTTGTTATCAGAATTAGGACAGGGAACTGTTGAATGGATACCTAATTTTGATGGTACACTGAATGAGCCAAAAATATTACCGGCCAGATTACCCAATCTTCTACTTAATGGTACTACCGGTATTGCTGTTGGTATGGCAACGGATATACCTCCACATAATTTACGCGAAGTAGCTGATGCTTGTATTCATTTGCTGGAAAATCCCAAAGCGACTCTTGAAGATATCCACCAGATTATTCCAGCACCAGATTTTCCAACTTGCGCAGAAATCATTACGCCAAAGGATGAAATACTTAAAATTTACGAGTCCGGCCGTGGATCAATAAAAATGCGAGCAACCTATGAGATGGAAGATGGTGAAATTGTGATTACCAATTTACCCCATCAGGTTTCAGGCAGTAAAGTGCTTGAGCAAATAGCAGCGCAAATGCAAGCCAAAAAATTACCTCTGGTTGTTGATCTGCGAGATGAATCAGATCATGAAACGCCAACACGGTTTGTTATTGTTCCCCGCTCCAATCGAATTGATGTAGAAGGTTTAATGAACCATCTGTTCGCTACAACGGATTTGGAAAAAAATTACCGAGTTAACATGAATGTGATTGGAATTGATGGAAGACCAAAGGTTAAAGGTCTGCTGACTTTTCTCAAGGAATGGTTAACATTCAGAACAGAAACAACGAGATCTCGTCTGGAGCATCGTTTACACAAGGTCAATGAAAGGTTACACATTCTGGAAGGTTTACTGGTAGCCTTTTTAAATATTGATGAAGTGATCAAAATCATCCGTGAAGAGGACAAACCAAAAGTTGTTTTAATGCGTCGCTTTGACTTATCAAGTGTGCAGGCAGAAGCAATTCTTGAATTGAAATTAAGGCATTTGGCCAAACTTGAAGAAATCAAAATCAAGGGTGAGCAAGATGAACTGGCAGAAGAGCGTCAGCAACTGGAATTGATTTTGGGTTCAAATACAAGATTGAAAACACTGGTCAAGAAAGAAATTCAGGAAACAGCCGAAGAATTTGCCGATGAACGAATGTCTGTTTTGGCTGAGCGAGGAGAAGCCAGAGCATTAAGTGAAACCGACCTGATGCCAAATGAATCGATCACTGTGATTTTGTCAAAAATGGGTTGGGTTCGTAGTGCCAAGGGACATGATATAGATGTTGAAGGGTTAAATTACCGAGCTGGCGATGGATTTTGTTCTGCGGCACCAGGCAAGAGCAACCAGCAGGCTATCTTCCTTGATTCTACCGGAAGAAGTTATGCCTTGCCAGCACATACATTGCCATCAGCCAGAGGTCAGGGCGAGCCTTTAACCGGGCGTTTAAATCCGATAGCTGGCGCAACTTTCATTGCAACATTGATGGGAAATGATGAACAACATTTACTACTAGCCAGTGATGCCGGCTATGGTTTTGTAGGCAATTTTGCAGATCTTGTTAGCAGAAATAAAAATGGTAAAGCTGCGTTGTCCTTGCCGTCAGGCGCCAAGGTTTTACATCCTTGTTCAGTTAATGATTATCAAAATGATCTTTGTATTAGTATTTCCAATCAGGGACGAATGCTGGTGTTTCCTGTATCAGACTTACCTCAGCTATCCAAAGGTAAGGGTAATAAAATTATCGGGATACCAGCTGCAAAATTAAAAATAAGAGAAGAATATATGGCTGCGGTCATCGTTGCTTCACCTGAGCAGTCGGTTCTGGTTTATTCCGGTAAAAGGTATCTGCGTCTTAAAGCAGCAGATTTGGAGCATTATCGTGGTGAGAGAGGTAGAAGAGGAAGCAAACTGCCCAGAGGATTCCAGAAAGTCGACAGCCTGATGCTGGAAGATTGAACATAACTAATCGCGATCTGAAATCAGCTTTCATCATCATATTTTGATTGAATGTAATTCAGTTGGCGATTGGCTTGCTGTGAAATAGTTGCGCTTATGTGACTTAATTTAAACGCTGGTATGGAAAACTCATTATCGATCGCTGTAGCTCTAGCCAGACCTTTAAATATATCCTTATCAGTCAAAATACCTGCAATCTCATGGCTTTTTAAACAGCTTGAGATATGTTGAACGTTTTCCATTAGACGGTTATGTAAAGAAATGCCGGTTACATCGTTTCTTTCATTATATAGTGCTAATATTTTTCCCTTGCCCAAAATTGCCTTGGTGAAAATGGGTATACCAAGTCTGTTCATTAACTCCTTTATTAAATGTAGCAATGCTATCATTTCTGCAACAATGTCCGTAAGCTCGTTGGTCGAAAAACTGGTTACAAGACAACCGGAAATAACACTGCCCTGTGACATAAAGCCATGTGATTTGATAGCTTCAGTCAAATAATGTTCTGCTAGCGACAGGGTTTCAGCCGATTTTTCGTCATCCTGTTGTTCCATTGAAAATATTAAATAAATAAAAACTCTATCTTCTTCAAGTGTACTACTAACCCAGTTGGCTTCCGAATAGATAATGCGCGATTGGGGCGTAGGTGAATCAAGTGAAACCTGCTCAAGACTTTCTAGCCATTGAGTTTCATCTTCGGGTAAATCCGGGGAATTTTTGCGAATTAATTCATTGGCTATGTTGGATAATTTTTTAACAAATTTACCCTGTTGAATAAGACTGATAACAAGCAAAACAAAGAAAATAATTATAAACACACCCATTAACTGTTGAGCGCTAATAAAAGATTGCCGAAAATTCTCTTCGAGTAAAATTTGATTAATGTTTACCTGAACCCATCCTTTTTTTTCATTATTGAAATCAATCATTGATACATAGGGTCTGTTAGAATGAAGAGTTGGCAATGCATTTTGATTTTTTTTATTCAAAGTACTGGATGTGTCGTTTTCTGATGATGAGCTATCTTCTTCATCGCTATCCGATTCCGAAATTTGTTCAGAGTTTTGCTTCGCATCAGTGTCGCTGGACTTATTCTCGGTTGAAAATGTGTTTTGCTTTTCGTTAGCCTCAGGAAATTCCATCAGCATTTGTCCATCAACAGAGTAAATTGTAACGGACTGAACATAAGGAATTTCTGCTGCTTCCTGGGCCAGCTTTTGTAATCCTGAGGCATCCTTTTCATGAATTATTTTACCCGCACTAAAGCTGACCAGTTTTGCAATGCTGATAGCATATTCTGACGAACTTTCCTGTAACTGCTTTTCCATTTGAAGTGTCAGAATTATCCAGATTGTTAGAAGACAGGCCAAAATAAAACCGGCAACCCGAATCAATAATTGACGGATAAATTTGGGGGGACGAGTTATGTATTTTATGTTTTTATTAGCATTCATTTTTTGATTGTAACAAGGATTGATTTTTAATGTAAGTTAACCGTTATCAGCTAAATGGATATTGTCATGATATCGCAATAAATAAAATAGAGGTGATGATCTTTCTCTTTTCAATTCTGATAAGCATGCAAAGTTTTTCCGTAATTGGCCTCAATATAATATTCTCCCATTCGGCATACTGGCTTAAATTGGTTACAATAGGTAAATGATAAAATTAAATACAGGCAAATAGCATGTCTTCATTGGTTACCTTTAATCAGTTGTATCAAATCCGGAATGGACAATGGCAGGCTGTTGATAAAAAAATTAATAAAAATAATAAATTATGTTTGCTATCAACTGACAGTTTAATTGTTCAGGTGCAAAGTTTTATTGATTTGATTTCTGGATTTGAAAAGGAGCTCTATTTTTGTTTACTGAAAAATGGAGATAATCTTGCTTGGCAGCTTTATGCCAGTTATCAGGATCTGATTGATCTTAAAATACGAGTTCTTGAATCAAAATTTGACTATCTGCTTTGGCCGGAAAATTGTGATGACAATCCAAAATTAATCGTTTTTGATATGGATTCTACTTTTATACAAATAGAAGTGATTGATGAAATTGCTAAAAAGCATGGGGTAGGCAAAAAAGTTGCTGCTGTTACTGAGCAGGCAATGAGAGGCGAGCTGGATTTTAGTGAGAGTTTGATTGCACGGGTTGCCTGTTTAAAAGGGCTGGATGTTTGTGCTTTAGATGAAATATCACAATCATTGCCGCTTTCTCCAGGTATAGAAAATCTTGTTGAGATAGCTCATCAAAAAGAATGTAAAATTGCCATTGTTTCAGGAGGATTTATGCCTTTTGTAAATAAACTCAAACAGGAAATGGGGCTATATGAAGTCAAGGCAAATAATCTGTTGATTGAAGAAGGGCAATTAACCGGAGACGTCGAATTACCAATTGTAGATGCACAAAGCAAAGCAAATTTTTTGAAACAACTATCCAAAAAATTATCACTTAAAGCTGAACAAATTATGGCGGTAGGTGATGGGGCTAATGATCTGAAAATGATGTCTGAAGCCGGTTTCAGTTTGGCTTATCGCGCAAAGCCTGCTGTCGAGAAAGCTGCAAATGGTCGATTGAATCAATGTGATTTCGACCATTTGACTATGGTATTTGACTGGATTTAGAAGCCACTTGCAGAGAAATCATAATCCATTTTTTCTCCAGGCTTCTGCAAGTAATAGCCAATAACGTATTTTACGTTCATTGGCCATAATGCCGCCAGCATCGCGGCTTCTTCCACTCTAGGCACTATACTGGTCTTGTCACGATTATGAATTTCCATAATCAAGTTCTCAACTTGTTCTGCATCATCAGAGTTGGTATGAACGTTTTTGCTGATTTCGCCAGAAATTTTTACAAATTCGACGTCTATTTGGTCAAGGAGACCTTTTTGCTCAGGATCGCCACCATAACCAGACAAGCATAGAGAGTATCCTTCTTTTCGTAGTTCTGCCGATAAAGCGATGACTCTTTTTAAATGGTTTGCGGCATCACTTTCTTCAATCTGGAAAACAATATTGTTTTTGTTAATGCCACCAGCCGTAAATAATTTATTGATGAATTGTGGTAGAGCAGCATCAATCAGGGATACGGCATTCAGGTTTACAAATAACTGAACGTCCGAGCCGATATTTTGCTCTTTTATGCTGCGTAATGACTGATTTATAACCCATCTATCAAGTTTTTCACCAAATCCGGCTGCTTTGGCCAATTGAATGACCTTACCGGAATCCATCTCTTCCCCTTGAGCATTACTGACTCTCAGGAATACCTGATACATTTGTTTTTCTTCACCATGAATTTTGCCAATAGGTTGGAATAACAGCTTCATTCTTTGTGATTCGAGGGCTTCCTGTAACTCCTCAAGCATTTTTGCATCTACTTCACTGGTTGCACTTTGAATGGCTTTGTTAAACAGTTTAACGCCGTTACCTTGTTCTACTCTTCCAGCAGTACTTAGCGCATCAGATAATACCTGTGTCGCATCTTCACTATCTTCACCAACCGGGCAAATACCGATACTGAAGGTCAATTTGACAGTAGAACCTTCTATATCAAAGAGTTGTGAGCTGATTTTTTCACATAATTGCTCAGCAAATTCTTTTACATCTTTAGGGGAGTCATTTGAGATCATTGCATAGGAATGATCCGATACTCTGGATAATACATTTGAATCTTTAACCTGAGAAGCCAGCCATGTTGCACAATCCTGAGTTATTTTATCGACACCTGCTAACCCGAATTCTTGAAGAATACTCTTGCTTTGGTCATATTCGATATAAAGTGCGTTTGAGGATTTACCTTGTTCACGTGCTTCTTCGATAGTTTTTTGTAGCTGTTCAGTAAAGTGCTGTTTGTTGAATAGGTCTGTCAATGTATCCTGTGAGCTGAGCTCTTTCAATTTTTCTTCCAGTTCAGCATTATCTGCAGCAGCTCTTATCAATATCTGGGTGCAAACCTCTTCATCGTAGTTGGCTGTCGAAAGGGTCATAAGTGCTTCGAAGCTTTCAGAATCAGATTTGACGCCAACAAAACTGAAACTTTGTTGATCACTGGCCGCAGACATTTTCTTAAGGTATTGCCGGAATTCATCCTGACTTTCTGAAGCAATGGTATCCAGTGCAGGTATGCACATAAGTTCATCAATATCTGTGTAATTGTATAATTCGAGATAGGCCTTGTTTGCGTAAACATGCATACCATCATGGACATAGGCAACAGCATCCTGTGAGCTATCAAGCAGCGTAGTGCATCTTTTTTCAGCAGCTTTAAGCAAGAGCTCTGTTTGCACTTTTTTGCGTCGTGAACCAAGTGCTTCAAGTTCTCTTTCTGCCTTTTTACAAATTAACGGTACGTTATCAATGGGTACACCATCTTTTGCTCCATATTCCATTATTTCCAGCAGTTGCTTTTCATCTGTGTCTTTCATCAGAACCAGACATGGGATGTCTCGGCCATATTCTGATATTTTCTCAACCGCCTGTTTTGGAGAAAGTTTGTCGTAATCAAGATTTGCCAGAAGAAGATCAGATACGCCTTTTTCCAGAGCACTAACCAGTTCATCGGAAGATAAAACCTGAGTAGCTCTGACAGCATAGCCCTTGTTTCTGAGAAAACTGATTATCTCTTCAGCCTTGTTGGACGATGGTTCAATTGCCAACAAATGTATGGTCTTGATTTTTGATGTCATGATGATCTGTATTGTTTAAAATTGTTAGCTTTATTTTTAAAGCATGATGATAGATTGTAGCCTATCAGCACCAACTTCAAAAGAGACCTTTGTCAAAATATTGAACATCCCTATCATATTTTTTAAAAATAAGGGCTATGAATTAAAAAAGACTAGTGAATATCCCATGAAATGTCATTGTTATTGGAATCAAAAGAAGGATCTCGAAGCAGATTTTCCATTATATCCTGTTTTTTCTTTTCACCAGTTTTTTCGAATTCAAAATGCCTGACAGAACTGGTGAAGTTAATAACTTTTAACAGTCTGCCATCAAATTTTTCATTTCCCTGCATGACTCGGATCTTGCTATGAGTATTAAAGGTTAACGCATTTGTTACCATAGATTCCGGTTGCCCAACCCCTGATATTGCAGGTAATAGCAATGCCTTTTGATACTCATTGGAATCAGCCTTGCTGTTTCTAAGCTGGATATTTGCAGGTAGGGCATTTGGTGCAAGAATTTGCACGCCCATTTGAATGATATCATCTTTAGGTAGCCTTCTTACCCATCTTATCAGCCCAATTCCAGCATGGAGATCTTTACTTTGCGTGTCAAGAAACCCGATAATCTCTCCCGACTGTGCATTGGAAGGTAAATTTTCTGCATTGATTTGGATACAGTATCCATTTGGACTCACGTCAATTACATCGACTTTTCGAAGCTGGTAAGATTCCCTTGCAATAACTTCTTTTGAGCGCTTGTTGGGTTCCATTCGATTAAGTGCACTGCGCATTTCTTCTTTGGTGGTGTATAGTCTTGCCCATACATCTTCATCAGGAGCGGAAGAAGAGCTTAAATAGTTCATTTTTGACTGAGTTATTTTCTGAGGACGA
>Ga0224501_10002463_pt1 | contig 14549 bp, 15 predicted proteins | sample SF_Oct11_sed_USG_4_FD_169105 | JGI IMG/M metagenome (GOLD analysis project Ga0224501, IMG submission 169105) | Sediment microbial communities from San Francisco Bay, California, United States - SF_Oct11_sed_USGS_8_1 | ecosystem: Environmental > Aquatic > Marine > Sediment | place: USA...
ATAAAAATACTCTGCCGGATCTTCGTGCAAAAAAAGAATTTTACCTTTCTCACATTTTTTTATATGAGCATTTTCATCTAAAGCTTTTAAAAAACCTTCCGAACTGCCTTCAAAAAATGTAAATTTATCTAAATTCATAATTTTACTTATTAAATCAACCATCTGGAGCTTTGTACATTTTGAATTGACCGTGGTCAATGCACAATATAGCTGTATCTCTTTGGCCGTTATAGGATATGTTACGCTTTTCATTTAAAGTTAGTGATTGAAACTCAGAAAGTTTTTAAATGTCGCAGAAAACACCAAAATCAGAAAACATAACCGAAGTCGAGCATTTGGTCAGCCATGAGCAAAGATTCCGCATCAAAGGACATAAAGGCGGTGTATTCTGGCTAACGGGGTTATCTGCTTCGGGTAAATCAACATTGGCTATGGCCATAGAAAAAGATCTGACAAGGCTGGGGTTTCATGTCTATGTTCTTGATGGTGATAATGTGCGTCATGGTCTGAATGTCGATTTAGGATTTTCACCCGAGGATAGAGCAGAAAACATAAGACGTGTCGGAGAGGTCGCCGCGCTTATGGCCGATGCCGGTCTGATAGTCATAACGGCGTTTATTTCTCCATACAGACAAGACCGTGACACAGCCAGAAAGGCCTCACATGGAAAATTTCATGAAATATATCTTGCTGCCGATATTGAAACATGCAAAGCACGAGACCCTAAAGGTTTATACAAAAAAGCGTGCGCCGGAGAAATCAAGGATTTTACAGGCATTGACGCGCCGTATGAAGCGCCGGATAACCCGGAAGTTACTCTTGATACAGCCAAAGACAATATAGAGATATGTGTAAAACAAGTTGTAGAGTATATTCAAAATGTTTCTGGGCTGAATAAATGAAAATTTCAGGGTCAACTTTTTCGTTGTAAAGAAGAGAATTGTAACTGATCTACGACAGTCCTAAAAAAAGAAAAGTGGTGCAAATAGATTCTTTTGATACAATAAAATGTGTAAGATAAGTATTATATGAAATGAATGAGCTAAAATTTTACAGCAAAGTTAATGATTATAAGAATTATTCAATGAAAAACAAAATTGTTCTTGTTGATGACGACCGGAATATTCTGGTTTCAGTTTCTATGGCATTGGAAGCTGAAGGTTTTGAGGTTATGACGTTCAACGATGGGGAATCTGGCCTAAAGGGCATCATTGAACAGAAACCGGATTTGGTTATTCTTGATGTTAAAATGCCCCGAATGGATGGTATTGAAGTACTGTCAAAGTTACGGGAATTATCTCAAATTCCAGTTATTTTTCTTACCTCTAAAGATGATGAGATTGATCAGGTTATTGGTCTGCGTATGGGGGCAGATGATTATATCACAAAGCCTTTTTCTCAACGGTTGCTTTTGGAGCGTATAAAAGTATTGCTCAGGCGTCAGGAAATGGGCAATGGCTCAGATGAGGGGGATAAGAAGGAAGATCAGGTTATTAAATATGGTGATCTTCATCTGGATGATTCAAGACATTTATGTGCTTGGAAGGGAATGCCTGTGAATTTAACCGTTACAGAATATTTATTGGTTAAATCTCTTGCTATTCGTCCCGGGCACGTCAGAAACAGAGACCAACTGATTGATATGGCCTATGGTGAAAATATATATGTGGATGACAGAACAGTAGATTCACATATTAAACGTGTAAGAAAAAAGTTTAAGAAAATAGATGATGAATTCGACAAAATCGAAACGCTCTACGGGATCGGATACCGGTACCGCGAAGAGTAATAGATGGTTTCGTATTGGTAGTAATAAAAATGAAATAGAGCAATTATTTGATCTCTATTGGGGGGGGAGTGAACGTCGCATCACAAAGTTAACTTTGCGGATTATGGGTATTAACGCCGTCGCGCTACTGAGTTTGCTATTTGGTATGATCTATTTGAGCCAGTATCAGGAAAAATTAATTTCGTCAAAAATAGAGATATTCAGGACCGAAGTATATTTGATCGCTAATACGTTAATGGAAGGGGCTCTGGTTTCATATGTTGAAGGCGAGAAGATTTCACAAAAACTATCGGAAAATGAAACAAAAAACATAGCAAACCGATTGGGACTGGCTCTTCAAAAAAGAATTCTTGTTTTCAGAAGAGACGGCGAACTTGTTGCTGATACTGACATGATGACTGGCGAGGAAGATATTGCAGGGGTTTATACTTTTCTTGAACTGGGAAAAAACAAAGAAGAATTGAAGAGTCTGGAGATTCTAAAGAAAGCTGGCCGCTTTTTCTTAAATTTGCTGCCTAATACGGACACTTTAAAAACGTTTCAGGGTATTAACTCGACGATAGCAACAGATTACCCGGATGTGGTGGATGCCTTTAAGAAGAAGCTAAGTATGACGGCTTGGAAATCTCCAGAAAACGAGCACTTTGTGCTAACTGGTGCAATGCCGATCTTTGATGGCAATGAAATTATCGGCGCAATTCTGGTTGTGAACTCAGGAGAAGACGTGCGTAAAGCTATGGGGGATGCATGGTTTGATATACTGAAAATATTTCTCATGACTCTTTTGGTAACAATTCTGATATCCATATATCTTTCGGGACTTATAGCAAGCCCTCTTAAAAAATTAGCATCTGCAGCGGAGAATGTAAGAAGAGGTAAGTTCAAATACGATGAAATACCGGATATGAGAGACAGAAATGATGAAATCGGCGAGTTGTCTGTTGTTTTGCGAGAAATGACCCAAGCTCTGTGGGAGCGGATGGATACTATCGAGTTGTTTGCCGCAGATGTTGCACATGAGATAAAAAATCCGCTGACATCTTTGAAAAGTGCAGTGGAGACAGCATCAAAAGTTAAGAAAAAAGCGGATCAGGACAAGTTATTAGCAATTGTACAGCATGACATTGAGAGACTTGATCGTTTAATCACAGATATTTCAAATGCTTCCAAGCTTGATGCGGAGTTGTCCAGAGAGGAATTTAATATTCTGGATTTAGGAAATATTTTGAGGAATCTTGTCGATATGTACAAAGATCCGCTGGAGAGGGAAAAGCATAAAGGCAATGAACAAGTCATGACAGCCATAAAAGATGGCGTTAAAATCGAACTGACTTTACCGGAAAAACAAATAAACATTTGGGGAAGTGAGGGAAGATTAATTCAGGTTTTTCAAAATATACTTTCCAATGCCCTTTCATTTTCGCCTGTGGGTTCGACAATACGCATAAGTCTGGAAAAAAAGGCAAAACGCGTCATGGTTTTTTGGGAAGATGAAGGTCCGGGTATTCCCGAAGGGAAACTTGGTAACGTCTTTGAGCGGTTTTATTCGGAAAGGCCGGAGCATGAAGCTTATGGCAAACATTCAGGGTTGGGATTGTCTATATGTAGGCAAATTGTATTGGCCCATAACGGGATGATCTTTGCCGAGAATATAAAAGATAAAAAGGATCAAATAAAAGGGGCAAGATTCGTCGTGATCTTGAACACGGTATGAGCCTCCAGAGTATCAGCTCAGAACATGAGGAGTGTCCGCTTATTATTACCGGCCTGTCAGGTGCGGGAATTTCTTCTGTCCTCAAAGTTCTTGAAGATTTCAAATATGAAGTGTTTGATAATTTTCCGCCAGTTCTGATCGAAGATCTGTTATCCAGAACGCAGCCCCACCATACAAATATAGGAACGAATATCGCCATAGGCATTGATACCAGAACCAGAGGGTTTTCTCCGGACTCTATTTTAAAGACAGTCAAAGACCTACAAGCGCGTTTAGTCTATATTACATGCGATGATTCCGTTCTTCAAAAGCGCTTTACAGAAACACGCCGCCGGCACCCAATGGCCCAGCAAAAATCCTTGCGCTATGGTATCAAAACAGAACGTGAAATTATTGAGCCATTAAAAGAAGCTGCCGATTTCGTGATTGATACAAGCGAAATTTCAATCCATGATCTCAGGCATATTTTAGAAAGTTTTTTTATCTCCAAACCGGAAAAGAATATGGCTGTTACCCTTATGTCTTTCGGGTTTCGCAAAGGCGTTCCAAAAGAAGCCGATATTGTCATGGATGTGCGCTTTTTAAAAAACCCGTATTGGGAGAAAACCCTTAAGCCTTTGACAGGAAAAGATAAGAAAGTCGGGGAATATATTCGGCAAGATAAAGAATTCGAGGCATTTCTGACAAATTTTAAGGCCTTGTTACTGCCTCTTTTACCGCGTTATGCCTATGAAGGTAAAAGCTATCTGACTGTGGCTGTCGGGTGCACAGGAGGCAAGCACCGCTCCGTCTATACAATAGAGACCTTGAAAGCATGGTTTGAAGAACAAGGCATGAATATCTATATTGAACATCGGGACTTGCCGGAAAATAATTCTTAGTTCATTGGCTTCTCGGGTTTGTCTAGTTTGCTTGCTCGTTTTAAAAAATTCCCGTCCATGTCTTTAATAGTTTGTTCCGGCGTTTTCATTTTTGCTTTTTTGGGGTTTGTACAGTTCGTTTTAGCGTTTTAAAAAATTTCTGACCCATAATCCAATAGTTTGTTCGTAACGTTTCATTTTCTCTTTTTTTTGGTTTACCCTGTTTTTTCAATAGCCTAATGGAAAACACCCTTAAAAACTTTTCGTCATCCCTGCGAAAAGCGTAGAAAAATGAACAATCCCGCCTCAAGGAGCAAGCTATCAAGCCGTGCAATAACGTCTGTGGGGTTTGGTGCGCGGATGACATAAACATGTAGACATAATAGGATAATATTCCTGTTATGTCAAGTTTATAATGTCATCCCCGCAAAAGCGGGGATCTGGTAGATAAGAGAAAGAGATCCCTGCTTACGCAGGGATAACAGTCTTTTTGTTACCTTTTGCTCTTGTCATTCCGACTAAGGGCGTAGCCCGCATGGAGGAATCTGTATCTATTGATAGGAGGTAAGATTTCTCGACTTCGCTCGAAATGACAGTTTTTTACTGCGAAGATGTGAATGGTACTAAGGGGCGAAATAGTGATTCTAAGCTATATAACCGCCATAAAGCAGAGCCAGTAATAAGCCGCCTAAGGCTATTCTATATATAGCGAAAACCTTAAAGGTGCAGCTTTTTAAGAATCTCATCATCACAGCGATGGCCAGCAAGCCCGATATAAAAGACAAGATTGTGGCAATAAGAACATCCATCCCAAGGGAAACATTTCCCGATTTTATAACATCAAGACTCATAAGAGCGCCAGCGCCGCTTATGGCTATGATAGCCAGCAAAAGTGAGTAATGGGCGCTTTCAGCGCGGGAAAATCCTAAATAGCGCGCCGCCGTCATGGTAATTCCCGAGCGGCTTGTACCGGGTATCAAGGCGAGTATTTGCGCAGCCCCAATGATAAGTGCGTCCTTAAAGGTCAGCTGATCAATTGTTTTGCTTTCCGGATATTTAGCATCGGCATGCCATAGAATAATCCCGAAAATAACTGTGGCCCAGGCAATGACATGCAGAGTTTTCAGCCAGTCCGGCTCTATTATATGCAAAATTAATCCGCACAAAATGACAGGCGCTGAACTTATTATTATAAACACCAGTAATTTTGCATTGGGAGTAAGACCTTTTTGGGTGGCAATGTCTCTCAGGCCTAAAAACATTTTTAAAATGTCTCTATAAAAGTAAACTATCACCGAAAAGAGCGTTCCCACATGGACAGCTATATCCATCGTCACGTTTTCAGCGTCCCATTGATCGCATTGGTCTGTAAAGCAATGGAATAGGCCAAGGTGACCGCTGGAGCTAACCGGAAGAAATTCAGTCAGGCCTTGTATAATGGACAGAATAATAATTGTGATTAAATCCATATTCTCATTCTTCTCAAGAAATAAATTTGACTCTGGTCAAAGATAAAGGTGAAATAAGGTCACAGTATTTATAGATTCTGTATACGTGTAATCATAGCTAAGAGCAAGACGAATGGTTTATATCGTAGGGTTTATCGGCTTTATTTTGGGCTTTGTCGGTGGGCTTGGCATTCTTTATTTTATGTTGAGAAACGTGTCGAATGAAGATCTTATAGAAGATAAATATTTGAAATTAAAATACGGATTACTGAATTGGGGGATGGCAATCGCCGGAGCCTATTATGCGGTCTATATTTATAAGAGCTATAGTTTTTGAAACCTTGAAGATGAAAGAAAAAATGATGAAGAAATTAATATTAACGCTTATGGCATTAGGTATGGGGTTTACTTCAAACTGTGCCTATGCAGAAAAAATTGAGGAATATACATTCGATACAGTGCATACACAAATTCTGTTTTTTGTAAGTCATATCGGCTTTTCTATATCCGAAGGAGAGTTTCTGGATTTTGGCGGGCATTATAATATAGATCGCGAGAATCCTGAAAATTCATCTGTTGAAGTTATAATTGATACATCAAGTATCGATATGGATGATGAGAAATGGGATAATCATATGAAGAATAAGGATTTCTTCAATGTTGAGGAATTTCCTGAAATGACATTCAAGAGCACAAAGGTTAATGTGACAGGCGACAACACCGCCGAGGTGATTGGTGATTTGACGTTGCTGGGTGTGACTAAACCGGTGACGTTGAATGTTACGCATAACAAAACGGATTTTCATCCCTATAGCGGAAAAATGGTCAGTGGCTTTTCGGCAACGGCAAAATTGAAGCGCTCGGAATTCGGGATGACTTACGGCTTGCCGGGTGTCGGGGATGATGTGGATATCCGCATCGAGGTTGAAGGCATCCTCAAGGAAGAGGAAGAAAAATAAGATAGACGTATATGTCACAGGATTATCATAAATCTTTCAAGGCTATTCACTGGGTAACAGCCCTGATTATACTAGGGCTGTTATCTGTAGGGTTTTTCATGACGGGCATGGAGTATAGTCAAGATAAGATACAGATCTATAATCTTCATAAATCTTTTGGCCTGCTTATTCTGATATTGCTTGCCGCGCGCATTCTGGTCCTGATTGTCAAAGGACGGCCAAAACCCCTGCCAACCCATAAAAAATGGGAGAAGGGGTTATCACATCTAATCCACGGACTTTTATATCTGGCGCTCATAGCCATGCCGGTCAGTGGCTGGGTTATGTCCTCGGCTGGAGATTTCCCGATCAGCTTTTTTGGTCTTGATGTCCCCGATATCACAGGAAAGAACAAAGATCTGTTTGAACTTAGCCGTGAAGCTCATGAAATTATAGCTTTTGGCTTAATAGCGATCATCGGGCTGCATTTTCTCGGCGCGATGAAACACCATTTTATAGATCGTGATGAAACTCTGCGGCGCATGACAACTCAAAATTTGGGATTGAAAGGCGGGCTCTTATTGGGGTTTGTTCTTACACTTTTATTCTTGCCCGCTCTTTATTTTGTCGGTTTAGAGATATTGCATGAACAAATGGAAGAAAACCTTGAAACTCCGGCTATAGTGAAGACGGCGGAGCTTGAGCCGACAGAGGCAGTAAGGTCAATTCCTGATGTCACATCCTGGTCTATTCTTGAAGACCAAAGCTATGTTTCTTTTACGGCCAAACAATATGGTGCGGAATTTTCCGGTAAATTTTCAGGCATAAATGGCCCGATTTTCTTTGACCCTGAAAACCTGCCAGATAGCAGTGTTCACGTAAAAATACCTGTCTCGACCATAGAAACCGGCAGCGCTGATCGAGATCAACACGCTCTGCTAGAAGATTGGTTTTATAAAGAAAAATTTCCTTATATTGTTTTTAAAACGATAAGTTTCGAAAAACTGGAGGAAAAGAATATGTTTCTGGCAAAAGGCGAATTATCGATTCGCGGTGTTTCCAAAGAAATTGAGCTGCCTTTTTCTTTGGAAATAGATAGAGAAAACCAAGAGCAACATGCTGTAATGAAAGCAAAAATTGACCTATCCAGACTTGATTTTGGTGTCGGGCAAGGACAATGGCAAAGCACCGAATCCATTTCTGATGATGTTGAGTTGTCTATTATACTCAAGGCGCAGTCTTTAAAATAAATCTATTTATTTCAGTTAGTTATTGTTTTTTTCGTATTTTTTCTATGAGGCGAAAGCGTATTCTTGTTTGCATATTTTGCCCTTTAAGATACACTTATCTCCATGAGGCTTTTATACCATTTTTGGTTGCATCCATTTTCACGCAAGGTACGCATTGCTTTGAGTGAAAAGGGATTGGCGTTTGATATGAGAATTGAAAAAATATGGGAACGCCGGACGGAATTTCTTGCTATGAATCCGGCCGGGGATGTGCCTGTGCTTGTTGAGGAAGATGGAACAATTTTGGCGAATTCTCTCGTAATTTGTGAATATCTGAACGAAATTTATTCCGATACGGATTTGATAGGAAAAGACCCAATCCAGCGTGCCGAGACGCGGCGTTTGATCAACTGGTTTGACCGAAAATTTAACCTGGAGGTTACAGATCATTTGATCGGTGAAAAAGTGATGAAAAGCTTTTTAAATATGGGTGAGCCGCATAGCCCCTCAATCCGCGCGGGCCACACTAATATTCACTATCATCTGGATTATATCGGGTTTTTGACGGAGCGCAGGGAATTTCTGGCTGGTCCTGAGTTTTCATTGGCTGATATAACGGCTGTATCTCATTTATCCTGTATTGATTACATAGGCGATGTCCCGTGGGATGAGCATGCGATGGCCAAAAAATGGTATGACAAGGTAACATCCAGAGAAAGTTTTAGAACCGTGTTGGACGAAGATGTTCCGGAAGTAAAACGGGTTATGTCTTTTGCAAAAACTGCATAAAAAATAAATTGAAGAAGTCGGGTGATGATATGAATAAGCATTTATTTTGTTTTGGATATGGATATTGCGGTGAGTATCTGACCCGTGAACTCCTGAAAGAAGGAGGATGGACGATATCCGGCACGACCAGAGATCAGGAAAAAAGGCAGGATTTAAGGGCAAAAGGTATAAAAGTCCATATCTTTGATTTCGATACACCCATTCCTGACCCTTTATATGTTCTTAGCGATGTCACGCATCTTTTACTATCCATTCCACCTGACGATGAGGGTGATCCTTGCTATAATCAATATTTGCAAGAGATTATAAGTCTGCAGAATCTGGAATGGGTTGGCTATTTATCAACGACCGGGGCCTATGGCGACCGGGATGGAGGCTGGGTTGATGAAAAATCAGAAGCCCGCCCGACGACCAAGCGTGGTTCTCGGCGGTGGAAAGCCGAACAAAAATGGCTTTCTTTATTCAAAACGCATAAGATTCCGGTCCATATATTCAGGCTGGCCGGTATTTACGGCCCCGGCAGGAGCGCCCTTGATTCAATCAGGGCCGGTATAGCCCGCCGCATTGATAAACCGGGACATGCTTTTAGCCGTATCCATGTCGAGGATATTGTTCAGGTGCTTAAAAAATCCATTGAAAACCCCAGGGGCGGAGAGATTTATAATCTGTCTGATGATATGCCGGCGCCCAGCCATGAAGTCATTGAATATGCCTGTCAGCTTCTGGGGATGAAGGTCCCTCCGCTTATTCCTATTGAGGATGCTGATCTTGCACCGATAACGCTGAGTTTTTATAAAGATAACAAACGTATAAAAAACGATAAAATAAAAACAGAGCTTGGTGTTAAGCTTAAACATCCTGATTATAAAGAAGGGTTAAGAGCTTGTTTGGCGGCAGAAAATGGAGAGATTATGACTGAAAGCAATGTCAGTTAAGTGCTAGGAAGGATAAGATGATGAACGCCTATGATGACAATAATATTTTTGCCAAAATCCTAAAAGGTGAAATTCCGTGCGATAAAGTCTATGAAGATGAATATGTATTGGCTTTTAAGGACATAGCGCCGCAAGCACCGGTTCATATTTTAGTCATTCCAAAAGGGAAATATATTTCAATTACAGATTTCGGTGCAAATGCTTCGCCGGAGGCAATAAAGGGCTTTTTCGAAGCAGTTGATAAAATCGCCGGAGAACAAAATCTCAAAAATGAAGGGTTTCGCAGTATCGCGAATACAGGATTAAACGGCGGACAGGAAGTCCCGCACTTTCACCTTCACATATTAGGCGGCAAGAAAATAGGTCCTATGGTCTCTAAGTGAACAGTGATGAGTTTTTTATTTCCCTATATCGTCATCCCCGCGCCTGCCGGAGCTTTTAGCGCAGCAGGTTAAACGGCGAGGATCCAGTAAAGCATGCAAGCTTTGCTTGCATACCTATTGCGCTGGATTCCCGAATAGCGTTCAGCTTCGCTTTACTTGTCGGGAATGACGGTAAATAATAAATTATACGCTTTTGACCGAACATCCCGGAAAAGCAATGACATTGTCCATACATTCAAGATTGTCTGACACACCCTCGGCAGTGCCTGCCTTGATATCAAGAACTTCATCCATAATTACGATTTGCGTGTTGAGTTGCTTGCGCAATATATCAATGATCTCGGCAACCAAGGGGTAATCCGTTTCGTATGAAACATAGCAAAGATCAAGAAGGGAATTAAATTCCTCTATATAATGCAAAGTATCATAAGGATCACTTAATCCATATCTGCACATATCTCGCATTTTCGAGCATTCAGCCTTGAGAAACTTAGGCTCGAAAGGGAGCAGATCATTGCAATTGGCAATTTCCAGCATAGCTTCCGCCGCGTATAGCAAAGCCGCAAGGGGCGATAAATCGCTCATCGTCTTATGTATGGCGATAAAGTTCTCGGGCTCCGGAGATTTATTCCGGCTTACATTACTAAGTATAGAGTAAACTTCTAAACCGTTATTCTTCCATGGCAAAACATTAAACTCAAGCGAGTTAGTGCTCTGTGCCATAGGTCTATCCTTTTCGAAAGTATCGTATATCATAATAAACTAATTCACTAGAGAAAGAAACTTAAGAAATAGTTAAAATTCTTTAACTTGTAGATATTTTTTGCAATAGTCATACCATGAATAAGGATTAGCGAATAACGTATTCACTTAAAGGCATTTTTTAGGAACGAATAGGGTTTTGTAAGCAAATGAAAAAGAACTTACTTTTGTTATTTATATCAATTTTGGCTTTTTCTCCGTTCTTATCTTATGCAGAAGATTCTAAAATTAAAATTGATATTGGCCCATCTGAAAAAGCTAAAAAAATCTTAGGCTTGGCTATGGAAGAGGAGAAACAAGGTTTTGAAAACCGCGTAAAAGGATTTTTAATGTTGAGCCTAGATGATAAGATGTACGGTCGCAGTGTAATCGAAATCGACATGGAGGGTCGAAAAAAATATTTTACTAATTCTGGTTGGAAGAAGTATCTGGATTATGTCCGAAAACACAAAGATATTTTAGAAGTTCAAAAGGTTGAGACGTATCGAACTCAAGTCATGGCACGTTTTGTCTATGGCACTCAACAATATCAAGAAGAGCAAGAAGAGCAAGATAAACATCATTTACAAGCAAAAGTCATTTTTTGTTATTCCTTGGGTTGTGTCCAATATTGTGGCTGGGACAAAGAATATGAAATTAATGTCTATGCTGAAGGTGATATTACTGATCCGGAACAGATGCTTATTACTGATTGGCAAGTTGATTTAGGAGAAAAATAAATGGTCGCGCGCGTTAACACGGTTTCGTTTCAAGGCATAGAGGTCAAGCCGGTGGACGTGCAGGTGCAGCTATCGGGCGGTCTTCCGGCCTTTAATATTGTTGGCCTGCCTGATAAGGCCGTGGCGGAGAGCAAAGAGCGTGTGCGCGCAGCGCTGCATTCTCTGGGGCTATCCTTGCCGCCCAAGCGTTTGACCGTGAATATGGCTCCTGCGGATTTAAGCAAAGAGGGCAGTCATTTCGATCTTCCAATCGCTTTGGGCTTGCTTGGGGCGATGGGCATTATCCCGAAAGAGGAACTGGATGAGTATGTGGTTCTGGGCGAGTTGGCTCTTGACGCAACGATACGTCCTGTATCTGGTGTTTTGCCTACGGCTATATATGCTAATGAGAATAAACGAAACTTGATATGTCCGAAAAAATGCGGCGGTGAAGCCGCGTGGGCGGGAGATCTGGATATTCTGGCCCCGCATGATTTGCTCCAGCTGATCAACCATATTAAAGGCGCGCAGCTCTTAAGCCGTCCCGAGGCTTGTGTGGCATCCGGAGAGCAGTTTTCCGTACCTGACCTCTCGGAAGTTAAGGGGCAGGAAACCGCCAAAAGAGCTTTAGAAGTGGCGGCAGCGGGTGGTCATAATCTGCTTCTGATCGGGCCGCCAGGCAGCGGTAAGTCAATGCTGGCGAGTTGTTTGCCCGCAATTTTGCCGCCCTTGAGCCCGAAAGAGGCGCTTGAGCTATCCATGGTGCATTCTTTGGCCGGAATATTGCCCGAAGGTGGCCTCGTGCGCCACCGTCCATTCCGCGCACCCCATCACTCGGCCTCGCAGCCAGCCCTGATCGGTGGTGGTCAGAAGATCAAGCCGGGAGAGATTTCGCTTGCCCATAATGGCGTTCTTTTTCTTGATGAATTACCCGAATTCTCCAGAGCCACGCTGGAAGCCCTGCGCCAGCCTATGGAAACCGGAGATGCGCTGGTCGCGCGGGCCAATGCCCATATCCGCTATCCGGCGAATTTCCAGCTGATCGCGGCAATGAATCCGTGCCGTTGCGGTTATCTGGGCGATCCGGAGATGGAATGTACCAAAGCGCCGCGCTGCGGCCTTGATTACCAGTCAAAAATTTCAGGCCCGTTGATGGACCGTATCGATATTTGTGTGGAGGTCCCGCCCGTTCCGGTCACCGAGCTTCAGGATATCGCCTCCGGCGAATCCTCAAGCCAAGTGGCGCAGCGCATTGCTGCAGCGCGTCAAATTCAAGAGGAGAGATTCGCTAGCTTTGAAAACCATACTCGGAGCCGGATCAATGCAAGGGCCGATGGCAAAATCCTTGAAGAGATCACGACGATGGAGCCTGAAGCCAAGGATTTGCTCAACCGTTTTGCAGAGCAAAACAGGCTCTCGGCCCGCGGATATCATAGGGTTTTGCGCGTCGCCAGAACCATTGCCGATTTGAGAGGAGGCGCTGAAATTCTTGGAAAAAAAGAGATTTCTGAAGCCATAAGCTATCGCCGCGCCGGTTTGAAGGGCTAAAATCATGTTTTATTTGTATTTTTCATAGATTTCGGGCTATACTATTTATGAGCATAAAACGAACCGGTGATTTAGAAATATGCTCTTGATAGTGTTTAAAAAATGAAGTGGTAGGTTGTTTTAATGTCACTGACTATATCGCAGATGGCGGAATTTGGGAACCTCACGAAATCCCGTGATTTTGATTCTGGTCCAAAATCTTATAATAGCTTTAATCCTGACAAGGAATTGGACGGTAGTGATCTGATGACTCCTTCTGCTCTTATGGATGAATCAAGTTTTAAACCGCAGGAAAATTTATATAGTGATCATGCCAGTAATAACGCCGATGCGCTTTTCATTGATGATAATCCGAATGAAACTGTCTTTGATGTTCTGTATGAAAATGAAGAAGGGGTAGATATCAAGCCAGCGGTAAAAGACACCAATAGCTTGAAGATAGATGTTAATAAAGTCGAGACAGCGGCCGAAATTAAGAATGATAAGGCCAATAATGCATTTGATGATACTGAAGAGAAAATGGATAAGCTTGCTACGGATTGGAAGGATCATCAATGTGTTGCGCAAGAATATTTGGAAGGGGCGTGTGATAATCTGGCAGATCAGATAGGCCTCACGGAAAAGGGTATTAGTAAAGAAAATGTTGTTAAGCAAATAATGCCCCAAGGGGATACAGGGAAAGGTTCTGCGGCGCTTCAGGCCGCTCCGGCTGTTAATGCTGCCGAGTTTGTCTCTTCCGTTAATGAACAGCGCAAAGATCTAAGCAGAGAACAAAAACGCGCTTTGATCGAGGATATGGTCAAGACCGCGCAGTCAAAACCCGAACTGGACTCGGAAAAGTTGGGTAAAGCACTTTCCCCGGGGGCAGATTTGGATAGGATACAGGACAATTTATCTCGTTTGTCTTGTGCAAAAATGGAAAAACTGGCTACGCAAAGTGTTGAAGATCAGCCGGAATTCCAGCTTTTGGCTCAGGTAAAAGAGCAACTGGAAGTTGTCCTAGATAACCATGATTATGTAAAGGATAATTATCATAAACACATGACCATAGGCAAAATCAATGCATTGGCGGATTCCGGTAATACAGCTGTTATAAATGCATTAGACGAATCAAGAGTTTATAAAATGGGGAGCCTACAAGCGGCGTTCTCAGGCGATTCTGTCCGAAATTTAGGGATTGATAAAGAAAACATTAAGGTTTCAGTAGACTCGGAACAAGCAACCAAGTTCAATTTGTCCAGTGTAGCCTCTCAATTAGACTCCCAAAAGCTTGCCTCAAACATGCCGATTTTTGAACGAGAGGCAAAAGCTTACATGCAAAACGCTATTGCATAATTTAAGTCCTTTACCCCTTTTTCTTAATTTCCTGTTAGTAAATATAATGTAATATTGCCTCAGTATTACTTGAGAAATCAATTCACTGATCAGGTTTTAAAGCATTGACATATTTTCATCC
>Ga0224501_10002464_pt1 | contig 14548 bp, 12 predicted proteins | sample SF_Oct11_sed_USG_4_FD_169105 | JGI IMG/M metagenome (GOLD analysis project Ga0224501, IMG submission 169105) | Sediment microbial communities from San Francisco Bay, California, United States - SF_Oct11_sed_USGS_8_1 | ecosystem: Environmental > Aquatic > Marine > Sediment | place: USA...
GTGTAACTTAAAGTAAGTTGCTAGTTAACTTAGGTTAGTTAGTAGTTAGTAACGTGAGGAACAAGTTGCTCACCGAGTGACCCTGACTGAGTCACCGACTTAACTTACTTAGCACTGATTCTAAACTAGAGAATAACTAACTTACTTTACTAAGACAGAGTCACACTCACAGACATACGCCACGGAGCACACTGGACGACTAGTTGAGAAATAACTTATTCAGTCAGTGATCATTTTGATTTTGTTGCTCGCTGCAAACTTAATTTTATATTTTAGTTATGATAGTACACTGTACATGCCAGTACACAACTGTATAATGTGACAGTGGTAATATAATATAAATTATACCGTTCTGGTTACTAATTCCGTATGTCATGTGTAACTTTGAGCACCTGCTATTTTGCATGATGTCATACATACAGTGCATTCAATCGTTAAACAATTATGCTATTCTAGCGTGGTTGTGGGGCTGATCGAGCACATTGCGATTTTCCTCTTTTAGATCAAAGAACAGAAGATTAGAGATATTTTTGGAGAGTATGGCACTGTTACAGACTGTGCTCTGAAATACAGCAAAAGCGGTGTATTTAGACAATTCTGTTTCATTGGATTCTCCAGTGAAGATGCAGCAAAATCAGCTGTTGATGCACTCAATCACACTTTTATAGAGTTCTCCAAGATATCTGTAAGCGAAACACTCCTCACATTCCAATTCCTAATGAGTGATTATGGTCAAGACGATGCATGCAGTGGTAGCCATTCTCTGCTCGATCTGCAGACCATCACCTAGGAAACATAGGCCAAGTATTGTTCCGGAGCTTCAAAACAGCTCCCTATGATCTGCTACAACAGGGTGACACTGCCCCTCTGCATTTAGTCCCTCACTGTGTGATGAAATTGGTAACATGTTGTTCCCAGAAAAATAACTTCCATATTGATAAAGGTTTTAAATGCGCAATCCTCATTTATCCCAAGATCGAGACGAAACAGCAAACCCTGTCTTGCGCGACGTCATTATAGCACACAATAAGACCATCTTATTCGAGCTGCGGGCGATTGGTGTTCTCCATCCTCCTCCGCTGAAGGTCTAATTACGAACAGCCATTGATCAATCAATCATGTGTTTTGAGCATAAATGCAGCTTATATTACTCAAGTGTGAGTGAAGGTTTTATTTACACATAGGTGGAACTTGCAAATGATCTTACTAAGGCTGTGCCCACCAAAAAACGGTCTGAGGAACCTCTGCCCCTTCCCAAGGAAAAACCTGATAAAGGAAAGGGGAAATCGAAGAAGAAAGATCTGCTTGGAGAGGTAAGATAGATAGAAAATGAACTGCATTCACTCATTCACACACAGATAACTTGGTCATCTGGTCATTTCCTGGAGATATCTAAGGGTGATATATAAAGAAAGCTAAACGAGTTTCTATAAAGTGAAGACATGTATTGCTTTCTTTGCTGTATTTAGTGGCCATGTTAACTGAACCCAGTATTCAGAACCTGCCTTCTAAAGAGCTATACACGTCATCAATAGACAGTTCAGTGTAAATAGAGCAGATATCCCAACAAATTTCTCATTTCTTGGCTTTTATCTAGTACCCTTGGTTTGTAGCCAACTCTCCCCAAATACAGAATGAATAAATATATCTTCGATGCCGGCTACTGTTGTCTAACGATTCAATGATGTGCGCTTATAGTTAGGAGAAGATGAAGGCTTTCAAGAATTTCTTGCTGTCCACAAAGTGGGTAAAAAGAGCTGGCGTAATGATGACGAAGCGGCCAATCAAAAGATTGAATCACAGGATCCTGAGCCTAATGGCAAGAAAATGGAGTATGCTTTCGAGGGGGAGAGCGAGAGCTCGGATGATGATGCCGAGGTCACAGGTAGAGAGCTGTTTTCTGTCTGCCGGTATGGCCGACGGTTTCTTGATATGAGTTGGCATGAAATTTGCGCATCATGCAATATTTAGCTGGTCTTTAGCAGGAAGTAGGGGTAAATCAATAGTTCTATGGGGTTTAGGTAGGAAAAAAGTATTGTGGGTGCAAAGTAGAACTATGATTTAGTGGTTCCCTGTGGCACACAATTTGCATATATCCAACTTGACTTTGATGGCGTATATATTCAGTTGAGTTTTTTGACAGTTAAAGCCGAACCCAAAGCTGTAACATTGAAGGAGCCAAAGCTGGAGCCTACGAACCAAGCCGCTAAAGACAAATCTCTTTCTGATATGGATGTGAGTAATTCCGTGGACCTCAGAGACAAGCATATGGGGCTTCTTATTTCCACCTCGTATTGAGGAAGTATAATATAAAGTTATTTGCATGCAATGCACTTATAAATCATAGTAAGCTATTTTACTATGAACTCATGTGATTAATCAACTCTGATGTTTAGATACTTGCCCATTAGGATGCACATTTTAATCTGATGTGAATTTTGAATATTTACCAACGTAATTTTGACATCCATTGGTCTCAAGAGCCCACAGTGCAGCTTCCTGTAAACCTACGAGCCGGGTCAGGGTTGACACAGCATAGTGTAAGTTGACATATCCCAAGACCAACCTTTTTCTACCAAGGCACCCACTGACTCGGTGAGAAGACTGAGCTGATGGATGGGATAGGATGTCAGAAATCTGTTTTACACTTTGATACACAAGACTGTCTCCTCTTTTCAGTATTTGAGAGCCAAGTCAGGTCAGGTATCTCATCTGGATAGTGATGAGGAAGAACCGGCAGCGCATTTGACAGCGCCTCTAAAAAAGCCAAAATCCGAGCCGAAAGTGCGGGAGCGTAAGGAACCGGAGAAGCTGTATACAGTCAAACTTAAAAATCTACCACCGCATGCCCACCCAGTATGTCTCAGCTAACCCAGAGCAGCTACCACCGCATGCCCGCCCAGTATGTCTCAGCTAACCCAGAGCAGCGATCGTTGCTCTCTTATCTCCTGTGTAAAGGATCGGATCTGTCTAGAAACGTAGTAACACTTACGTACATGTGCGCCAATTGTATTCGCGTAAGATGGAATGAAAAATCTCACCGACTTGAAGGCTCTATATCAATTATTATGTCCCACATTCGAGTTCTTGTCATACTGTACCCCACTGCTAGTGTGAACTATGGATCTGATGTCCACTACTATTGGCTCAAGATGAGCTTTGGGCCTCATGCCCGTGGGAAAAGTTTTTTTTCTAAAAACCGGAGAACGTCAGTGACAGTGCACCAGACCTATGAATGCCCATCATGGTATGATAATGACAATCTGTTAATATGGTGTGTTGTCAACTGGGGTTGGGGGTGTCATAACCGAGAGGTATTTAAAAGGACAAATGCGTTCATGTGAAGACTTAGTCGCTTACCTGCGCTACTGTGAAAAAGATTCACAACTTTATGGTCTCTGATTGCAGGGGATGGTTAAGTCCTTTTTGACTGGACTCAAACCTAAATCCATCAAAGTGCCAAAGAATGAGAAGAAACTAGCAGTAGGTGAGTGAAATAGCAGCGTATGCAAACCTGGCCTAGGTTTCCCTGGCATGTGGTCAATGTACTGCTCTGGAAAGAGTATCTTTTACTTGGGTACATGAACAATTAATGTAGCCAATGCAGGACATTAAACGCCCACGGGCACTTGACCATTCTATTTAGCAGACCTAACCCTGAGACTTATTCTGGAGCGGTAGGAATTATGTGAGAAACTCATACTTGCAGTGGAAGCCTGGGATCACCGGGCCTTGAGTTCGGGACCTTACAATTGAAATAGACATTCAGCTGCTGACCTAACTCACTATTGTAGAATCGCAATGGCTCCGATCAAATTCCCCTGTGATTCAGCTTGTTAGGTTTTCTGCAGGTGTCGGCTATGTGGCATTTTCAAGCGAGACAGAGATGGAGGCGTGTCTGCGTCGTAGTCGAAATCAGCTCGGAAATCGTAAGATTGTCATCACAAAGGCTCTGGATGCAGAGGCCTCCCAACACATAGAGCCCATCGCCGAAAAACCTCGGCCATGGGAGTATAAGGTAGCCACTCGGGTGGACACTGGGTTTGGATCCCGGCTGTGGTGGGCTCTTGTGCGTATGAGCTCCTCACACCAGGTTAGGTTAAGCTGATTTTATTTTATTTTATTTTACGTGGATGACATTAATAAGGCAAATCCTTGTTAACAAAATGGTCCACCAGAGACAAAATAGCAGAAGTACAAATTCATGATCAAGAAACGAAGGTGCGGTTCGGTCAAACAACAATCGAGTAGACAGTGGTTAAAACTAGGAGTTACAAGATAAAAACTGTTTAAATGGGTGTATTCGCGTGATCGGGTTTTGGCATCTGAAACTGGATTTAAAGGCATTCTCAGTTCCACTGCTCGAATGTGTCCCTGAAAAGTGCGTTTTTATAAACCATGTACCTCGGCTGCGTCTGTAAGTGAACTCAATCACACAAACAGAATAATGGGCATGAAAGTGGGCATGCTAGTTTATACAGTGTCAAGGTTATCAAAATTTCAAGGCTAGATATCGATCGCTTAGTTACTCCATGGCCGCTTCACGGGTCACTTCGTCATTGTGAGGCAGACTGCTCAACCTTAGACATGCAGGGCGTTTAGAGAGGACAACTCAGATGTGCCCGAAACTCGCGTTTTTTAGCTGTGTCTATCTGTTCGCTTGATGGCGTCTGAAATTTTTTATCTGCGTCTGACCGAAATCACGCAAATACACCTAATGTTCGAAATGATAGAGGCCCAAACACAACGGCCTCTATCTAGGGCAAGGGAAAACCCAATTCATATAACTTCATTTTTCTCCGATATTACGTTCAATTTCGAGTTTCATTCCATGTTATGAGGGAGTAAAGATCATTAGGTTATTAAGGGGGTTATGACACGGTCGATGGTAGACACACTTTCGGAGTTGTGTTCCCCATTCATAGAAGGAGGCAACCCTGTATTCATTGCAGCGATAGTGAGTGGTCTTTTGCCACAAAACGAATATCGGTCACTCGAATTACTACGGCCCAAATAAAAATAAAATGGGATATAATTACTTACTTTAACTTAGTAACCTAATGATCTTCACCCCCTAATAACATTGATTAGAACTCAAAATTGAACGTAAGATTGGAGAAAACTTAAGTTATAAGAAGTGCTTTGCCGGTTTTCCCTAGCCCTAAATAGAGGCCGTTGCGTCCGGGCCTCTGTCCGGGTCTCTATCATTGCCCAATAATGGCACTAACGCTCGCTGTCAGGTGAAAAACTGCACTCCAAAAGCCTATTTCTATATTTTTGTTGAACATTTTCTGCATATGGATTTGTGTAACTACAGGTCTAGTGTGCACCTGCGAGAGGATTTTCCAAACATCAGTGCGTAAGCCGAGAAATCAAAGCGAACATCAACAAATCTGTGTTAATTTCCTATCTCGAGGCCAATTCTGTTGCGTCGACGATTTGAAAAGTGCGTCGCCGAGGGCTCTAAGTATGCGTATTGGATAGGGGTATATCTAAGCTTCCACTTGAGCTGGGTATTGGGCCCATTTATTCATGGTAGGCTTCCGAATCTGAAAACAAGTGAAGACACTTTTGGCCATGACATAACCCCTTTAAGTTTGAGTAATTAGATGCCATTTTCTTTCCACTTGGCCCATTCGGGTTGAATTATTCCAGTCACGGAAATTCGTTTTTGGACAAAGACGACCCGCTATTGCTACAATGAATGCCGAGTTGCCTCCCATTAATAATGGGGAACACAGCTCCGAATGTGCATCTACCTTCGACCGTGGCTTAACCCCTTTAACTTGATCTCACATAGAAATCTTCCCATTATTCCTCTGTATTGTAGACAGACCTAGCTGATGTGGAGCCAATTGCTGACTCAGGCCGACTCTTTGTCAGAAATCTGCCTCATGTTTGCTCAGAAGAGGACCTGGAAGGGCTCTTTGGCAAATATGGTGAGTACAAGATACGCTTTCAATATAAGGTCACATAGGTAACGAATAGTTAGCTTAACTATTCATAAACTGCTCATCCTGGTTCTGATAATAATTTTTTCACACAGATCACTAGGCCGGAGACTTGTTTCCCCATGAACCTTGGCGTGCCCTATAGCAAAAGATAGTCTATGGGTGGTCTATTTATACATCACCATACGGATCTGTAGTGTTCCCGTAGAGTCTGTTGTCTCAAAGCTTGTATAAAGCTTCATCCATCCAGTGACATAGATTGGCTATCACCAAGTTGTCTGAAGCCCGATGAGCACATTTTGCATGTATTTAGTCTTATTACAGGTAAATTGGTAGAGGTGAACTTGCCTATCGACACTCATCTAAAACGAGCGAAAGGATTTGCTCACATAACCTACATGCTGCCGGAACATGCCGTCAATGCGTTCAATGCACTGGATGGTACCAGCTTTCAGGTAGATCCAGATCAAGGCTAACTAACATCATTGACTTGTAGTGGCAGCAGATTTTTTTACCCTGACCTGCATGAGTCCGTAGAGAAATCCTCTCCTACAACTCTACGGATGAGCCTTGCTCAAAAGATCTGCTCGGTTTATGTTTGGTCGTTTGTCGACCACCGGTTTATCATTACTCCCCTAGTTGGCGTACATGGCGGAACAATTGGCTGTAGGCCAGACATCAAATATTCGAGCATTGGCTGTTAATGTAGTTGCCATTACCAAGCTTATCATAGAATTTCAGAGATATGATAACGGAAATCAGGTGAAAGAAATATATTTGATTGATTACCAACTAACAAGCCATTTTATCTACTCATTGAAGATTCGAATGCACCAGTACGTTGATGGAGGGAGCACTTGGCAGTTTATTGATCATTGTAGGGGAGATTAATCCACATTCTGCCAGGCAGACCTCGTAAAGATGAAGAAGCGGAAGAAAGCACTGATTTTAAAAAGAACAAGGAGAAAGAAAAACAGAAGCAGGCTGGCAGGTGAGAAGCAGGCTGGCAGGTGGGTGGCAGGTGGCAGGTGAGAAGCAGGCTGGCAGGTGGGTCGCAGGTGAGAAGCAGGCTGGCAGGTGAGAAGCAGGCTGGCAGGTGAGAAGCAGGCTGGCAGGTGAGAAGAGGGTAGCGCATCGGCATGACATATGTCAGGTACAGATTGTTAGGAATGAGATAAAGTACAGCTAAATATCACCATGCTCCAATAAAAGTTTCCCTCTTGGTTATTGAATGTATAGAGACAATCCTCAATCTCTAGGTCAACCACACTTCCGATGTCACAAATGGGCATAAACTACATAGAAATTGCTACGACTGTATCATAAGTTGTCATTCCTTTTTTGCAAGAGCAAACGACTCCGCATTAGCACATTCAACTTGAGTATTTGTCTGCCTTTTCCATAAATTTATAATGACTCCAATGAAACCACCCCCTTCTAATGATGTAAGACCTCAATGAGATTATCCGCCTGTCAGTGTTGTTCCGCCGATCCATATTTTCATACGAATGATCTTGGTAGCGAGTGGCTTCATCACCCTTGTTATTATTCCAGTTCTCATAACTGGAACACACTGTTCCTGGGAGCAAATGCGGTCGCCGAGGTCATGTCGAAGAAGTATGGCATAGATAAAGGAGATCTGCTGGACGCTGGGTCGAGCCAAAGTCTGGGTGTGCGTCTGGCACTAGGAGAAACGGAAGTGGTAGCAGAGACGCGTGATTTTCTCATAGAGAATGGCGTTAGTCTGGATTCATTCAGCCAGGTAGGAGCTAGATGTCATATGGTTATAACATGCTGGTCTGCATCCTGGTCTGTGGGTTTTTATGATAAGGTTATTCTCCCCTCTAACTTTATGGATATCAACGTCTATCCTGTTGCCAGAGCTGAGTGTAGAGTTTCAATCAAATAGAAGACTAGATTGGAGACCACTCTTTTGAGGTTCCTGAACTTCTGAAGACAGTGTAGATTTTGGTTTTGATGCAACCCACATTCGTCCTACCTTGGGTATAGAGAAGTGTGCTCGTGGTTTTACAATGGATCACAATCTATGAATATTTATTTTTAACATGTAATCGTTGTGACAGAGAATGGTGTCGGCAGAAAAATCTATGCACATAGAATTGTCAGGTACTGGTAACAGGCTCTCCTTTTTATGTGTTTGCAGGCCGCTGGGCCCAGAAGTAAGACGGTGATCCTCGTTAAGAATTTGCCAGCGTCTGTCAAGCCGGTAGAGCTGGAGGAGACATTTGGCAAGTTTGGAACGCTTGGCAAAGTGCTACTTCCTCCCAACGGCGTCACGGCCCTGGTAGAATTTGTTGAGTCTCACGAGGCGAAGCAAGCCTTCTCTAAGCTCGCATATAAACGGGTGAGTAATCGAGCGGGGGTGAAGCAGTAGTGGCTTAGTAGATAGTGTGACAAGTCTCAGACCAAGGGTCCCCAGTTTGATTTTCAGTTCGGCTGAACCTGCCACTTGACACTGGTCAAGATACAAAAGAAGAAAGACTTTTATTTTGTCCTGGGATTCCAAGGGTTTTGAAATAAAATCCAAGTTTTCAGATGTTTTTTATAAGTGTGTTGAAACCCTGATACTTGAGACAGTTTCAGCTTGGTGCTACTGAAATGGTCCAGAAAGAGCTCGCTTTTTGTAACGCTCGCCCTGCCAAGCTAACATGAATGGACTAGCCATCCACAACCGCCAGAACTCTTTATGTAGTGTGGCATCACGTTTACCAAATCCCTAGTTTGTTTAACATGTATAGATGAATGTGTTTGTGTTCAGTTCCAGCATGTGCCTCTCTATCTGGAGTGGGCCCCGGTCGGTGTGTTTGAGAAGAAGGAATCCACTGTTGAGAATGAGGAAGCTCTCTCATCCACATCCCAGACTGGTAATTGTTGAGTGAATGTAGGAGGAGCCCCAACCTGGCTTGGAAAGCAAAGAGGATAATCCGATGTCCGGTTTTATAATGTGGAGATTCAAACGGAGTGAGCGTATCGACTTCTATGGTTGGAAATAATTCAGTGGGGTTAAAAGGGGTTATGCCACATCATTTGTCAATGCACCCATTGAGCTGTATCCCCACAGCCATTATAGCAGTTGCTTTGGAGTTGTTGGTTATAGTGGAGGTTTAACCGAACAACACAAATGGCCTATCGCTGGCTGACAATGATAGAAAACTATGATCTGAAACCCGAACACTTGTGTCGCCCATTCTGTTATTTCAATTAGTGTAATTACAAGTCTAGAATACTTATGCCCGAAACCAGCAGGGACCGAAGATCAGCCCAGTCTTCTTTAACATAATACTAACTCTGAATCATGTTGAAAATGTTTTATATGTTTGTTGTTCCCATAAAAATATTAAAATATTATTTTCACATGTCTATAGCTGCTTGCTTCTACCTGACAATTTTTTTACTCAGACTCTGTACCGAAGAAGGAGACAGATGGCAAGTCTGGTGGCGAGAGTTCAGATGATGAGGAAGGGTACGCAGGCTGCACACTGTTTGTGAAGAATCTTAACTTCTCCACACGAGAGGAGGCATTAAAAAAGGTAATATTACCTATCTTGGTGGATTGCTAAGACTATTATTTTTCACCTGTGACTGGAAGTTGCGGCAAAAGTTTTACAGTTTGACGCTCCGCTGTACCCATAGAGGTATCCTCCCTCAACTCTAAGAGAGGATACCTCTATGGCTGTAGCGACTGCATACCTAATGGTAAGAAGGCCGTGTAAGGTGTAGACTGATTGAATACAAATAGTCTGGACTCCTAAACAATGTGTCGGGTTTTGGAACATCAAGTTTCGAAAGGACGACAAACAATTAGGTTTTAGTTGATTGTTGCACACTGAAGCCAGGCTCTCGGCTCATAGAAAATGTATCTTATGATCTAAAGAAGGACATTTTTTGCATAAAATATCTTTTTGTAGCATTTTGAGCCTCACGGAATCATAGTCACAGCTACAGTAGCTATGAAGAGAGATCCCAAGAAACCAGGCGCATCACTGTCTATGGGCTACGGCTTTGTGCAGTTTAAAACCCCCGAAATGGCATTAGTGGCCATTAAAGCTTTGCAACACTCACAACTGGACAACCACAAGCTGGAGCTTAAAATTTCTGAACGAACTCAACCAAAGTATGTTATACAGAATAAGTACAAAATGTTCTTGTTGTACATAAGTTTTAATCTCGTACAGATACATGGGGCCTAGAACATCCTAGACTGAGTGTCAAGGGTAAACTTTCTACATCAATTGTTTTACTTGTCTCATGGGACTATCCATTAGCATTGATTTATATCATAGGTCCTGTAATGAAGGACCTAGGTCCACTCTGGACCTTAGTGTGCGATTTTGTCGACTGTGGGGTCGTAGAGGGAACATGTGAAAACAGCAACTGAGCCCATATGCCATATAAAATACAAAACAATCGCATTCTGGGTACCACTAGCCAGTCACGCTGCCAGCTAGACACAGGTTACAGAATTGAGGGTAGGGCATATTACTGTTGTTTACGCAGTTTCATTATTTCTCCCCGAATAAGGTTTTTAAATATTGGTAAAAACAGATTAAGTTTGCTTGGACCATGGCTATTGGGTCCGAGTTAAATTTAGACATTGGAGCACTCCTGACTGACATATAGAGATCCACTACCTTCGTCTGCTTAAACTTGTGTGATCCAATGATAATTTCGCTAATCACCATCCTAGACCCGGTCTCGTGGTTCAGATATCTGTTGGATGTATTAGATAGATATAGTTTTTTCTTGTATTTTTGCCACCATACTGACGCTCCATGGGTGAGTCACTCGTGGCTTTTCTTTTTGCAGGGCAGAAAAAACATCAAAGAAAGCGGCTAGTAGAAATGCCAAGAAGAGCACCAAAATCCTGGTGAGGAACATTCCGTTCCAGGCAAGCCAGAAGGAAGTTACCGAACTGTTCAAGTGAGTAGGAAATACGCATGGTACTCACAGCGGTCACCCGATTAGTTTGACACCCATGCAGAGATTAGTCTTTTTCAAAGAACTTTGATCTATGTATTTCTTCCAGAACACTTCTAAGTCTCGAATTCTTAACACATCCAGGAGCCCACACTCGCAATAACTCGCATTCCTAACTACTCGCATTCCCATCAACCCGCACTCCCAATTCCCAACACATTCAATTAGCAACACTCCGTGAATAGTTGACATTTGAGATGCGTTTTTATTTTTAAAATCAATTTTTCGGAACATTTCTGACAGCAGCGTCACACCACTGAAAATTTCATTAATTCAGAGAAATTTCTAAAAGGGTAGCAAAACTTGCCTACTTTTATTCACTTTTGAGACTAATTTATCCTTTCGAATAGAAAATGATGTGATTTGGTTTTATTTGCTTGCAGAGTGTTTGGTGAACTAAAATTGGTGCGAATTCCTAAGAAAGTTGGCGGCCAACACCGCGGATTCGCGTTCGTTGACTTTGTCACTAAAAATGATGCCAAGGTAGGTTTGGGAATACCAGGGGCTCTGGTGGTCAGCTGCCTGTTGCTTGTCATGGGTGATTTTACCAAGCTCTGTCTTGTGCCACCGCCAGTGGCAGCCATGTTTTACATTAAATTATCCATTATTCCAGTTCGGCACCCTAATTTCCCTCTGAAAGGTCTAAAAGGACAGAAGATGACTCCTTGGTTAAATTTGAATGACTCATCCGCGTAGCTAATTAGTCGGACGGAAAGACGACTAATGTGGCTGTATCATCACAGAACATATCCAAACTGACCAGTAACGGAATGACCCAATGCAAACTCTGTCCACAGGATCCATGTGGGTTTCGAATTTCCAATGGGCAACTCCATGAATCCATGACTATATGAAGGGCAAACAAAGGTGCTACATCACATGATTGGTCAAGGGTTCAGCACTGATAGAGGTCCCACTTGATAACATCTGCAGTCACTAGGCAGATGGCACTTGAACGCGCCATGTGTTACTGAAAGGAGGGCCAGTATGTTCATGCCATGAGTGATCGAGCAGTCTTCACTTTCTCCTAACACGGCCTCTCTACTCCAGAGTCATATAACAGCCTTTTGTTTTGCGTTAAGCGTTACTCCCGAAATCCATACCCTTCTTATGGATTACAGACAATACTAAGTACCAATATTGCGAATTAGATTCCTGCTTTATTAAAAAGATTATGCCTTAGCGAATGACCGGCTGTGTGGGAAGTGGCTGTTTGAGGGCCGGTAACGGTGTGACTGGGGTGAAGTGACATGCCTTGTCCTCACCGCTTTCACCTTCCCCAGCTCTAAAGAGACCAGGGTACGCATTTACTGCTGGGTGAACAGAGAATCTTTTTTAGAAAGATCCCGCGCACAAGCTGTGTTCAACCTGACATCTGCAGCACCATTGACGAGAGCTCAAGCCACTCAGCCATAGCACCTGCCTCCTGCTTTACTTGAAGTCTATAAGCTGTATAATTGATCTATCAGAATGCTGTGGGATCTATTATCAGGATTCATCCCCCACTGTGTTCTTTGTGCGGGATGTGGAAGTGGTACGCTAATAGAGTATTGAATTATTTTGTATATTGTCGTATTTATTTTAGAGAGCATTCAATGCTTTGTGTCACAGCACACATTTATATGGTCGTCGGTTAGCGTTGGAATGGGCCGACTCTGCAGAGGAGTCCGTTGCCGTGCTCAGGAAGAAAACTGCTGAAGGTTATGCTGACGGTAAGTTTGATGAGACAGAGCGCAGGCAGAGTTTTTATTTTAGTCTGGCATAGTCGGCAAGTGCAGACTGGAGTCTGTTTACTCCCGGTTTTTTTCCTCTGCCGAGATTGGCCTAGCAGCCGATTGGGTAGCAATATTAAAAAATTGAGTATAATTGTACTTACCTTATGGTCAGCTTGACAACCAAAGCCTGTTGCAAGAAACAAGCTTACTACGCGAGGCAAACATAACCAGCCTAGCTGTTGAGGTCAGTGGTCTTGTAACCATTAATGAACCTGAAGCTAAGTGGGTTTTTTCCTCTTTGGGTGAAGCGATAGCTTATAGTAGATGACATACTGGGCCTTGCCAAGGATCCCTGGTTTGATTCCCAGCTTAGGTGCAACCTCATTTTTCACAACACCCTCATTAACAATTAATAAAGGAGGCCCCACCAAAAGAGTTACCCTTTCTATTGGGTATACGGGTGCAAGTCCCCTAATGATGCACCCTAAAAACTCTGTCATGTTTGATGGTTGTCACACGGAATGTTGTGCTTGTTTATAGGTAAATCAGCCAAAGTGCTCAAGATGTCCAATATTCAGGACTCCCTCACTCATATGGAAGAAGATGAGTGACCATCCAACTCTCGCTATAGCACACATAGAACACAAGTGCATAAACACACACTGAAGCCTATGCTGTTCAAACTTATGAAATTTGTTAAATATTTTGCACCACGTTTTGTGCATTCGAGTCAATAATGCAATTGAGTTGTTATACTTTTAAATATCAATTTCATAATAATACTAATCTTTTTAGATCCCATATCTGTGGTTTATCGGCTTACGTATGAGATACCCACTAATGAAATTTCTCAAAATAGTTGTTTTACTACCAACACTCTTTTATTAATCCAGTCGGATTAAACAGTTGCTACATGATGGATTAAAGTTCCAAAGTAAGGCATGCGTCGGTTCATGGCAGTTTCTCAGTTAGCGGTTTGTTAGTCGACCGATCATCTCAACGCTATCAAAGGCAATGGATGGGAGAAGTGGCGGCTATAGTGAGCAATGCATTCGACTTAAGACCAGTGGACCTGGCTTCGATTCTGGGGTTATGCGTTAGTCTGTACTTCTCCCCCATCGCTCCCGTCAGATTTAGATCAGAATGAGGTATCAACTCTATGTCAAAAGCCATGGACAATGCTGAAAACAAGCCATTGGCTTAGTGGTACTGTCCATGTAAAACAAGATGATCTATGTCTGTATGACTCCATACGGGTCGATCATTGATCGAAATCTATTTGCATCCAATATCTTTTCCCTTTCTCTTGTGATTTCGGCGATCCATTGAGTTTAAACTTTCACATTGAGCCTGCTAACATCCAGTTCTGTTCGACACACAATGATATATATTCGAGAGATTGCTTCGAATATTGGATACCTCGTCGACCGCCATTTGAAGCGAAAGGGATTATCGTCAACGCCATGAGTAGTTGGCTGACCACCACATATAAACTGAGCCATAGCCAGCACAAAGTTCTTATCCCTACCACCAGTCTAATGCTATTAGATCTATCATCCTATCATTCCATGTTTTGTATGGCAGAGATTTCGCTTTATCTCTTGTAACATCAAAAAGACTTACTGTTTATGGCTTTAATTCACTAACGTAATACCTGATAATCCTGACCCTAAACTTCCACTTCCTGCATAGATTGACCAAAAACGCTAAAGGGTTCACAATAAAATAGCCAACTCCCAACTGGATTGATGTGGCCCGTAAGCAAATATTCGTTTTAATCAGACTGTAATGCTCAATGTCATGAAATAATTGATCCGAAGTGGTTGGCTGCTCAGAAGGACACACTACCCAATATGACAGTGGGGGTTCTCACAGTTGGCTGAG